>BNJT01001044.1_pt1 | contig 38817 bp, 52 predicted proteins | sample 8540491 | NCBI WGS metagenome assembly BNJT01 (sample SAMD00202455, study PRJDB9452) | human saliva metagenome | host: Homo sapiens | reverse complement strand
TAAATAGTGCAAGAACACTCGTGACTTTTAGTCATGAGATGAATTGCACGAAGATTTTAGTAAGCATACAGGGAAACTTGATGTAGACACGGAGCAAAAACCGTGCAACAAAGAAACTGAATTGCTGGGAACTCTTAAAGCTAGTATAACCACAACATAGTAATCCTACTCCTTAACAGGTTAATGAGATGGAGGCAGGTGATGGTGGCGAAAGCAGAAAAAGAATATACTAGATGGTGCAAGGTTAAATCCTAAACATTATGATAATAGACAATCAGCAGCTAAGCCTGAAAAGGAAAGTTCAACGACTATCCCTCGTGAGGGAGTACAATACAAGTGATTGGTATTGGAAGTGGTTTCGCCTAAGGTGTTGAGAAACACTATGGATAAGATATAGTCTGTGCTTGTTAGAGATAACAAGAAGTTCATAAGAGAACTGCATAAGTAGTAGCGCACTTATGTGAACGACGCTTCCCACTGTTGTGGGGTTTTAAAAACTTTAAAAATGTTTAAAAAAATAAATAAAAACATTACTTTTTAGTAGACTTAATGTAGAATATATGGTATAATATCTCTGATGAAAAAGGAGGTGATTATATATGTATTTAACATTAAAAACAACAAGTAAAAATATCTTAGCAAAAAGAGTTTAGAGATTTAAAATATTTGTGCCATATAGCTAAGAATTTAAAGAATCAAGCTTATATACAATGTTAGACAACACTATTTTTAACAATAAAAATATTTAAGTTATAGTGAAAACTATAAGATACTTAAAAATAGTGAGAATTACAAGAAGTTAAATTCTAATATGGCTCAACAAATTTTAAAAGAAGTAGATGAAAGTTTTAAATCATTCTTTGCACTTTTAAAACTTACTAAGAATGGTCAATATAATGGTAAAAATAAAAATTACCTAATTATCTTGATAAAGATGGTTTTTACAACTCTTGTTATAGGTTTTGTTAGATTAAAAGATGATATGCTGATAGTTCCTTATTCAAATTCATTTAGAAAGACACATAAGGAAATCGCAATAAAACTACCACCAGTATTAAAAAGGCAAGAAGATAAAAGAGATTAGAATAATACCAAAACAACATTCTAGGTACTTTGAAATTCAATACATTTATGAGGTAGAAGAAGTTCAAAGGGAATTAAATAAAGAAAATGCACTAGGAATTGATTTAGGTATAGACAATCTTTTGTACTTGTGTTACAAATACTGGAGCTTCATTCATAATAGATGGTAGAAAATTAAAAATCAACAAATCAATACTATAATAAGATAAATGCAAAATTACAAGGTATAAAAAGATAAGCAAAAGATTGAGCGCACAACATTAAGACAAAGAGAATAACTAGAAAGAGAAATAATCGTATAAATGATTATCTTTCAAAAGCAGTAAGAACAATTGTAAATTATTGTCTTAATAATGATATAGGAAAAACTAGTTCTAGGATATAATGGAGATTTTCAAAAGAAATTCAAATATAGGAAGTATAAATAATCAGAACTTTGTAAATATACCATATGGAAAATTAAGAGATAAATTAATATATCTATGTAAACTATATGGAATAGAATTTAAACTACAAGAGAGAGTTATACATCAAAAGCAAGTTTCTTTTGATGGAGATGAAATTCCAATATATGATAAAGAAAATCTACAAGAATATGTATTCAGTGGAAAAAGAATAAAAAGAGGACTATATCAAACAAGCGCAGGTAAACTCATAAATGCAGATTGTAATGGAGCATTAAATATTCTAAGAAAAAAAGTAAAGTTGTGGACTTAAGTGTCCTATACAATAGAGGTGAGCTGAACACACCTAAAAAGAATAAGGGTAGTGTAAAGCTATCAAACTTCTTAGAAAAATTTTTTTAAAGATTTTTAAAAGATTTTTGGAACCCTGCGACTTCAGTCGTGGGAGGTTCAGACAAAAAGAATTTTCAATATTAGATCCTGATGGCTATTTTATTAGAATATCAGAATAGTGTTGATATAGTTGAAAGATAGTTTTATAAAAATTTATATCGTATTTTTTTACAACAAAAAAATCAGACGTAAAATTTTACGTCGCATTTATAACTGATATATGATATAATTTTCTCTTGGAGGATGGTATGAAAGAAAGTAAAAGAACTTGAATTAAAAATCAACAATAACAAATACTTTTTTTAAAAGACAGTTAGTGCCTTTTTTTCTAATTATAATTCAGGAAAAATTATATTTGGTGTTGATGATAATGGAAAAAAATTATTGGTTTAGAAAATATAGAAGAACTTTGTTTAGATTTAGAAAAATAAAATAAATGATAATATAAGTCTAAACCTGATTTTTAGATTTCATTAAAAGATACTAAAAAATATAATTACCCTTATAGTTGAAGAAGGATTTAATAAACCATATCTCTATAAAGGAAAGGCATACAAAAGAAACGATACTTCAACAGTGGAAGTTGACAGAATAGAATTTAAATAGACTAACATTGTTAGGGTTAAATCAGTATTATGAAGAATTAAAAGCTAGAAAAGCAAAATTTAAAATTTGAAAGTTTTAACGAAAAGGAATTAGAAGAAAAAAATTATCATTAAAAAGATGTTTTCAAAAGATGTTTTTAAAAAACTTTAAATTTATATGATGATAAAATTGGTTACAATAATGCAGCTGAACTCTTTGCTGATAACAATACTTTTTTTCAGGAACTGATATTGCAAAAATTTGGAAAAAAATATAGATGAAATTTTAGATAGAAATTTATTTATAAATATGTCTATTATTTCTCAATTTCAAAAACTTTGGAAGTTTTTAATAGATATTACAAATATGAACAAATACTTGGCTCAGAAAGAATAGAAAAAGAATTAATTCCAGAAAAAAAGCATTTAGAGAAACAATTGCAAATGCTTTAATTCATAGAACTTGGGATGTTAATTCTAATATAAGAATATCTATGTATGAAGATAAAATAGAGGTTTCTTCTCCAGATGGGTTACCAAGTGGAATAAGTGAAAAAAAGAGTATTTGAAATGGACAAATTTCTCAACTTAGAAATCCTATTTTAGCAAATATATTTTTTTAGATTAAAAATATATTGAAATGTTTGGAACTGGTATAAGAAGGATTAACGAAAGCTATAAAGATTATGCAGTTAAACCAGCTTTTTGAAATATTTGAAAACTCAATCAAAAATAACTTTACCAATAATTACAACTAAACTATTTCTGACAACTGATGAAAAAAATAGTGATGGATATTTTTGGAAAAAAGGTGCAATATTATCAAGTGGAGAAATTTTTACAGATGACTGAATTTAAAAAAAGATAAATTAAATAGGCTATTAAAAATTAATTCAAAAAGAATTATATTGATGTAATAGGAAATGGGAGAGGAACTAAGTATTTAAAAATGAAAAACATTAAATGAAAAAAACTTGGCAATATGAAAAAAACATGGTATTGATGGAGAAGTAGAGCTATTTGGAGTAAACATTTTTGATTATGAATGGGAAAAATACTAATACTGTTGCTATTTTTAGATCCAAAAATATAATAACGAATATCATTTTAATGTTTACAAAGTAATTATAGATGGAAAAAGAATATGAGTTTGCAGCAGGAGAAGTTAGTAATAATGTTTGGTGCTTTTTATCTACCTAAGGAGTAACTATGAAAAGAAAAATTTATCAATGTTACAAAGGAATATATAGAAAACTTAGCTCCTACAGATTTTTTTGTGTTGAACTTATTCAACCTGCTTGGGAGACAGTAAATATTTATTAAATAGTGCAAGAACACTCGTGACTCTAGCACTCGTAGGGTGTTAGTCATGAGACTATGTACTCGTAGGGTATGAATTGCACGAAGATTTTTAGTAAGCATATAGGGAAACTTGTATGTAGACGCAGAGTAAAAACGTGCAACAAAGAAACTGAATTGCTGGGAACTCTTAAAGCTAGTATGACCACAATATAATACCCTAAGTGAGAATATGGTATAGGGTGTGATGGTGGCGAAAAGCAGAAAAAAATATACTAGATGGTGCAAGGTTAAATCCTAAACATTATGATAATAGACAATCAGCAGCTAAGCCTGAAAAGGAAAGTTCAACGACTATCCCTCGTGAGGGGAGTACAATACAAGCGATTGGTATTGGAAGTGGTTTCGCCTAAGGTGTTGAGATACACTATGGATAAGATATAGTCTGTGCTTGTTAGAGATAACAAGAAGTTCAAAGGCTAATCTCCTTAATTTATTAAGGAGTGTATATGCAAAGAGAACTGCATAAGTAGTAGCGAACTTATGTGAACGATGCTTCTCACTGTTGTGGGGTTTTAAAAACTTTAAAAATATTTAAAAATAAATAAATAACATTACTTTTTAGTAGACTTAAAATGTAGAATATATGGTATAATATCTCTGATGAAAAAGGAGGTGATTATATATGTATTTAACATTAAAACAACAAGTAAAAACATCTTAGTAAGGAAGAATTTAGAAAATTTGAAAATATTTGTGCCATATAGCTAAGAATTTAAAGAATCAAGCTATATATAATATTAGACAACACTATTTTAAACAATAAAAAGTATTTAAGTTATAGTGAAAAACTATAAAATGCTTAAAAATAGTGAGAATTACAAGAAGTTAAATTCTAATATGGCTCAACAAATTTTAAAAAGAAGTAGATGAAAGCTTTTAAATCATTCTTTGCACTTTTAAAAACTTGCTAAGAATGGTCAATATAACGGTAAAATAAAATTACCTAATTATCTTGATAAAGATGGTTTTACAACTCTTGTTATAGGTTTTGTTAGATTAAAAGATGATATGCTGATAGTTCCTTATTCAAATTCGTTTAAGAAAAACTCATCAGGAAGTTAAAGTTAAACTACCACCAGTATTAAAAAGACAAGAAGATAAAAGAAATTAGAATAATACCAAAAACAACATTCTAGGTACTTTGAAATTCAATATACTTATGAAGTAAAAAAGAAATTCAAAGGGAATTAAATAAAGAAAAATGTACTAGGAATTGATTTAGGTATAGACAATCTTTGTACTTGTGTTACAAATACTGGAGCTTCATTCATAATAGATGGTAGAAAATTAAAATCAATAAATCAATACTATAACAAGATAAATGCAAAAATTACAAAGTATAAAAAGATAAGCAAAAAGATTGAGCGAACAACATTAAGACAAAAAGAGAATAACTAGAAAGAGAAATAATCGCATAAATGATTATCTTTCAAAAAGCAGCAAGAACAATTGTAAATTATTGTCTTAATAATGATATAGGAAAAATTAGTTCTAGGATATAATGAAGATTTTCAAAGAAATTCAAATATAGGAGGTATAAATAATCAAAACTTTGTAAATATACCATATGGAAAATTAAGAGATAAATTAATATATCTATGTAAACTATATGGAATAGAATTTAAACTACAAGAAGAGAGTTATACATCAAAAGCAAGTTTCTTTGATGGAGATGAAATTCAATATATGATAAAGAAAAATCTACAAGAATATATATTCAGTGGAAAAAAAGAATAAAAAGAGGACTATATCAAACAAGCGTAGGTAAACTCATAAATGCAGATTGTAATGGAGCATTAAATATTCTAAGAAAAAGTAAAGTTGTGGACTTAAGTGTCCTATACAATAGAGGTGAGCTGAACACTCCTAAAAAGAATAAGGGTGAGTGTAAAGCTATCAAACTTCTTAGAAAATTTTTTTAAATATTTTTAAAGATTTTGGAACCCGCAACTCTAGCACTCGTAGGGGTGTCAGTCGTGGGAGGTTCAGAACAGAGGTAAAAAAATGAAAACATTAAATGAAAAACTTGGCAATATGAAAAAAACATGGTATTGATGGAGAAGTAGAGTTATTTGGAGTAAATATTTTTGATTATAAATGGGAAGATACTAGAGAAATTGCAAAAGAATGTGATTTTTCCTATCTACAAAGTTGTTATAGATGGAAAAAGAATATGAGTTTGCAGCAAAAAGAAAACTAGTAATAATGTTTGGTGCTTTTATCTACCTAAGGAGTAACTATGAAAAGAAAATTTATCAATGTTACAAAAGAATATATAGAAAACTTAGCTCCTACAGATTTTTTTGTGTTGAACTTATTCAACCTGCTTGGGAGACAGTGAATATTTATGGAAGCTATGAGGAATATGAAGAGTCATTAAAAAAACTTATACAATTGAACAAAAGATACTTGCTTGCAATGCATTGGCTTGGAGCAGAGGTTGATAATGGAGGTTTTCAACAATTTTTTTAAGTAACTCTACTGGGTATTGTTTGGGAAGATGCATATAAAGGATATCAAGCTATTGGCTCAGAAAAAAATTAGCCTATTTAATTGAAGAACTAATAAAAAATTTATGGTAGAGATATACCTTTTTGATAGAAGAAAGAGGAAATATATTAGATAGTTTTAGTCAAGAAAAAAATTGGCAGAAATAGATGCAATTACAGATCTATATTATGAAATTGAAGAGCCTGAATGGAGAAAAAGTTACTCTTTGGGTAAAAAGCTAACAGTGAAAAAAATTTTTTTATTCAAGCTGAAATAAATGATTATAGTAGATAAATATGTACTTTAGACTAAGGGAAGATATTATGAAAGAATAAAATTGAAGAAAGTTACAATAAATGTCTTAATCTTTTTCAAAGAGGGTAAAAGAGATACTGAAGAATACAGAAAAAGAACTTGAAAATGTAATAGAGTTAGCTAAAGACAATAATGAATTTAAACTTTGTTATTTCAATGCTAAATTTAGATTAGCTCAATTCTATAATGAAAAACATAAGTATGATTTATCTAAAAAACATTTTTAGAATTAATTGATGATAAAAAAATATGGAAGAGTTTAAGTTAGATGCAATAATGCATCATGCTTACAATCTAAGAATTCTAAAAATATGATGAAGCTACTTTTTGGTATGAGAAATTATCTGAACTTTCAACTTCAAAAATATTATGATGAGGTTGTTTTTAGAAGGTTTAGCTAAATGTGCTACTATGGTTAATGATTTAGAAAAAGAAAGAGAAAATTATCGTATTTTACTTTCGAGTTATTTAAATAAAGAAGATTTTAAAAGGCTTAGCTGAAAAAAATTCTCAATTTAAGAAGTCAGTTATTGAGTACACTAGACCAAAAACAAAAAAAGAAAAAAATAGATACTGAAATTATTTACTTAAATAATGACCTAGATACTGCATACTACAAACTAATAGATCTAAAAATGAAAATAGCAAAAAGTTATTTTTAATGATATGAAGATTGTAGAAAAAGAAGTACAGAACCATATTTGAATTCTTGGAGTACAGTATAAGTGATATGCAAGACTATGCTATTACAAATGCTAATATGCTTTTTAGGAAAAACTTATTTTGAAGAAGATAACTTTGAAAAAAAGCAAGAGAATATTTTGAACCTATTGCTAATACTCCTAAAGAAGATAAATATTATAAATATATGATTAGTGACATACATGCTGCTAGAAATTTTTTTAGCAAAGATGAAATAAAAAATAAAACCCCTTATTATTGCTTTTTATCATAAATATGCTATACTAAAAATAAAAAGTGTATCATTTGATAGATAAGGGGAAATTATGAGTAAATCTATAGAAGAAAAAATTAAGAATACTAAGTGATGCTGCCAAATATGATGTTTCATGTTCATCAAGTGGAAGCAGTAGAAAAAAATACAAATAATGGTTTTAGGAAATGCTGCTATAAATGGTATATGCCATTCATGGTCAGCAGATGGAAGATGCATTTCTTTACTTAAAAATACTTATGACAAATTATTGTATATATGATTGTAAATATTGTATCAATCGTAAAGATAATGATATTGAAAGAGCGATACTAAGTCCTGATGAAATTGTAAAAATTGACTATAAATTTTTTTATAGAAGAAATTATATTGAAGGACTTTTTCTAAGTTCAGGAATAATAAAAAAAGTGCTGACTATACAATGGAGTTAATGATTGCTATAGCAAAAAAACTTAGACTGGAAGAAAAATTTAATGGCTATATCCATATGAAAGTAATTCCAGGAGCCAGTAGACAGCTTATTAATGAAATTGGCCTATATGTAGACAGAGTTTCAGTAAATATTGAATTTGCTGAAAAATACTGCTCTTAAACTTCTTGCACCTGATAAAGAAAGCCACTGATATTTCTACATCAATGGGACTTATTCGTAAAAAAATATGATTGAAAAATGCAGAAGATAAAAAGATTTTTAAAAGCACCCCTTCTTTTTATTCCTGCAGGACAGACAACACAAATGATAATAGGTGCTAGTGGAGAAAGTGATTATGCAATACTTTCTAGAAGTGAAAAATCTTTATAAAAATTTTTGATTTAAAAAGAGTTTATTATTCAGGTTATGTACCTGTAAATAAATCAGGAATTCTTGTAAGTACTGAACAAGCTGTACCTATGATAAGAGAACATAGACTTTATCAAGCTGACTGGCTATTAAGATTTTATGATTTTTAAAGCTGGTGAAATTCTTGATGAAAAAGATCCTTTTGTTGATCCTCTTCTTGACCCAAAAACAAATTGGGCTATAAAGAACTCTCATTTTTCCTATAGAAATAAATAAAAGCTTCATACAAAGACTTACTAAGAGTTCCAGGAATAGGAGTGACATCAGCAAAAACGTATAGTTATGACTAGAAAAATACAGTACAATAAGATATGAACATTTAAAAATTAGGAATAGTAATAAAAAGAGCTAAATATTTTATTGTTGTAAATGGAGAATTTTTAGGATTTAAAAAGGAAAAATCCTGAACTATTAAGAAATGCTCTTATGGAAAAAGAAAAAAATGGTAACAGAGCAATTAAGACTTTTTAATGGCTTATAGACTTACTTTTTTAACCTGAATATATAAGGAGAAATATATTGGCAAATTATTATTATGATGGAAGCTTTTGATGGATTACTAACAGTTATCTATATGGCATATGAAGATAGAGAAAATAAGATGCTTAGAGTTAATGCTAATACTGAACAGCTTACTTTTAACCCTAGATGATATCCATATTGTAACTGACTTTTTCTAAAAGCTAGACGTGTTGAAAAAAAGCTATATGTGAAAAAGTTATCTTATAACTTTCTAAATAATATACGTACTTGCTTTCTATCATATGATAAAAAAATAAGGATACTGTAATAATTCATACAATCTATAAAAGCACTGAAGCAAGGAGAAGAAATTTTAAATTCTTTAGATGAACATGCTTTCTATGTTAATAAACTAGTAAAAACAGGTATTGAATGAAAGACATAAATACCTTTGGATTAGTAAGATTTAAAGAAATGAAAAGATGGTACAATGTTTTCAACAATTGAGCCTAAGAATAATGTTCTTCCTATCCTAATTTCTCATTTTAAGAATAGAATGAAGAGAGAAAAGATTTGCAATATATGATAAAGGAAGAAAAATGATAGTTTACTATGATGGAGAAAAAAGCTGAAATCTTTTTGTAGAATCTCTTGAAATTGAGTGGAGCGATGAAGAAATAGAATACTCAAGACTTTGGAAAACTTTTTCATAAAACTATCTCAATAAAAAAGAAAGAGAAAAATAAAAAAACTTCAACAAAAGTAACCTTCCAAAAATATTATTGGAAATATCTTGTTGAAGATATGTAGAAAGGAAAAATATGAAATTAGCATTCTGGACTGTAACTAAAGGTGCAGGAAATATTGCAAGAGAATATAAAGAAAAATTACAAGAACACTTAAAAGAAGATAGTATTGATGTTTTTACTTTAAAAATATGATGTGGAAAAATACTATTCAAATAGAAGATTTTACAGCTAATATAAATGAAAAAATTTTTCTCAATATGATGGACATATTTTTCATTATGGCAAGTGGAATTGTAATTAGAAAAATAGCAAGTCTAATAGGAACTAAAGATAAAGACCCTGCTGTACTTTTTAATAGATGAAGGAAAACACTTTGTGATTTCTCTTTTATCAGGACATTTAGGAGGAGCAAAATGAATTGACTCATTCACTTGCCAATATTTTAAAAACTTGTTCCTGTTATTACAACAAGTTCTGATGTTACAGGAAAAATAGCAGTGGATACTATATCTCAAAAATTAAATGCGGAGCTTGAAGATTTAAAATCGGCTAAAGATGTAACATCTCTTATAGTTAATGGGCAAAAAGTTAATATACTTTTACCTAAAAATGTAAAAAGTGACTGATAATATTTTCAGCAGATGGTTTTATTCTAGTATCAAACAAGAAAAATATTGAATATACTAGAATTTTATCCTAAAAAAATTTAATTTTAGGTATTGGTTGTAAGAAAGACACAAAAGGCGGAAGATATTTTAAGAGCTATTGAAGATTGTTTTGAGACAAAAAAATAATTTAGACATAAAAATCAGTTAAAAAAAGTGGCAACTGTTGATGTGAAAGAAAAATGAACAAGGCTTGATAGATGCTGTAAAAATTTCTAAATTTAAATTTAGAAATAATCTCAAGAGATGAAATCAAAAAAAGTTCAAGACCAATTTGAAGGTTCAGACTTTGTTGAAAAGAATATTGGAGTTAGAGCTGTGTCAGAGCCTGTTGCACTTTTTATCATCAACAGGAAATGGAAAAATTTTTAGTAATGAAAGAAAAAAATACAATGGTATAACAATTTCAATTTATGAGGAGGAAATAGATAAATATGAGTAATGGAAAAATTTATGTAGTGGGAATAGAGTATGGAAATATGGAAGATATAAGTATAAGAGCGTATAATATTTTTAAAAAAATATAAATGTTATAGCTGGATATACAACTTATGTTGACTTAGTTAAAGATGAATTTCCAGATAAAGAATTTTTAGTTTCAGGAATGAAAAGAGAAATTGAAAGATGTAGAGAAGTTTTAGAAGTTGCTAAAACAGGTAAAAAAATGTAGCTTTAATCAGTAGTGGAGATGCTGGAATTTATGGTATGGCAGGTATAATGTTAGAAGTTGCTATGGGAAGTGGAGTAGAAGTGGAAATTGTTCCAGGAATTACTTCAACAATAGCAGGAGCAGCATTAGTTGGAGCACCTCTTATGCATGATCAAGCTATCATAAGTTTAAGTGACTTGTTGACTGATTGGGAAGTTATTAAGAAAAAGAATTGACTGTGCAAGTCAAGGAGATTTTTTGCAATTTCGCTTTATAATCCTAAGAGTAAAGGGAAGAACTGAACAAATAGTTGAAGCAAGAGAAATTATGTTAAAACATAAATTACCTACTACCCCTGTTGCTTTTACTAAGACATATAGGAAGAAAAGAAGAAAATTATACTTTAACAACATTGGAAGATTTTTTTAAATTTTGATATAGATATGTTCACAATAGTATTAGTTGGAAACTCTAATACTTATGTAAAAGATGGAAAAAATGATTACACCTAGAGGATATGAAAAGAAATCTAATTGGAGAAAAATAAGATGTTCATTGGCTATTAATAGGCTATAGGTTCATTTAAAGAACTTTTTGTCTATTAATAGTCCCTTGCAACTTATTAACTTTTTTTGTATAATAGTTTTGTATTGCGATATAATAGAAAGAAGGAAATAATGATTTGGGTTATTGGTGGTACTAAAGATTCAAGAGACTTTTTAGAAAAATTTGTAGAATATGAAAATGATATTGTAGTTTCAACTGCAACAGAATATGGAGCAAAAATTAATTGAAAAATTTACCTGTAAAAACTTCATCTGAAAAAAATGGATAAGGAAGCTATGCTAAAATTTGTAGAAAAATAATAAAATTACAAAGGTAATAGATACAAGTCACTCTTATGCTTTTGAAGTTTCAAAAAATGCTATGGATGTTGCTGAAGAAAAGAATATTCAGTATTTTTAGATTTGAAAGAGAAAAAGTTGATATACTACCTAAAAAGTATAAAAAAATTTTGAAGAGATTAAAGATTTGATAGAATATGTTGAAAAATTTAGAAGGAAATATTTTAGTTACTTTAGGGAGTAACAATGTTCCGCTATTTAAAGATTTAAAAAATTTATCTAATATATATTTTTAGAATTCTATCAAGATGGGATATGGTTAAAAAGATGTGAAGATAATAACATTCTTCCTAAAAAAATATTATTGCTATGCAAGGACCTTTCACTGAAAAATATGAATATAGCAATGATGGAACAATTTAATATTAAGTATCTTATTACTAAAAAGCAGGAGATACAGGGGAGAAAGAGAAAAAAGTAAGTGCTTGTGACAAGCTAGATGTTGAAATTATCTATCTTGATAAAAAAGAAATGTCTTATAGAAATTGTTATACTGATATAGATATATTAATAAAAAATTTAATAAAATAAAAATAAATAAAATATAAGCTGTTACAAATTTTTAGTGACAGCTATATTTTTTTAAAAGGGGAGAAGTTATGGATAAGAGGGAAATATCATTGCACTTTATCAATACATAGCTGAGGTAGTCAAAAAGTATAAAAGACAGAAAAAAGATATTCATAATGAGGAATGGTGCTATTTTTTTAGAAGATCTTCCAAAAATATTCAGGAGTCACACTCAATTATTTAGACAATAAAAACAGTCTATCAAATCAAAAATTTTACAAGTTGAAAAAAATTACCTTTTTAGAGCCTTTAGCTATAGATAAGGAACTTTTTAGAATGGATAAGTGGTAATTGGGCTGACCATAAATCACCTATAAAAATTATTATCAGAAAAAGTTATTAAAGAAAATGATGCTTCAAAAAGTTGTTAATATTTCAAAAAAAGAAAAAAAGAGGTGTTAGAGAAACTTTTAAAAAGACAGAAAATTATGGGTAGAAGAACAGAAGAAAAATAGAAGTTGTTAGAAAAATTATTTGATACATTATACAATAAGTATTTGGTGTTAGATAGAGATTCTGATAGTCTTGAATTAGTAGTTGCTAATGGACTTGTAAAAGTTCCTAATGAAGATATATATTATCCTATTTTATTAAAAAAGTTAACTTTAATATTGATACTGAAAAAAATATAATCTCTATCACTGATGTTTCTGATAATGATTTTTATAACACAAGAGCTATACTTAAATTTCCTAGCAGAAGTTGAAAAATATAAATTTAGATAATGTTTTTTTATTTAGAAGATAAAAATTTTTAGAAAAATAATATTCACCCTATTTCTAAAAATGATACTATTAAAGATTTTTAGAGAATTTATTCATAACTTAAATCCAAGAGCTCCAATTCATAGAAGATATAAGAAAAGATAATAAGGAAAAATATAATAACTATTGAATGGAAGCCAATACTTTTTATTAGAAAAAAAGATGATGGAAAAAGTAGAAGCTATCAATAATATAATTAAAGATATTGAAAAATGGTGGAGAGATCCCTGAATATTTAAGTGAATTAGTTGGAGTTATTGGAAGTGATAAAAGAACTATCGAACAAGTTCCTGATATCCTTTTCACAAAGGAAACTAATAATGAACAAGTAGAAATTATTAAAAGTCTATACTCACATAGAGCTGTAGTAGTTCACAGACCTCCAGGGACTGGAAAAACTCATACTATTGCTAATCTACTAGGACATTTTTCTTGCAGAGGGAAAAATGTTTTAATTACTAGCCAAACTAAAAAAAGCTTTTAGATGTTTTTAAAAGAAAAAAATTCCTACAGATATTCAAGATTTATGTATTTCAATGTTGGATGATGATAGCAGTGATTTAGGAAATTCTGTAGAAAGTATTTCAGAAAAAGTTAGGTTATTTAAATTTAGAAAATCTTAAAAAAACGAATGTGAAGAAATTGAAAAATCAAAGAAATGAGCTAAAAGAAGATATAAAAAAATATTAAAAAGAAAAAAATATTTAATATAAAATATCAAGAAAGCCATCCTATTATCTACAACAATGAAAGTATTACTTTAAAAAGAAGCTGGAGAATTTTTAAGAAAAAAATCAAAGAGAATTGGATAGAATACCTGGTGTGGTAAGTAGTGGTGTTCCTTGTCCTATAAATAATGAAAAATCTTGCTTTCTTAAAATCAGGCTATAAAAAAAGTGTAAGCAAAAGAAGAAGAAAAAAAGAAATAGAATTAGGTTTAAATAAAGCTTTTCTGATTTTTGGACTTTAGAAGAATTTAGAGAAATACTTGAAAAATAAAAAAGATATTGTATCTAAATTAAATCTTCTTTTTAAAGAATAGAAAAATATCATATAGATAATAATTTATTCTATATAGATGATAAAAACAATAATAGATTTAGATAAATTTAAAAAAATTATTTAGATATAGATAAAATTATTCCTAAAAGATTTAAAAAGTTATTGAAGACTGGAAAAAGAAGTTTGTATTGCAGGTAGTGATGTTGGAGACAAAAAAATTTGGTCAAATTTTATTAGAGATATTAGAAAAACTATATGATCTTACTAATATGACAAAAAGATCAACTATTTAAAAAATATAGTATATAAAGATATTGATATTAGTACAGCACAAAAAAATTGATTACTGCATTAAAAAAAGGAATTGAAAAACCTGGTTTTTTCTTTAAACATAGATTAAGAAAAAGCTAGAAGAGAAATTTCAGATAAGGTTACTATAAATAATAAAAATTTTTAGAAACATTATACGACTGTAATGTCGCCTTTAGAATATATCAATTTAATTGAGCTTAGAGAAAAATACTAAAAAAACACTTGGAATATCCTAATGGTTGGAAACATTCTAACAGATGAAATAAATGATAATAAAAACCTTTATAAACAACTATATTCTTATGCTGAGCAAATGGAATATTTATTAAACTGGTATGAAAGAGATAAAAAAATTATTTCTCCATAAAAATTGAAGAAGCAGGTTTTGTAAAAACAAATATTAATAAAACAGAAAAATAGTTCTATCTGTGCTAATGAAATTAATCAAATACTTGATTTTATTCCTACTCTTGAAGAACTAATATCTATAGGAAAAAGTAGCTTTTAGGATATAGGGAAATTGATATGAAAACTTGGTGAATATCTAGAAAAAAATTGAAAATCTCATTAAAGATCTCTCTCCTTTAGGTAAAGAAATAGAAAAATGCTGTTTTTAAATGAAGATACAGATAAATATTCTAAGACTCTTGAAAAAAATTAAAAAGTATTATCAGAAAAAGAAGTTTTATAAAAAAAGTATAAAACTTTGTTAAATGATGTAAAAACTGTTGCTAGTTCATGGGGTGATGAATTGGAAAAATGGTCTATTTAATGATAAAAATTGAAAAATATATACAATGTATGGAGATATAAACAGATTTCTCAAAAAAATTAAAAAGAATTAGCTGAAAAAAACCATACGCTACTTTACAAGCTGATATTCTAGAAAAAAATCTGAAGAATTAAAAAAAGCTAACTATAGAACTAGTTACTAAAAAAACTTGGTACAATATTGTAAAATTTCTTGAAGAAAAAGGATAATTTAGCAATAAGCCAAGCCCTTAAAGGTTGGAAACAAACTATTCAAAAAAATAGGTAAAGGAACAGGTAAAAAAATACTAACATATATAAAAAAAGAGTGCTAGAGAAAAAAATGTTGCTTTGTCAAAAGGTTGTTCCTGCTTGGATTATGCCTTTAAATAAAGTATTTGATACTTTAAATCCTGTTGAGAATAAATTTGATATAGTTATAATTGATGAAGTGAGTCAATCAGATATAAGTTCATTAATCTTATTGTATATGGCTAAAAAAGTTATAATTGTTGGAGATGATAAACAAGTCAGTCCATCAGATGTCGGTGTTAATATTGATAAAAATTAATATGTTCAGAAGAAAAATATATTAAAGGTAAAGTTGCTAATGATGATTTGTATGGAATAAGAGCTTCTCTATATTCTATTGTTTCAACTACATTCCAACCTATAAGTTTGAGAGAACACTTTAGATCAGTTCCTGAAATTATTGGTTATAGTAATAAAACTTCTTATGACAATCAAATATTACCTTTAAGAGATTCTAATTCATCTATACTAAAACCTGCTATTATTGAGCATAAAGTAGCTGGAAAAAAGAGATGAAAAAATAAAATCAATAAAAATAGAAGCTGAAACTATTGTCAGCTTAATAGAAGCTTGTTTAGCTATGAAAGAATATAAAAACAGTACATTTGGAGTTATATCATTGCTAGGGGATGAGCAAGCAGAGTTAATTCAAAATTTAATAGTTCAAAGAATTCCAGCAACAGAAATAGAAAATCATAAAAATTCTATGTGGAAATTCTGCTAGTTTTCAAGGTGATGAAAGAGATGTAATATTCATTAGTTTAGTTGATAGCTCTGAAGAAAATAAATCACTTAGATTAGTAGGAGAAGGAGTAGAAGGAGCAACTAGAAAGAGATATAATGTTGCGATTAGTCGTGCAAAAGATCAATTATGGATAGTTCACTCTATAGATAAAAAAATTTCTCTAAAAGAGGGAGATTTAAGAAAAGAATTATTTGACTATATAGATTCTTTAAAAAGAAAAATACTTTCGAAAAAAATCTGCTATTGAAAAATTCTACTGCTTCTGATTTTTGAAAATGAAGTTGCAAGACATCTATTAGAAAAAGAATTATACTATCAAGCAAAAAAATGGAGAGTTGGTTCTTATGATATAGATATGGTTGCTATCTATGATGACAAGAAAATTGCTATTGAATGTGATGGAAAAAAACTTTAAACCATACAGAAGAAGAAGTTATAGCTAATTTAGAAGAACAAGAAATTTTTAGAACGTTGTGGTTGGGAATTTATAAGAGTTAGAGCAAGTGAATATTTTAGAAATCCTGAGAAGGCAATAAAAAGATCTTATTATTCAATTAGATGATAAAAGGAGTATATCCTAATCATAAAAGAAATTTACACTGATAAAAAAATAAACTATTGAATAATATAAAAATCTGAAGCATCGGAACTAATGGAGAGATATGAAGAAGAAGAATGAAGAAAAAAAGAGAAAGTGTTATTGTAAAAACAAGTTTTATAGGTATTTTAGTAAATATTTTACTGGTGATTTTTAAAGCAATTGTAGGCTTTACTATCAAACTCAATAGCTATTATATTAGATGCTGTAAACAATTTAAGTGATGCCCCTATCTTCTATTGTTACAATTATTGCAACTAAAATAGCTGATTCTGAGCCAGATAAGAAGCATCCACTTGGTCATGGTAGAATTGAGTACTTAAGTGCTATGATAGTTGCTGGTATCATCTTCTATGCTGGTATAACCTCGTTGATAGAATCTATCAAAAAAATTATCAATCCAGAAAAAGTAGAATATTCAAAAATTACTCTTCTTGTATTATTAGTTTCAATTATATTAAAAACTAGTATTAGGAAAAATATGTTAAAAAACTAAGGGGAGAATTTTAATTCTCCCTCTCTTATAGCCTCTGGTTCAGATGCTATGAGTGATGCTATACTTTCTCTTTCAGTATTATTATCAGCTATACTATATATATTTACAAATATTAATATAGAGTACTATGTTGGAGTGCTTATTTCTATTTTTTTATCATAAAAAGCTGGGCTTGAAATATTTGTAGATGCTATAAATGAAATATTAGGAAAAAGAGTAGATAAAGATATTAAAACTAAAAATCAAAAAAACTATTTGTGAAATTGAGAATGTTTATGGTGCCTATGATTTAGTTTTTACATAATTATGATCCTGATAAATATATTGGCTCAGTTCATATAGAGATACCTGACTCTATGACTGCTGAAGAGATTGATCCTCTTGAAAGACATATAACTGATGTAGTTTTAGCAAAAACATAATGTCTATTTATCAGGAATAACAATCTATTCTATGAATACAAAAAAATGAAGAAATTATAAAAAAATTCATTCTGATATTATGAAAAACTGTTATGTCTAATGAAGGGGTTTTAGAATTTCATGGTTTTTATATAGAAGAAAAGAATAAGTCTATTAGATTTGATATCATAATTGATTATTCTGTAAAAAAATAGAGAAGAAATATATAATAAAAATTTTAAATGATGTAAAAAGAAATACCCTGACTATATAATAAGCATCAAAGTTGACATGGACATTTAGAGATAAAAAAATATTCAAATTATTAAAAAATAATTTCATAAAATTTTAAAAAAAGAAAAATAGGTGCTTTTAAAAAAAGAACTTAAAGTTTTATTTTCTATAAGTAATCTTTTATTTCTAAAAGTCATTATTGACTATTTTATTTTTTTATAGTATTATGAATAAAGACAAATGTTTAAATATTTTATTAATATGTTAAGGGGGCTTGTTATGTTTGAATATCAATTAAATATGGCGGAAACTATCGGTTTTGCAATTGTACTTTTTATTACTTGGAAGATGGATAAAAAAAGAAAGTTAATTTTCTTTTGAAAGATTCTTTATTCCAGCACCAGTTATAGGTGGTACATTATTCTCTATAATCCTTTTAATAGGACACCAAACAGAAAGTTTTACTTTTACTTTCAATAATGATATCAAAAAAACTTATTAATGATTGCATTCTTTACAACAGTAGGATTCTCAGCAAGTTTAAAGATTTTGAAAAAGGTGGAGTAGGAGTTGCTCTATTCTTATTAGCAGCTACAATATTAGTTATCCTTCAAGATATAGTTGGACCTGTTTTAGCTAAAAGCTTTAGGAATAGATCCATTATTAGGGTTAGCAGCTGGTTCTATACCTTTAACAGGAGGACATGGAACATCAGGAGCATTTGGACCTTATCTTGAAGAATTAGGTGCTTCAGGAGCAACAGTTGTTGCAGTTGCATCAGCAACTTATGGATTAATTTCAGGATGTTTAATAGGTGGACCAATAGCTAGAAGACTTATGATAAAAAAATAATTTAAAAACCAACTGAAGGTAAAGCTGGTTTTGATAGTTCTTTATTAAATAATGAATCTGAAATGACTGAAGAAAGTTTATTCTCAGCAGTTGTATATGTTGGAATCGCAATGGGAATTGGAGCTACTATTAACATAATTTTAGAAAAAAATATGGAATAAAATTCCCTGCATACTTAATGGGAATGGTTGTTGCAGCTATAATGAGAAATGTAATCGATGCTAGTCAAAAAAACCTCTACCATTTAATGAAATAGGAGTAATTGGAAATATTTCTTTATCTCTATTCTTATCAATGGCTTTAATGTCAATGAAATTATGGGAACTTGTAGAATTAGCAGGACCTTTATCTGTAATATTAATAGTTCAAACAATAGTAATGGCTCTATTTGCTTACTTTGTTACATTTAGTATTATGGGAAGAGACTATGATGCAGCAGTTATTGCTACTGGTCACTGTGGATTTGGATTAGGAGCTACTCCAAATGCTATAGCTAATATGGAAACATTTACTGCAACTAATGGACCTTCTGTAAAAAGCTTTCTTTATTATACCAATAGTTGGATCTCTATTTATAGATTTCGTTAATGCAATGGTTATAAAAAGGATTTGCTTCTTGGATAGTTGCTAACTTCAGATAAAAAAATTAATAAAATATTAAAGATAGAAAAAGATAGATTTTTTTAAATCTATCTTTTTCTATTTAAAATTGATATTATAAAAAATGTGATATGATAAAAAAAGTATTTTAAAGATAAAATAAAAAAAGAAGGAAGAAAATGGCAGACAAAAAGACAAAAAAATAGGAATATTTGATTCAGGTTTAGGAGGAACAACTGTACTTAAGGAAATGATGAAAGCATTACCAAATGAAGACTATATTTATTATGGTGATAATGGAAATTTTCCTTATGGTTCTGGTAAAAACAAAAAAATGAAATTCAAAAAAATTAACTGAAAGAATTTTTAGATTTTTTTGTTAAAAAAATAATTGTAAACTAGTTATTGTTGCTTGTAATACAGCATCAACAGCTGCAATAGATTATTTGAGAGAAAAATTTCTTTACCTATACTTGGTATAGTTGAAGCTGGAATAAAAAAATTGCAAGAAAAAAATACTAAAACTAAAAAAATATAGCAGTAATTTCAACTAAATTTACAGCTGAATCTCATGGCTACAAAAAAATAAAAGCTAAAAATGATAGATACAGAATTAAATGTTAAAGAAATCGCCTGTGTAGAATTTCCTATGATGATAGAAACAGGTTGGGATACTTTTTGACAACAGAGAAGAGTTACTTAATAAGTATTTAGCAGAAATTCCTAAGAATGTTGATACTTTTAGTCTTAGGTTGTACTCACTATCCACTTATAAGAAAAAGATATAGAGGATAGAACAAAATTAAAAAGTTGTAGATCCTGCAGTGCAAATAGTTGATAAAGTAAAAACAAACTCTAGGTTCTTTAGATCTTTTAAATGATAAAAAAAGCAAAAAGGTAAAAAAATATTTTTTTGTAACAGGTGAAACATATCATTTTAAACCTACAGCAGAAAAAAATTTTTAGGTGAAGAAATAGAGATATATAGGATACCTAAATAAGTTTTAAATTTATTTTTAAAAAAATATTGTTGACAAATTTACTAAAAATATTATATACTTGTGTCAACTTATAGAAAAACTTTGTTAAAAAAATAAATAACCATCCAGAGAAACTGAGGGACTGGACTGATGATGTTTCAGCAACCTACTTTGTTGTGTGGTGCTAATTCCAGAGAGATGGAGAGGTCAATTATTATAAATAAAAAAACCAATCCATACTCTTTAAGGTATGGATTTTTTTAATTAAGTGAAGCTACTATAGAAAGCGGGGGAAAAATGATTACACTTGAAAAAAAGTAAATAAAGTTTATTCCAATGGCTTACATGCAGTAAAAAGATGTTAGTTTAAAAAGTAAATAAGGGAGATATTTTTTTGGTATTATAGGTTTAAGTGGTGCTGGAAAATCTTCTCTAATAAGGCTTATTAACAGACTTGAAGAGCCTACAAGTGGAAAAAAATTTTTTTATTAACGGAGAAAATGTTTTAGAATTCAATAAAAAAACAATTATTGGAAAAGAAGAAAAAAATAGGAATGATATTCCAACACTTCAATTTACTTTCTTCAAGAACAGTTGAAGAAAAATGTTGCTTTTGCATTAGAAATTGCAAATTGGAATAAAAATGAAATAAAAAGAAAGAGTAGCTATGCTTCTTGATATTGTAGGATTATCTGATAAAAGCTAAGTACTATCCTAGTCAATTAAGTGGTGGGCAAAAAGCAAAGAGTTTCTATAGCTAGAGCCTTTAGCAAATAACCCAGATATCTTATTATCTGATGAAGCTACATCAGCTCTTGATCCTAAAACAACAAAAATCTATTTTGGAGCTTATTAAGAAAAATTCAACAAAAAAATTTTTCGTTGACAGTGGTGATGATAACTCACCAAATGGAAGTTGTAAAAAGAAGTTTGTAATAGAGTTGCAATAATGTCTGATGGAAGAATAGTTGAAGAAGGTGGAGTACATCATATATTTGCTGATCCTAAGAATGAGATAACGAAAGAATTAATTTCTTATGTTCATCAACAAACTGATACAGAAATAGATTACTTACATCATAGAGGTAAAAAAAGATAGTCAAAGGTTAAATTCTTAGGAACATCTACACAAGAGCCAATAATTTCAAAAGTAATTAAGGAATATGGCATTGATATCAGTGTTCTAGGTGGAACTATAGATAAATTAGCAACAATGAATATAGGACATCTTTACCTTGAATTAGATGGTGACTTAAGTGCCCAAGATAAAGCTATTGAGCTAATGGGAACTATGGATGTTATTGTGGAGGTGATATATAATGGATATTAGTTCTTTAATCGAACCTCTTTTTGAGAACTTTGAAAACCCAATCATAAGTATGTTAGCAGTTTCAACAGTTGAAACTCTATATATGGTTTTTCTTTCAACACTGTTTTCATTACTTTTAGGTTTTCCAATAGGAGTTTTACTTGTTATAACAAAAGAAGGTGGCATATATGAAATGAAAAAATTCAATGCTATCTTAGGAGTTATAATAAATGCTTTAAGATCTTTTCCCTTTCATAATCTTGATGATAATTTTATTTCCTTTATCAAGATTTGTGGTTGGAACAACAATAGGAGCTACAGCAGCTGTTGTACCTTTATCAATAGGAGCTGCACCTTTTGTGGCTAGAATAGTTGAAGGAGCTTTACTTGAAGTAGATCCTGGACTTGTAGAAGCCAGTCAAAGTATGGGAGCTAGTAACTCAAAAAAATTGTCTTTAAGGTTATGTTACCTGAATGTTATCCAACTTTAGTTCACGGTATTGTTGTAACAATAATCAGTTTGATTGGTTACTCTGCAATGGCAGGAACAATAGGGAGCTGGAGGACTTGGAGACTTAGCTATAAGATTTGGTTATTTAAGATTTAAGTTAGACATAATGATTTATGCAATAATTATAATTATCATCTTGGTTCAAATTATACAATCAGTTGGTAATTACATTGTAAATAGAAGATTAAAAAAAGATAGGAAAAATAAACAAGGAGGAAATTTATGAAATTTACAAAATTAATCGGAAATGTAGGAGCGTTTTTTTATTATTATCTGTGGGAGCATTAGCTGGAACAATTAAAGTAGGGGCAACACCTGTTCCTCATGCTGAAATATTAGAGTTGATTAAACCTGATTTAAAAGAAACAAGGAGTTGAATTAAAGATAGTTGAATTTACAGACTATGTAACACCTAACTTAGCATTAGCTGATAAAGAAATAGATGCTAACTTCTTTCAACACAAACCTTATCTTGATAAGTTCATTGAAGAAAGAAAAATTAAATCTAGTTTCAATTGGAAATGTCCATGTTGAACCACTTGGATTATATTCTAAAAAAATCAAATCAATCAATGATTTAAAAGAAAGGTGATACTATAGCAATTCCAAATGACCCATCAAATGGAGGAAGAGCATTAATCTTATTACACAATAAAGGAGTAATCACTTTAAAAAGATCCTAAAAAAACTTATTTGCAACTGAATTTGATATAGTTAAAAAAACCCTAAAAAAATCAAATTTAAACCAACTGAAGTTGCACAATTACCAAGAATTTTACCTGATGTAACTGCTGCTATCATAAATGGAAACTATGCTTTTACAAGCTAACTTATCACCAGCTAAAGATTCTATAATTTTTAGAAGGTAAAGAATCTCCATATGCAAACATACTAGTTGTTCGTAAAGGTGATGAAAAGAAAGAAGATATCCAAAAAAATTACTAAAAAGCTCTTCGTAGCCAAAAAAAGTAAAAAGACTATATCAATAAAAAAATATAGTGATGGATCAGTTGTACCTGCATTCTAATATCTGAAAATATAAAAAAAGAGGCTGTTGCAAATTAATCAAAAAGTAAAAAAATAATTCGTTACTGAGTGAAATTTTTAACGATAAAAAAATCAAAGAATTCGCTGCAAATCAGGAAACTCACTCGTTCAGACACTCCTGCATTTGCTCGGCTCATTCTATTTGATTTTTTTATCTAAAAATTTCCATTCGTAACTCATTTATTTTTTTACTTTTGAATTAAGATTATATTATGCAACAGCTCCTTTTTATAACATAGTTTTTTTAAATTAATTCCATTCCTTTTTTTACCTCTTCAATCTTTTTCTTTTGTGAAAAATTGTTCAGCAATTTTTAAAAAGCAAAAATTCAATGCTAATCCTGCTCCAACTCCTGTAATAATCTTTCCCATCTACATGTGTAGGAACATCAACATAGATATGATTTTTCTTCTATTTCTTTTCTAACAGATGAATGAGCAGTTATTTTTTTGCTCCATTTGCTATTTTATTATGGGAAAAAAATAGTTGGTCCTCCACAAATTGAGGCTACATATTTATCGTTTTCTAAGAAATATTTAACTATATCAACCACTTCTTTATTTTCTCTCAAATTAACATAACCAGGATATCCTCCAGGAATTACAACTCAAGTCAGCATCCTTATAGTCAATTTCATTTAACATAACATCAGCTTTCACTATATTATTTTTGTGAACTTGAAACAAATAGGTCTTTTTTTCAGTAGAAACAGTTACAACTTCAGCTCCACATCTTTTTAATACATCAACTGGAGAAAATGTTTCTAAAATTTCAAAACCATTTGCTAAAAAAATATAAGTTTTCATAAAATTACCTCCTTATTACTTTAAACCTATATTTTTTTTCTTAAATAAATCCTTAGGTATTTGTGAGAAAATCATAGCTAAAGAAATACAATAAAAGCATCCTAAAAATTCTCTAGATGTCATAACTTCATCAAGTATCAAAGTATCCAGCAAGAGCTGCAAAAGACAGCTTCTAAACTTAAAAATTAATGAGGCAACTACAGGTTTTGTATACTTTTGTCCTACCATTTGTAAAGTATAAGCTACTCCTGATGAGAAGAATCCTGCATACATAACAGACTTCCAAGAAGCAAAAAAATATTACCTAATGTTGCAGTTTCACTTTTCAAAAAAATAAAAAGCACAAATTCCTGATAGAATACTTAATACAACAAATTGTAAAAATGATAATTCAACTGGATTAACTTTTTTTAGAATAGTAATCTATAACTAAAATATGCCCTGCCCAACAAAAAGAACCAAGAAAATACTATAAAAGTCTCCTTTATTCATTGAAAAAAATCACTTAAACTTTGGTATAGCTAATAAATAAAGTCCAATAAAAACCTATAATTATACTTATCCAAGTCAATACATCTATTTTATGTTTTAAAAAAATCATAGTTATAGAAAGGAAGAATTAAAAATATAGAAATGATGTTATAAACCCTGTTTTTCCCAGCTGTTGTATATTGGAGACCAATTTGTTGTAGAGAAGTTCCAGTGAATATAAAAAAATCCACAAATTAGACCACCTTTTAATAAAAAAACTTTTATTTTTCTGGTATTTTTGCCTTAGTAAAAATTAAATAAGCTCCTAGACATATTACTGCAACTATAGAACGAGCCATATTAAAAAGTAAAAAGGTCCTATCTTATCCATACCAGTAACTTGAGCAACAAAGGCAGTTCCCCATATAAATGCTGCTAAGAATAACATTAAATCTCCAAAAATAACTTTTTTTATTCATTTTATCATCCCCTTTAAAGTATAACAACATACTATAATTGTATATAGTAAACAGAAATAAAGTCAAGAGTATAGCTTAAAACTTTCTATTGTGCTATTTTTTTCATACATCTCAAAGTTGGTGATGTTCGTATTTTTATTAAAAAAATATTAAAAAAATAAAAAGAGTATCTTTTAAATATTTGCTCATTATTTATGAATTTTAAAATTTTAAAATTTGTTAAATTGTATTTAACAAATTTTACTGTTACAATAATTTAGAAATTAATTATTATGAAATTGGGGGATTTTGATTATGGAAAAGCTAGAAAGGTTTAGAGAACATAGATAAGGTAGAAGAGTTTATTAAACTTACTAAAGCTGCATTAAAAAGATGAAGAAAAAAATATAAACTATGGAATGCTTCTAAGTCTATGTATGGTATCTATGGTGAAAGAGATAAAGGTACTTACATGGTAAGACCTAGATTTGTAGAATCTAAAAATAAGTTTAGATAATTTAATTTTCTTTTTGGATCTAGCTAAAAAGATATGGGGATAAAAGACTACATCTAACAACAAGACAAGATATACAACTACATGGAAATAAAAAAAGAAGATTTAGTCAATCTTTTAAAAAGAATTAAAAGTCTAAAAGGTTTTTCTAACTAAAGCAACAGGTGGAGATGCTGCAAGAGCTGTTATAGCTCCTCCAACAACAGGTTTTTGAAGAAGAAATCATAAATGTTGCTCCTTATAGCAAGGCTGTTACTAGACTTATACTTGAAACAGCAGACTTTATGTTCTTACCAAGAAAAATTTAAAGTAGCTTTTCTCTAATAAAGAAGAAAAATAATCTTTATGTAAAAATTGCAGATGTAGGTTTTTGAAGCTATTGAAAAAGATGGAGTAAAAAGGTTTTAAAGTTTTTTTGGTGGAGGTAGTTTAGGAATAAATCCAAGAGAAGCTATAGTTCTTAAAGATTTTATAAAACCTGAAGAAGCTCTATATTATGTTGTAGCAATGAGAAATCTTTTTCAATGAACATGGTGATAGAAAAAAATAAGAGGAAAAAGCAAGACTTCGTTTTTATTTTTAATCAGATTAGGTGAAGAGGAATTTTTAAAAACTATTTAATAACTATCTTAGATGACTTATAAAAAAAGTTGGAGATAAATATAAAAATATTCTTCTTGAAGAAATAGAAAAAAATACAAGAATCCTTATGAAGTTAAGGCTATAAAAGAAAAAGAAAAAAATTTATAAAAAAATTTCAATATAGTAAAAGGAAAGATAGAAGGTAGATACGGATATTATATTCGTTTAGTTAAAGGAGACATAAGTTTAAAAGAAGGAGAGAAATTAGTAGAATTTTTAAAAAAATCTTAATTATAAAGTTGAAATTAGATGACATCTCATCAAGAGTTATTTATAGCAAATTTGAAAAAGAGCAGATGTTTATGCATTAGAAAAACCTAAGTAGTAAATACTCTAAGAAAAAGATTTTTTTAGTTCTCTTTCTTGTATAGGGAATACTATCTGTAATCCAGGAATTTTTAGATACACCTCAATATTAGAAATGATTTTAAATTATTTTAAAAAAATAAACAAAGATTAGCTAGTTATTTACCAAAAAAATTCAATTATCTGGTTGTCCCTAATTCTTGTGCAGCTCATCAAATAGCTGAGTTAGGATTTCAAGGTAAAAAGAAAAAAAGATGGAGCATATTTCAATGTTTTTTTCGTAGGTGGAAGATTTAAAACAGATGACACTATAACATTGAATAGTTCAGTAGGAGAATTAAAAAGCTGAGACTATACCTTTATTTCTCGAAGAAATGGCAAAAGATATTAAAAAGAAAGAAAAAAATAACTTATGAAGATTATTCTAAAACAAGATGAATTTATAGAAATTAGTAAAAAAATTTGAAGGAGTGATATAAATGGGATTACCAAGCATTTACCCAACAGGAGTAACTATATATAATCCAGAGAAAATGTTGGAATGGATATAATTTAGTTCAAACAATAGAATCAGGAGCCTTATTATTTGATATGAATGGAAATGAAGTTAGAAGATGGGATCAGTTTCATGGTTTCCCTAACAAACTTCTTCCTAATGGAAATTTAATAGGACATTCTGGAGATAGAAATCCTAAATATGGTATGCAAGATGGACTTGATTTAGTTCAAATTGACTATGATGGAAATATTGTATGGAAGTTTGAAAAAAATTTGAATTTGTTGAAGATGAAGGTGAAGAACCAAGATGGATGGCAAGAACTCATCATGATTACCAAAGAGAAGGAAATCCTGTAGGTTACTATGTGCCTGGACAAATTCCTGAAGTTAATAAAGGAAACACTCTTATACTTGCTCACCAAACTCTTTATAATAAAAAAATAAGTGATAAAAAAATTACTTGATGATGTTTTTTTATGAAGTCGATTGGGAAGGAAATATACTTTTGGCAATGGAATGCAAATGAGCATTTTGAAGAGATAGGATTTAGTGAAGATGCTAAGAAAACTCTATATGAAAACCCTAATGTCAGAGCTGCTGATGGTGGAGTTGGAGATTGGCTTCATATAAATTGTATGAGTTACTTAGGATCTAATAAAGCATTATGACAATGGTGATGAAAGATTTCATCCTGAAAAATATTATTTTTTTGACAGTAGAGAAGCAAACTTTATTGCAATAATCTCAAAGAAAACTGGAAAAAAATAGTTTGGAAAAATAGGTCCAAATTGGAATGATGATGATGTTAAAGCATATAGACTTTATCATAGGTCCACATCATGCCCACTTAATACCTCAAGGGACTACCTGGTGCAGGAAATATACTTGTTTTTGACAATGGTGGTTGGGGAGGATATGGACTACCTAATCCATCAAGTAAAAATGGTTTAAAAAATGCTTTAAGAGATTATTCAAGAGTTTTAGAAATAGATCCTATCACTTTAGAAATAGTTTGGGAATTTACTCCTGAGTCTATTAAAGCAGCTATCCCTACTGATGCCGCAAAATTTTATAGTCCTTATGTAAGTTCAGCTCAAAGATTACCTAATGGAAACACTTTAATAGATGAAGGTTCAGATGGAAGAGTTTTTGAAGTTACTGCTGAAAAAGAAGTAGTTTGGGAATGGATATCTCCATACTTTACTGATGGTGGAAAGACAACAAACAATATGATATACAGAGCATATAGATATCCTTATGAATGGGTTCCTCAAGAAGAAAAAAACCTATAGAAAAAGAAATAAAAACCTCTTGATATTAAGACATACAGACTTGAAAAATGCTGGAAAATTTGGAGCAAAAAAACTGTAGTAAAGGTAGAAGGAACTATTCCCATATAGTGTAAGTGATGCTCTATGTGTTGCTAAGATAGATGAAAAGTAAGAAAACTAAATTCAGAAAAAAATTATTTACTGTAAACAGAAATCTTTTTGAAGAGATTGTTGAAGATAATAAAAAAAGTTGAGAAATTAGAATTAATTTTATTTGGAGCTGAAAGATGTAGACATTGTAAGGCACTTCACCCTGTTATAGAAAAAAAGTGCTAGAAAAGTGACTTAGCAAAAATCTATAAAAAGCTAAATATGTAGATGTTGATAAAAATCCTGAAATTACTGAAAAAATATAAAGTTCAAGGTATTCCCTGTAATCATAATTACAGATGGAGAAAAAGGAGCTTTCAAGAAAAAGCAGGTGAAAAAAACTTATAGTGAATGTACTCTTGGTTAGAAGAGCTAATTAGTAAAAAAATGTTAAATAGGAGTTATTATTATGAAAAAATAAAAAGTGAATATATAAAAATTTATCTTACCTCTGTTGATAATCTTTTTTTGGTTTATATTCACCTATACTGGAAAAAGTTCCACCCTACATCTCTACCTAGTTTGAGTGCAGTAAAGGATACTTTTATAGAGATGTTAAAATCAGGGCAATTATCTAATGACTTAAGTCTAAGTCTACGTCGTGTTCTTGCTGGTTTCTTTATTTCTAGTGTATTAGAATTTCTTTTGGGGATATTCATGGGAATATCCTCAAAAAGCTAAAAGAATTTTTTTCAACTGACATTGACAGCAATAAGACAGATACCTATGATTGCTTGGATACCTCTTATTATCCTATGGGCAGGTATAGGGAGAAGTTTCAAAAAAATTGTAGTAATATTATTTGCAGCAACTTTTCCCAATAGTAGTAAATACTATGGGTGGAGTAGACTCAACTTCTGAAACATATCTTGAAGTTGCAAAGATGTATGGCTTAAGCAAAAAGGATACTTTCTTTAAAGTTTATCTTCCTTCAGCCTTACCAAATATTTTTTTACAGGTCTTCGTTTAGGTTTAGGAGCTTCTTGGATGGCAGTTGTTGCCTCAGAACTTATAGCTTCGTCTTCAGGTATAGGATATAGATTAAATGATGCTAGAAGTTTAATGAGATCAGATGTTGTCATAGTATGTATGATAATTATTGGGCTTGTTGGACTTTTAATGGATAAATTGATAGTGTTAATATCTCATGAATTAACACCTTGGAAAAAGAATTAGGAGCTTAAAATTTATGAGTGAAAAATATAATAAAAAAATTAAAAAAATATTTCTAAGAAATTTCAAAAAAATAATGAAGAAGTTCAGATTTTTAAATGATGTGAACTTGGATATAAAAAAAGGTGAATTTATAACTATAGTAGGAAAAGAGTGGTTGTGGAAAAAAGTACCTTATTAAAACTTATCTCAGGAATGGTTCCTATAACAGAAGGAGAAATATTAATAAATGGTAAGTCTGTAAATGGTGTAAGTAAAGATTGTTCTATGATATTTCAAGATGCAAGACTATTTCCTTGGCTTAAAAATAAAAAGATAATGTTGCTATAGGTTTAAAAAATATTTCACCAGAAGAAAATAGAATAGTTCTTGAGTATCTTGAACTTGTTGGTCTAAAAGGGAGTTGAAAAATTCATATCCTGACCAACTATCTGGAGGTATGGCTCAAAGAGCATCAATAGCAAGAGGACTGGCTCTAAACTCTCAAATAATGTTATTTGATGAACCCTTTAGTGCCTTAGATGCAATGACAAAAGTTCAACTTCAAGAAGAACTTTTAAAAATTCATCAAGAAAAAAAGGAAAGACAGTTATACTTGTAACTCATGATATAGAAGAAGCTGTTTATTTAGGAGATAGAGTTGTTGTTATGGCTGCTAACCCCGGAGTTATAAAAAGATATTATTAATATAGACATAGAAGGTAGAAAAGATAGAACAAATACAGAATTCTTATCCTATAAAAAATAAAAATTTATGATTATTTCTTTGAGGATAGAAATAAGAATGCTGTTGAGTACAACATCTAAAAATGGAGAGGAATAATGGAAGGAAAAAAAGCAGAAAAAAATAAAAAAATTTTAATTGGACTTATAGCTTTAATAGTATTAGCTTTTTGATCCCTTTTAAACCTAAAGATAAAAAAATAATGAGAATGTTAATACTGCTGAAGTTAATTTGAAAAAAGTTATAATTGGTTTACCTGGTATATCCAATCAAACATTGGAAGCGACAGGGATAGCTGTTAATAAAGGCTATATAGTAGAAGAATTAAAGAAAGTTGGATATGAACCTGAATTTATATATTTTTCAACAAGCAGGACCTGCAGTGTAATGAAGCCTTTAGCAACAAATAAAATTGATATTGCAATGTATGGAGATTTCCCAATTACAGTTTTAAAAAAAGTAATGGTGGAGATGTAAAAAGTCTTTGCAGTGGATAATTCAAGATTTATGTATGGAGTACTTGTACAAAATGATGATAGTATAAAAAAACTATTAAAGATTTAGAAGGTAAAAAAAGTTCTATATAGAAAAGGAACTGTTGAACAAAAAGTTCTTTAAAGAAATTCTTAAAAAAATATAATTTAGATGAAGATAAATTTGTTTCTGTAAATGCTGGTGGAGCTGATGGTCAATCTATATTCAGTGCTAAAGAAGCTGAAGCTATATTTACTTTCTATTACACAGCCTTTATATATGGAATCAAAAGGGCTTGGAAAAGTTATAGACTCAACTTTAGATAAACCTGAGGTTGGAACTCAAAGTTTAGCTGTTGGAAGAACAAAAGTTCTTAGAAGAAAAATCCTGATGCTGCTGTTGCAATTATAAAGAGCCTTAGAAAGAGCTAAAGGATTTTTGCAAAAAGAAAAATCCAGAAGAAGTATTTAATATCTATGCACAAAGTGGAATACCTGCTGAAGTATAAAAAAAGCTTACTCTGCTGATTTAACTTTCTCTAATTTTGATCCAGCTATAACAGATGATACAAAAGAGAAAAAAATGCAAAAAAATTAATAGATTTCTTATATGATAATCAAATAGTGAAAAAAATAGAAATATCAGTAGATGATATTATAACTACTGAATACTATGATAAATATAAATCAAGTAAATAAAACCCTTGATTTTTAAAAGTAAAAAAATGGACTGTTATAAATTCACAAAAAGTAAAAATAGTTCGTTACTGAGTAAATTTCATTAGTAACTCACTTATTTTTTTACTTTTAAATTGAAATTTCAGTTTTGTAACAGTCCATTTTATTTTACTATTTATGATGGATGATATAAGGTATTTACCATCTCTTTAAGTTCCTCAAGTTCTTTTTTAGTTTCTCATCATTTTCTATTCTTCCATAAATCCAATCTATTTGTGAATTTAAGAAAATCTTTTCATCAGTATTATCATTTATTTTATCTTCATTAATTATCTCTAAAGCTTTTTTTAAGTTTTCAATAGCCTCTTCATATCTTCCTAGATAACGATATGTCCAAGCAATTTGAGAAAGTGACCCAAATATTGTTTGGCACAATTTCTATAACTTTGAGATAGTGCTCTAATGATTCTTCTAGCTTTATTTAGCTCTCCTAAACAATATCCTAATTCAGAATGTATCCAAAGGTCATCTCTACCTAGACTAATAGCTTTTTTTTTAATAATTCTTCAGCTGTATGATATTCTGTAAATTTATTATATAAGAAAGCTAAATATGAATAACATTCTATTTTCTTATCATCTGTTGTCATATAATCTTTTGCTTTTAATGCATAATTTAAAGCTTTCTTTTGATTATCTAAATCATCTTCACCAAATTTTACTTGCTTTTGATAATTCCATGTAAATATAGAATAAAAATTTTTTAATATCTTCATCTTCTGGTTCTAATTTGTATGCTTTTAAAAAAATATTTTTCTGCTTTTTTTCATAATCATCTAAATAACAATATGAATAGCCTATTCTATAATTCCAAAGCATAGTATTTTTTTCATCTTTTTCTATGCTTTTTAATACTTCTATTGCTTTTTTTCATAATTTTGAACATTTATATATGCTCTAGCTAATTTGTCCTATTAGTTTCATTGTTTAATTTCTTTCAACTGGAAGTGCTTCTATCATATCTATTATTTCTTGGTCTTTTATCTAAATCAGATAAATCTTTCAACTTTTTAGTAGAGTCATCTTTTTCATTTTTTTACCTCTCTTTTATATAGATATTTATGTATATTATAGCATATTTTTAAAAAAACTTGATTTTTTTCAAAAGAAATTTCTGATATAATACACTACAAACTTGATGTATTCGATTTTTAAATCACAAGGGAATTAATAATTGCTTAGCCCAGATTTGCAACTTATTTTTCCCTTTATTTTTAATAGTTTTAAGGAGGTTTTTTTATGAAAATATTAAGAACCTATATAAAAAGAAAAATATAGGAATTTTATCTTTAGGTGCAATATTTCTTACATTGAATACTTTTTGCAACCTTAGCTATACCTTTTTCAAATTTCTAATATAATAAATTTAGGTATAATGAAAAAGATATAGATATGGTCTATTCTACGAGTATAAAAAAATGGTAATTATATTGATTGTTGGAACTGCAACTGGAATTATAGCTAATCACTTTCGTAGCTCTTTTGCCACTAACTTTACAAAGAAAGAATAGAAAATTACTGATAAGAAATCTTGAATCTTTAACAATTGATCAAGTCAAATGATTTTGGAGTTGCTTCTTTAGTAACTCGTATGGGAAATGACAACAATAATGCTCAAAGACTTATAGTAGCATTTTTCAAATGATATTACCTAGTCCAATAATGGCAGTAATATCTATATTTATGACAATAAAGTTATCACCTACTTTAGCCTTGATACCTTTATTTACAATCTTAGTTTTTGCTTTTGCAATAGTTTTAACTCTATTTAAATCTTTACCATATTTTTAAAAGTTCAAAAATTAGATAGGATGACTTTAGTTTTAAGAGAAAGATTTATTGGAGCTAAAATCATCAGAGCCTTTGATAATTCTAAAAAAAGAAAGAGATAAATTCAATGATGTAGCTCAAGAGTATACAGATAACTATATCATTATCAAATAAAAAAGTTTGCTCTACTTTCACCTATGGCTTTTTGCACTTATGTCTGTTGTTATAACTTTAATAATCTTCTTTTGGTGCTATGAAAGTCTTAAATAATACCCTTAGAAATTGGTTCTATAACAGCCATTGTTGAATATTCATTGACTACTATAGCTGCTCTTATTATGTCTTCTATGGTTTTAGTTCAAATGCCAAAGGCTGTTGTTTCAATAGAAAAGAATTGAAGAAGTTTTAAATGTTACAAGTGAAATAAAGGATAAAGAAGAATTAAAAAGATAACTCTTACTATGAAGATATTTTTAAAACAAAATCCTATATCTTTAACTTTTGACAATGTATGTTTTTAGATATAAGGGGGCAGAAAAACAAATTTTAAAGAATATTTCATTCTCTGTAAAAGCAGGAGAAAGATTTCGCTATAGTTGGGAGCAACTGGTTCTGGAAAAATCTACAATAGCAAAGGTTTTACTTAGATTAAATGATATAGAAAGTGGAAGAATCTTAATAAATGGAGTCAATGCCTTAGATTTACCTCTTTAAATTGTCTAAGAAATCAAATTTCATATACTCCACAAAAAGCATATTTTTTTAGTGGAAAAAAATAAAGGATAACTTTAGATTTACTAATAAGGATATGACAGATGAAGAAATGATTAAAATTGCAAAGATTGCTCAATCTTATGATTTTATTGACTCTTTACCTGATAAGTTTGATTCTTTTTGTAGCTCAAGGAGGAATAAATTTCTCTGGTGGACAAAAAAACAAAGATTATCTATTGCAAGAGCCTTATCAAAAGGATGCAAATATTTACTTATTTGATGATAGTTTCTCTGCTCTTGACTATGCAACAGATGCTAAACTTCGTAAGGAATTAAAAAAACTTTCTTAAAGGATAAAGATAACTATTATCATAGCACAAAGACTAAATACTATAGCTGATGCTGATAAGATAATCGTTTTTAAAAGGATAGTGAAATTACAGGGAATGGGAACTCATCAAGAGTTACTAGAAAGCAATCAAGAATATATTGAGCTTGCTAAGTCGCAAGGAATCTTAGAATAAGGAGGTTGAAAAATGTCTAAAAAGAAAAAAATCAAAATGAAGATAGTATAAAAGAATTTTAAAAAAAGCTGTTTCTAATTTATTATCACTTTTAGGTGAAAGAAAAAGTTCCATTTTTAATCTCTGTTGTTGCTAATATAATATCTACAGTTTTTAGTAGTTGCAATCCCTTGGACATCAGCTGTTGCCATAGATGACATTGTTAAAAATACTTAATGATAATACTATTATTGATAAATGGTCTGCTGTCTTTTAGTTTTTCTTATAAAGCCAGTTTCTTTATTAGGAATAATAGCTGTATCAATCTTTTGCTTTAAGTTATTTACAAGAATATATATCAGCAATATTAGGAGAGAGGTTGCTCAGTCTCTTAGAGTAAAAATTAAGTAGAAAGTTTACAAAGCTACCTATGAATTTCTTTCGATACAAACCAAGTTGGAGATATTCTAAGTAAACTTACAACAGATATTGAAAAAGGTTGCAGAAGTTATAGGTTCTAGTTTTACAAGATTTGTTTACTCATTTTTAATAATGATTCTTGTTATAATTATGCTATTTACTATAAATGTAAAAATTAACTTTACTAGTTTTGGCTATTCTTTTAGTAAGTATTGTAGTTACATACTATGTTTCAAAGTTAACACAAAAAAATATTCTCTCAAGATGTGAAAATCTCTTTCTGAATTGAGTTCACTGACAGAAGAGGCTTTTAACAGGGAAATCTAGTTGTACAAGCTTTTTAATAAGCAAGAAGATATCATAACTAGTATAGATGAATCTATTGAAAAACAATATGTTGCTGCAAAAAAACACTTGAGTTTACAATTTTTTTCAATATACCCTTCTATTAGATTTATAACTCAAATAGCCTTTTGTTACATCAGCAGTTATGTCAGCTATACTTGTAATAAATGGTCATCTTACTTTAGGACTTGCTCAGGCATTTTTACAATATATTACTCAAATATCTGAGCCTGTTACAACTTCTGCCTATATTATAAATTCTTTACAGAATGCTTTAGTTTCTGTTGAAAGAGTCTATGACATCTTTAGAATTACCTGAAGAAAAAAAGAATTAACTGAGGATACTCATTTACTAGATAATACTAAAGGGACAAATTGTATTTGAAAAATGTTTCTTTTCGGATATAGTAAAGATAAGCTTTTTAATGAAAAAAATGTTAACTTTTACTGCGAAAGGCTGAACAAATGGTTGCCATAGTTGATCCTACTGGTGCTGGTAAAAACAACCCTTTAATAAACTTACTTATGAGATTCTATGATGTAAATGGAGGTAGAATTTTATTTGATGGTGTCGATATTTCAAAGGTTACAAGAAAAGAGTTAAGAGCAAACTTTGGTATGGTTCTACAAGACACTTGGTTATTTAAAGGAACTATTGCTGAAAAATATTGCTTATGGTAAAACCTGATGCCACTCGTGAAGAAATAATAGAAGCTGCTAAGCTAGCAAAATGTGATAGCTTTTATTAGAAAATTACCACAAGGTTATGACACTATAATTACAAGTGAAAATGGTATGGTTTCTCAAGGTGAACAACAGTTATTAACTATAGCTCGTACTATTTTACCTAATCCAAAAAGTTATGATACTAGACGAAGCTACTTCAAGTATAGATACTAAAACTGAAAAAAAGATATTCAAGCTGTTATCAGTCAACTTATGAAAGGAAGAACAAGTTTTGTTATTGCTCATAGACTTTCAACTATTCGTAATGCAGATTTAATTCTAGTTATGAAAGATGGAGATATAGTTGAACAAGGTAATCATGATGAACTTATGAAAGTTAATGGTATCTATGCAAATCTATACAATACACAATTTAGTTCTTAATTTATTTCCATAAAAACTTCTTTTATAAAAAGTAAAAAAATAAGTGAGTTACATTCTAATTTTTATTATTAGAAATTTTCTTTAAAAATAGATTATTTTATATTTGATTATGCGACGTCCTATAATGTTGAAAGAGCTTTTGTGGCTCTTGAAACATTATAGGCAAGAACTCTATATTTAATTAGAGATTATAATTTTTCAAAAAAATTTTCTTAAAATTAAACTTATTTTTACTTTTTAAAATGCAAATAAGCTAATTATCTGGTATAATGTTAAGGAAATAATTTTGATTTTATAAAAAAATACAAATTAAATAAGAAAGGAGGAGTATAGATATTCATCTATACTACAAGCTAAAAATGGAAAAATTTAACTCAGGAGAAAAAAATTATTTTTCTATAATATTTCTATATATATTAAGCTTTATTTATATCTAAATTTGGAATTAGCTTATTTGGAGGAATTATTGCAATATATTCTATTTATTATTTTTTTAAAAAATAATAAATCTAAAGACTTCATTTTACCTTTTTCATCTTTATATTTGGTCTAACTCTGCAATTTTTCTTTAGGTGGTGCTAAGAGTTTTAGGGTTTTTCTCTTATAAGAATTATTTTTTTACTTATTTTTACCATTAATCCCAATTCTTCTAAAAAGATATAAAAAAATTTATATAATTAATACTATTGCTTTTTAGCCTTTTTATAGGTATTTTAAAAAGCTTTTTATAATTTTTTTATAAAGACTATAATTTACTGTATTCATCTTCTATAAGAGTTGATAGCTTTTTGATATAATGAGGTGGGGAATTATTTTAACAATGGGATTGTTAATAATACTTCCATATTTGAATAAAAAGAATTTTTATGGATAGTCTTTTTCTAGGAATTATAAGTCTAGCTTTTAAATAATTCAAGAGTACCTATTCTATCTTTTGATTTTTAGGAATAATAATTTTTATTATTTTGAAGAAAAAGATAAAGTTGGGAATAGGAATAATAGTTGTATTGATTTCTGCCTTTTTTTATTTTAAAGTCAACAAATGTTCTAAATCAATTTTCAGATAGAATGGAAAGTATAAATAATACAAAATCTGGAGGAAATGCTGCTAGAATATTCATGTGGAAAAAAAGGGAATGAGTTTTTATGACGGACTCTTTAAAAAGAGAATAAAAAAATATTTTTTTCTTTGGAACAGGGATAAACAATAGAAAAAATATTTGAAAAAAATATTTAATTGAAAAATACAGATTATAAAGAACTGAATGATGATGTCAAGGTAGGAGTTTCTTTCGATGATTCCCATAATGCTTATATAAATATGTTTGTACAGACAGGTTTTATCTTTACTATAACTTATTATATTATGTTACTTTTATTATACGATTATAGTTTTTTTATAAATTATTTTTAAATATAAACACAACTCTACATTAAGTTCTCTTTTTATCTGTAATAGCTTTCTATTTCTGTGGAATATTTTATGGCTATTCATTCACTTATGAAACTTTTTACTTTTTTTCTTTATATTAGGAATAGGGCTTATTAAAAAAATGATTTATCTAATGAAAGAGGGTAAAATATATGTTAAAAAGAAATATACAAAGGCTTTTAATATATTTAGTTATGATTCTAAAAAAATATAGAAATAGGAAAAATATTAGATAATAACTATAAAAACAGAAATTGTTTTTTTAAAGATAGCAAGAGAAGTACTGTTTCTGAAATAAAGATAGATAATAATAGCTATATTTTTAAAGAGAATCGGAAATGAAACTATAATTCCCCAGAGAAAATTAATGACTTTATTTAAAAAAAGGTGAAGCTCTAACAACTTTAATAAATATTAATAAAATAATGGATGAACTTAAAATATCTGAATATGTAAGACCTCTTTTGGCTATTAATCGTAGAAAAACATGGTATGATTAATTTTTTTCTCTTAGTTTTAGAGAAAGTAGAAGGAGACTCTAATATAGATAAAAGTTGCCTTAATAGAGTTAATTAAAAAAATTCATAGAAATAAAAATTTATCATGGTGATTTTCAATCCTAGTAATTTTATTTTTTTACTAAAAAAATGGAATAAGAATCATAGATACTCAAGGGAAAAAAATGTCTTTTTGGAAATTATAGAGCTCATTATGATATCCTAACTATGAAAAATGGATACATATCCAGATTTAAAGTATCCATATAAAAAGAATCTTTTTATTATATTGCACTAGCTGTATGAAAAGATTAAAAATTCGTTGAAAAAAATAAAAAGAAAAAAAGAAAAATTCTAAGAGAAAAAGGTTGGAAAATATAAAAATAAAGCTACTACAAATTTTTTTGAAAATGTAGTAGCTATTTTTTTATTCTAAACAATATAAAAATACTTTATTTTTTTA
>BNJT01003260.1_pt1 | contig 38910 bp, 61 predicted proteins | sample 8540491 | NCBI WGS metagenome assembly BNJT01 (sample SAMD00202455, study PRJDB9452) | human saliva metagenome | host: Homo sapiens | reverse complement strand
ATTTACAATTTGACCATTTGCATCGTAGGCAACAAGTTTTTGCATCTTGTTCAAAATCCGCAGTTTGATTGGATACGTCGATAAGTGCCTTTACAAAGGCAATCTGATTTAATGTATCCTGTGAAGCACGTACATCTACGACAGAAGACGCAAAACTGAGGAGTACCTACGTTATAAATACCATCCATCTTATCGCGATGAATAATATCATAAGATAGCGAGAACTGCTGTGTAACTTTCTTCTTGATTGTTACAACCGCATTCGATGGGTTAACGATTGTACTAACAGAATCTCCGAATCCCTCCGCAATCAATGTTACTGCATGGGTTCCCTCTGTTAAGTTTGTTAGGGTCTGCAACAACCTTGCCATTTATGGTGCTTGCAGCAGTAACACTTGTCGCATCACCTGTAATCGTAACATCAGTTGTTGTTGGAATTCCTGAAATTTCATACTCTTGCGTATCATATTGTACATATACCGCAACATTTTGAACAGTACGACTTGTCTTGAGTGATGTCTGATATAGCGATGTGATATCGTTGTAGTTTACAACGACATATAACAGTGCAGCTAATATCAACGATACAACTTTTGCATATTTTTGCATTAAACAATACGCGGTCAATCCCTGTAGAAGCGTAGTGAATGAAATGGATAATATTCTTTACAAATCGATCATATTGACTTGATATGCGCTTTGATTGATTTTGCAAGATGTTTTTGCAAGTTCAAGCTTATTATGATCCATATGGTGTTTTTTTCTTATTTGCCATTATCGTTCACCTCCTTGCTTATGATCAGAGGTATCTGATTGTTTATAATTTCGCTTTTGTTATGTGTTGGATAACTTGGCGTTGGACGCTTCTTCTTATGTGGAAGCTTTATTGACGCAGCTTTCGCAGCCGCATCTGCTGCTTCATGTACATCCTGTAATGCATGTTTTTTATTTGTGGATGTACCATTTTGTTCAGCCGGAATAACTTCCTCTGCAGTAATCTTTCCTGTTTCAAGAATTGTTTCTTCATTAGCAGCTGGTGTGTCATCCATCTTTGTTTGAAGTTCATGCACATCGGCTTCAATCATAGTTTCATCATCGTCATCTTCACCATTTTTCTTCGGTTTGACCAACGATGATATGCGTTAGATATTTACGCAGTTGTTGTTCATTTACAGCAGTCAACTTGCCACCTTCTGCAATGGATACGTTTCCTGTTTCTTCGGATACAACAATCGTAATCGCATCTGTAATTTCACTAATGCCAATCGCAGCACGATGTCTTGAACCATATCGAGATGGAATATCTGCTGTTGTTGGAGGAAATATGCACTTGCACATGCAATCTTATCACCCTGGATAATCACTGCTCCATCATGTAGTGGTGTCGAAGTAACAAAGATGGAAGTTAAAAGTTCTGCAGTTACATCAGAATTCAAACGTGTACCAGTCGCAATAAAATCATCCAGAGGATGAGACTTCTCAATAGAGATTAAAGCACCAGTTTGATCTGCACTCAATAAACGTACTGCAGTCACAATATTGTCCACCAGTTTTTCCTTTTCATTACCACTAAGTGAACTCATTCTAGAGAAGAAACTACTCTTACCAAGTCTTTCCAAAATCGTACGGATTTCTGGTTGAAAGATAATAATAACTGCTAAGAATCCCCAGTTAATAAACATGTTTGTTAAAAACTGCAAAGTTTTAAGATTCATGACTTTTGCAAGTACATCTACAATGATGACAAAGATAATACCTTTAAATATCTGCATAGTACTGCTCTTACCACGAACAATACGTAGTGCAGCTAAGATAATCATCCAAATTACTACTATATCGATAACTGTCGTACTGAAAGTTAAAAAAACTTGTCCCACAATGATGATAAGTTATAGGCTGACATTAAACATATCCCCTTTCAAATATGTTCTTATTATACCACACACAACCATTCTCCTATAGCCCCATCAAGAGAAAAAGATGACCTTATAGGTCATCTTCAATTGCGCCACTCTTAGCATATGCGGATGGTCTAGCTTCAAAGAAATCAGTCTTTACCATGTTTGCGTCTGAGTATTGTTTTACCCATTTCATGGATTCTGGTTCCTCAGCGTATTCTTCATACAGATTACCAAAAACCTAATGTCGCAAAACGTGTATTACCAAGATACTTGATATAGTCAGTAACCATCTGCTTATTTAATCCTGGAATTTCATCACCAATTACATAGTGTCCCCATGCAATTTCTTGTTCAACACCAGTATTCATCATATCACGGATCATCTGAATATTTTCTGGTGTAAATAACTCTGGTTCTTCCTTCTGTAATTCAACTAATATATTACGGAATAACCATAAGTGCGTTGATTCATCACGGTTGATGTAACGAATTTCCTGTACACTTCCTGGCATCTTACCATTTCTAGCAAGGTTGTAGAAGAACATAAATCCAGAGTAGAAGTAAACACCCTCTAGAATAAAGTTTGCAATACAAACTCTCAAGAAAGATTGTTTATCTTGCTTGGCTACAAACTCATTATAGAGTTCACCAATGAATTCATTTCTCTTTAATAAGTGCTCATCTGTCTTCCACTGATAGAGGATATCGTTTCTCTGTTCAGGAGAACAAATGGAGTCTAGCATATAACTGTAAGACTGTGAGTGAATACACTCTTGGAATGTCTGGATAGACAAAGCATAAGTTAACTTCATTTTGCAGTAATATACTGAGAAATGTTTGGTAAGTTAGCAGATTGTAGAGAATCTAAGTAAACTAAGAAACTCAAAAATCTTATCGTATGCTGTCTTTTCAGCTAAGCTAAGACGTGGATAATCTGATTTGTCTTGGTTTAAGTTAATTTCTTCTGGAACCCAGAAGTTGTTCATTGCTTGACGGTACCAATCAGATACCCAGTTATACTTCATATTATTGAAGTCATTAATATTTGTTGTATTGAAGTTGATAAGACGACGATTACGTACATCAATATCACCCTCAGGGTTGAATAACGGTTTACGATTAATCTGATCTGTCTGCATGTTTCTACCTCCTATGCGGAACAACTTTCACAATCCTCAGGATCTAAGGCCTTAGAACGTGTGTAGTAGATAGTCTTAACTCCACAATCATATGCTAGTACATATAACTGTAATAACTGACTCATCTTATAGTCATTTGTAATCCATAAGTTAAAAGCTCTGTGCTTGGTCGATATGACGCTGACGGATACCAGCAGCTCTAACTGACCAAGTCTGGTCAATTGTATGTGCTGTCTTATAGTACCAATATGTATCTGCAGATAATTCTGGTGCAGTTCTTGGTAAGATAGAACCCTTCTTTTCTTCTAAGAAGAAACGATTCATAACTGGATCAAGTCCCGCTGAAGTACCGATTAAGATTGATGTAGAACTTGTTGGAGCGACTGCCAATACATATGCATTACGCATACCTGTTGCATGTACTTCTTCTTTTAGTTCTTTCCAACGTGCAGAGTCATACCCACGCTGGTCGAAGTACGCACCTGTCTGCCACTCGGAACCTTCAAAGAATTGATAGCTTCCACGTTCCTTGGCTAACGCATTACTTGCCTTAATCGATGCATATGCAATATTTTCAAACACTTCATCTACAAACTTCAAGTGTTCTTCGCTTTCCCACATGATGTGGTTCTTTGCAAGCATGTGGTGGTAACCACTGACACCAAGTCCAATAGAACGATACTTATGGTTTTGTTACTTTTTGCATTTGGTAATGGATAGAAGTTTAGATCGATAACGTTATCAAGAGCACGTACTACAGTTGCAGTAACTTCTTCGATTTCCTTTGGATCTGTCACATTAATATTACCTAAACATAATGAAGCTAAGTTACATACAACATAATCACCTGGCTTTGTTGTTGTAACGATAACTTCATCACCATCCTCTGTCTGAATAACACGTGAAACCTGTTTCACTTCAGACATATTCTGTGCAATTTCTGTACAGAGGTTAGAACTATAAATCATACCCTTGTGCTTATTAGGATTTGCACGGTTAACTGCATCACGATAGAAAGCAAATGGAGTTCCCGTTTCTACCATAGACTTCAGGATTAAACGTACAACTTCCTTTAATACAAGAACACGTTTAGAGATACGATTGTCATGTACACATTCCCAATATCTCTTTTCCCATTCTTCGCCATAGAAGTCTTCCAAGCAATAACCCTTAACCATGAGGACATCATGCGGATCAAGAAGATACCAATCTTGGTTCATGTCTTCCTTCACCATCTTCCAGAATAAGTCTGGATAGCACACCGCAGGGAATACATCGTGAGCCTTCATACGGTCATCACCGTTATTTGTACGTAATTGTAAGAATTCAGGTAAGTCTTTATGCCATACATCGAGATATACTGCTACAGCACCGGCTCTTACACCAAGTTGGTCAACCGCAACTGCAGTATCGTTGATGACACGAATCCAACGGATAACACCACCAGATGCGCCTTCAAAACCACGGATTGATCCACCACGAGAGCGAACCTTTCCTAAGTACATACCCATTCCACCACCGAACTTACTAACATCAGCGAAGTTAGAAATGGAATGATAGATCCCATCCAATGAATCAGGAACAGTATCAATAAAACAGCTAGATAACTGATGATATGGCTTTCTCGCATTTGCTTGTGTAGGAGTTGCCATTGTTACCTGATGTAAACTCATCATATCGTAGAACTTCTTTAACCCAACCGATACGATCATTTGTTTCTTTCATTGCTAAATGCATTGCAATACCAATGTACATTTCCTGTGGTGACTCTAATAGGACATGCTGGTGATTACGAATCAAATAACGCTGGGATAACAAGTCTAGTCCACTATATGTGAATAAGTTATTACGTGTATTGTCAATTAATGTTGCGATTTCATCAACTTCTTTATGAGAATAGTTTTCTAAGATATATGCTCCATATAACCCTTGTTCGATCATATAGGAGATCTTATGGTAGAAGCTTGTTAGACCTAGTTTCTCTTCAGTTACTTTTTAAATCACAAGCAATACTGTAACTGAGCAAACGTCCAGCGATTCTCTCCCAGTTTGGTTCTTCTTTCGTTGTAAGTTCAGCAGAACTTCTTGTTAATAAAAGCAATTCTATCTTTTCAGAGATTGACCTTCTTTAGACATTGTAGAGAACTTCTCATACAATCTCTTTAAGTCATAGTCTGGATAAGCCTTCTGGATATCAACCAAAACATCTTCCAACTCTTCGTCACCGATGAGTTTCACTAACTCAAGGCGTTCATTACGCATCTGTGTGCGCTTTTCACGGTATAAGATATAACTCTTTGCGACGTTATACTTTTTCGTTCTTCATCAAGATCTTTTCAACAGTATCTTGAATTTCTTCAACATCAACTTCTTGACGACCGTCAAACTGTGCTTCAATCTGCACTAGTAAGTCAGAAAGATATGCTTGATCAACACTTTCATTTACGCTTAGGAAAGATTTTTCTATCGCTAAAAATAATCTTCAGCTCCATCATATGGAACAACTTGTCCCGTTACGTTTTTACTATCCTATCCACAACTTTTACCTCCACTGAAATCCTGTCTTTCAATAGCATAATAAAAAATGAATTATTTTTCTATCTGAATGCCCAATTTTTCGATAAATTCTCCCTCTAAAAAGCCCTATTATTTTGAATGTTGAAAATCCCTCATTTTATTCTCTGAAATCATCTAATATTTTCATTTATGATGCATGAAAACTTTGCATAATTTTTATTTGAAATATCAAAAAAGCCCACCTAGAGGGCTTGCCAAAAAGTAATCAATTCTCATTGACAGATTATTCCATACCTGCTTTTCTGTATTGTTCATTAACCCACTCTTTTGAACTTTTCAGCTGCCTCAACAGCTTCGGCAGGAGCGTCATCTTTTAATTTCGCTCCAATCATATATGGCTCATAGATTGATTTTAACTTTTTTATTTCTTCAGGATATATCAGTCTCATGTAATCATCCCCTTCATACATTTAGTTTATTGTCATCAACTGTTATTTCATTGTACTACCTAAATATATACATGTCATTTTCTTCCTAATAAATCAGCTTTATGAAAAATGCTTTTTAAATGGTGCCAATTGTAGGCCGAAAAAAAGAAAAAGCCCTTAAAATAAGGCTTTATCTCTATAAAGTGCCGCTTAGCAGAATTGAACTGCTCGTTCATCCTTACCATGGATGCGTATTACCACTATACTAAAGCGGCATAGCCTTTATATCATAACAAACTACACCTAAAAATCAATAATCCGTACTGTTTTTCAGTTCGTTATAAACAACCTGTAAAGGCAGGCCCATAATGGCATAATAATCTCCATGAATCTCTTTGATGTATCTGCCACCAAATCCTTGTATTGCGTAAGCACCTGCTTTATCTCTTGTTTCTCCTGTATAAATGTAGTTCCAGATTTCTTCATCACTCATTACTGCGAAATATACATCCGCAATACTCGCGTATGTAAAAGCACTTTCTTTTTGGCTGATGATGCACAAACTTGTTAGCACTTGGCTCTTATGGTTTTGAAGTTTCTTTAACATCTCGAAAAAGCATCTTCATCATCTTCTGGTTTTCCCATAACTTGGTTATCACATAAAACCAAAAGTATCACTACCGATAACAATAGCTTCAGGATGTCGTTTCCAATACAGTTTCTGCCTTACGACGGGATAAGTTTTTACTTTCTTCAACAAGGTCTTTCTGCAAGTCAATGGTCTCATCAATATCAGCTGGATCACAGATAAATGAGAATCCTGTTTTCTCTAATAACTCTTTTTCTTCGTGGACTTTGTGAAGCTAGTACGATTTCTCTCATAAATATCCTTCTTTCTTTTTATTATTTTATGAAAAAAATTAGGAATTAATGAAAGTGCTTACGTGATATAATTATCAAAGGAATGAAAAAATTGAAAGGGATTAAGAATGAAGAAGCCTACATTAGTTATTTTTGGCTGCCGGAATGGGTAGCCGCTATGGTGGAATGAAACAGATTGATGGAGTCGGAAGCCATGGTGAACCAATCATAGAATTTTTCTATCTATGACGCAAAAGAAGCAGGATTTGAGGATGTTGTTCTCATCATCCGTCGTGAACATGAACAAGCATTCCACGCTGCATTAACAGACCGCGTATCTAAGGGAATGAACGTGAAGTTTGCATATCAGGATATTAACAATGTCCCATCGGATATTATCAGTACCTGAAGGACGTGAAAAAGCCATGGGGCACAACACATGCATTACTTGCATGTAAGGGTGTTGTATGATGGACCATTTGCGATTATCAACGCAGATGACTTCTATGGCAAGGATGCATACAAAAGTTATCTATAACTTCCTAACAACAGAAGTAAGTGATGACCATTACGCAATGGTTGGTTATGCCGCAAATAACACACTTACAGACCATGGAACAGTGACACGTGGTGTATGCCAACAAGACGAAAAACGGTAACTTAACAAGTATTGTTGAAGTACAGAAAGATTGCTCGTAAGGATGGTAAGGTTGTTTATGATGACAATGGAACTTGGAAAGAAATGGATCCTAATGCATTAGTATCTATGAACTTCTGGGGATTTACACCTAAGGTATTTGAAGACATGGATGTATACTTTGATGAATTCATTCATGCAAATCTAGAATCTAACCCAATGAAGTGTGAATATGTTATTCCTACAACAGTTGGTCAGATGGTTAAAAGGATGGCAAGTGTACTGTTAAAGTACTTTCCTCTAAGGACCAATGGTTTGGTGTAACTTATCAAGAAGACAAGCCTCTTGTAGTTGAAAAGATTGCTGAAATGAAGGAAGCTGGAATTTATCCAGATATTCTTTGGAAGTAATAAAGCTCCTGTGCTAAAAATGCACAAGAGCTTTTCTTTTTACATGTATTTTCTTAGAAAACGCAGAACATTGCGATATGCAATATCTTTAATTTCTTCATTTGTAAATCCAACACGCTGTAATGCTTTGATGAAATTCTGTGCCTGGGAAGGACCATACATATTATGCTCCTCACCATCGTTATAATACTCACCGAAAGTCAAATCCACAAGCAACATGTTTTACTCCAACAAGATCTGCTACGTACTTTGCATGTTTTTGCTAGATGTAGTGCATCTTGTTTTTGTTGTTCTGTATGAATAAAATGAACAACATGCATTCATACCAATTAAAGCCATCTTTTACTTGCAATCGCACGAATCTGTTGATCTGTAAGGTTTCTTTCCACAAAACAACGGCCCTTCGCATTTGAGTGGGTAGCGATTATCGGTTGTGTTGAACAGGAAAGAATATCCCAGAATGTCTTCTCATTTGCATGAGATACATCCACAATCATATGTAATTCATTCATCTTTCGCGATTGCTTTGCTTACCAAGTTCTGTTAACCCTCTTGTAGGATCACCTGAGTTACCTGTTGCCAGTGCATTTTGATCATTCCAACATAGAGAGCCAATCCGATTACCCTCGTCGTATAACCATTGAATCTTCTCTTCTACATCTTCATGAATGCCACACATTCCTTCAATTGTCATTAAGAATGCTGTATCCCTGTTGCTCATCATCTAAATCATCCTTGGTATAGATGACTTTTATATCCAGAGGCAGTAATATCATTCTTCACTTTTGTAACAACATCTTGCATCTCTTGCCAGCTCTCCGTTCCTACAAAAGAAACTAGCTGCAGAAGTATATGCAATCTGCCCTTGTTTAAAACGAGTACTCCAATCTTTCTTTAAGATGGATGTTTTACCATCCGTGTAGAATGGTTTAATAGCTTCTGCTAAGTCCGCATGTAAATCAAAGATTTTTCATAGTCTTTCCCCTTATTGATATCGTATAAAAATCTTCATTCCCTTATATGCTATATCCGCATCATATGCATTAATCTCATCTGTTTCACTTTGCGATAATCTTACCTAAACCACCTGTCGCAATAACCATGCATGATGGATCGTTAAGTTCCTCTTCATTGTTTTTAATGATGTATTCTACAGAACCAATGTATCCATATACAACACCTGCCTGCATACCTTCAATTGTATTTGTACCGAAGTACAGACTTTGGCTTTTACAATCTCAATTTCTGGTAGCTTAGCCGTCATAGAAGTTAATGCATTCAGACTAATACCTAAACCTGGCTGAATCACAACATAGCGGAAGACACCATTTTGATCGATGTAGTCATATGTCGTTGCAGTACCAAAATCCACAATAATGCATGAACGATGAAACGTATTCCATGCATAGGTTGTATTCATAATACGGTCTGCACCAATTGACCTTGGTGCCTCTGTATCAAGTTTGATATCCATCTGCATCTCATTAGTTACAATCATTGGATTTTTGATGTAAGTATTTAATCACTGCAGAAGTTAAAGAATACATTAGTTTTGGCACTACGGAAGAAAATGATAATACCTGTAATATCCGAAGCTTTTAACTGTAACGTATTTAAGAATGTTGTAATGAAGAAACCGTACTCATCACTAGTACGTGTCGTTTGTGTCATAAGACGATAGCGACCAATAATCTTTTCTCCATCAAGAATTCCCATGGAAATATTTGTATTTCCAACATCAATTGTTAATAACATAGTTGTCCTCACTTCTTTAGGCAATGACGCAGTATTTCTTTCGCTGTTTCATCTTTTGGATAATAATCCTAAATCTTCTACGCTTGTCGGTGAAATAATTTTGACAATATTTGTATCTACACCAAAACCAGCGCCAGGTTCACGGATACTATTTTGCAATAATGTAATTTGCATTCTTTTCTTGTAATTTCTTTGCGGCGTTTTCTAAAAGATTTTCTGTTTCCATCGCAAAAGCCAATCACTATCTGGTCTTCACGCTTCTTCTGTCCGATTGTTAAAAGAATATCCTGTGTACGTTTAAGAGTAATCGATAAATCACCATCTGTCTTTTTTTGATTTTTCTGTTCTGCCTTTTTCAATTGGTGTATAATCCGCAACTGCCGCAGACATGATTACAACATCAGCTTTTTCAAAATTATCAATAACACTCTTTGCCATATCAGCTGCACTTGTCACATTTACAACATCAACACCATATGGTTTTTGTTAGATTTGTCTTACCTGAAATTAGTGTTACCCTAGCACCTGCATTACGTGCTTCCTTCGCTAATGCATAACCCATCTTTTCCAGTTGAATGATTTGTATATATACCGTACAGGATCAATCTCTTCTTGCGTAGCACCTGCAGTAATCACAACATGTCTTTCCATTTAGATAGCGGTCTGTTTCTATAAGAGACGCAATCGCATCTTCAATTTCTTCTGGTTCAGGTAAACGTCCTGCACCTACATCACCACAAGCAAGATATCCAGCATCACTACACATGATATGCATACCGTATTTTTGACATGTCGCAATATTATCCTGTGTGATTGGATTATTTAACATATTTGTATTCATTGCAGGAACGATTAACTTTGGACATGTCGCCGCTAAGAATGTAGTCGTTAACATATCATCCGCTAAACCATGTGCTATCTTCGCAATGATATTTGCAGTCGCTGGAGCCACAACAAATAAATCAGCCTTCTTAGCCAGTGAGATATGATGAACATCTGGTGTATAATCCACTGTAAACATATCTGTAATGACCTTTTGATTACTGAGCGTTTGGAATGTTAAAGGAGTTACAAACTTCTCCGCTTCCTTTGTCATAATGACATGAACTTCATTTCCCTGCTTTTTCAGCGAGGAAACTAACTGACAAATTTTATATGCAGCAATCCCTGCTGTTACTCCTACAACGATGCACTTATTTTTCATATACTCTACCTTCTTGTAAATATTATAACACGCAAAATATGCTAATATTAGTGGCAGAGGTATATGAAATATGACGAATCAACATACATTTTTTTAGTAGTATCCGATATCCATGGTGCTCTTTCAGGCGCAAAAGCAATGGAAGAAGCCTTCTCATATCATCAAGCAGATAAGATTTCTCTGCCTAGGAGATGTTCTATATCACGGTCCCAAGAAACGACTTACCAAGCGACTATGCCCCCAAAAAGAAGTCATTTCAATCATGAATGCATTCAAAAGATAAAATCATTGCAGTACGAGGTAACTGTGATGCAGAAGTAGACCAGATGGTACTGAAACTTTCCCAATTACTGCTGACTACAATATCCTTTTCCATGGAGCACATCAAATCTTTTCATGTCACACGGCCATGTATATGGTCCCAAATAATCTACCTACCCTAAGTGTGGGAGATAGTTTCCTTTCAGGTCACACACATATTCCAACTGCTTATGAAAAAGATGGCATCTTACTTTTTAAATCCCAGGATCCATCTCTTTACCAAAAGAAAAACCATCCAAGAACATACGCTATTATCAACGAAGATGGATTTACAGTTTATACACTAGATCATAAACAATACATGCATACAGATTGGCTCTAAATCATGTATAATAAAGAAAAAGAAAGTTGAGGTTAATCATGTCTACACCACATAACAGTGCCGAAAAAAGGCCAGTTCGCAAAAACAGTCTTAATGCCAGGTGATCCACTTCGTTCGAAGTTCATCGCTGAAACATTCTTGGAGAAATCCAGTATTAGTTAACAACGTACGCGGTGTTCAAGGATACACAGGAACTTGGAAAGGTAAGCCTGTATCCGTTATGGCATCAGGAATGGGAATGCCATCTATCGGCATCTACTCTTATGAGTTATTTACAGAATATGATGTAGAAAAATATTATTCGTATCGGTTCTGCTGGTGCTTATCAACCAGAATTAAAATTATTTGATGTAATTCTAGCAGATGCAGCTTATTCCGAATCTTCATTCGCAAGAGAACAGTGCGGAAATACAAGCGATACAATTAAGCCATCTGCAGAATTAAATGAAAAAGATTAAAGAAGGCTGCAGAAAAATCTTGGAATGAAGATTACTGAAGGTTTAATTCATTCATCTGACGTATTCTATCGCGAAAAGAACGTTACATACCTACCAAAGGTAGTAGATGAACTACATTGCTTAGGTGTTGAAATGGAAAGTTTTGCACTATTCTCAAATGCAAATGTATTAGGAAAGAACGCAGCTTGTTTACTAACAATTTCTGATAGCTTTGTATCACCAGAAATCACAACTGCTGAACAACGTCAAACAGCCTTCACAGATATGATGAAGATTGCTTTAGACGCTGCAATCGCTGACTAAATCAAAAAGTGAACCAATTGGTTCACTTTTTAATTGCACTATTTAATACTTCCTCATCATTTGGAAACTCTTCTAGGAATGTATCCATCACTATCTGACACAAACCAGCAACTTTCTTTTGAATATCCTAATCGCTTTTGGTAAGCGGACAAAAGATATTTGTGATTTCATCTGCTACATTTCCAACAACTACATGTTCATCGCGTTTCCCCATTCCAAAAAAAGTATGATTTTGAATTGTTCTTTTTTTACTTAAGCGAATGTAGGTTCTGGCCAGATGTTTCCACTCTGCAGTTAGATATTCAGATTGTTCATCATTTAGCGCTAGTTCTCGTAGGAATTGTTGATATTCCTGCTTTTTCTTTTGCGAGCGCAAAGCTTCCAAAACTTTCATCTGCCATCACCTTCATCATCAAACATGCATGCATAAAATGATCTGCAGGTTTTCTTAACTTTGCATTTCCATATCGCTTCATTAAAACTTCCAACATACCCTTTACCACTTTCATCTTCACGATGATTTCATTTTGGTATTCTTGAAGTAATATATAGCGTTCATAACTATTGTCTAGAGAATAGTATCTTTTCTTTTAGTTCATTGATTTCCATATCAGTATTATACCCGAGAACCAAACATAGAAAAAGCGGAAGCCATTTCTGGTTTCCGCAAATTGAATTACTTCTTTTGAACGTACTTTAAGCAGTCCAATGTTACCGCAGCTAAGATGATGAGACCTTCGAAATACGAACTGAAGGTTTGTATCAATACCTAAGATTGTTAAGGAGTATGTTAACGCTGTAAAGATTGTTACACCGACAACAACACCAGAAATCTTACCGATACCACCAGAGAAGGATACACCACCTACTACGCAGGCAGCGATAGCGTCCATATCCCAACCCTGACCATACGCAGCAGAACCGGAACCTACCATTCGGTTACATTCTAACCATGCACCAAATCCGTAGAGTACACCAGCCATAGCGAATGCCATGATTGTTACCTTGAATACGTCAATACCTGATACAGCAGCAGCTTCTGGGTTTCCACCTACTGCATATAGATTCTTACCAAATGTTGTCTTATTCCAAATAAACCATACAACAATTACAGCTGTAGCTGCCCATAAGATGATAGTTGGGAAGTTGCCAATCTTTGGAATAATCATTGCTGGAATATCATTTTCGATAGCACCGAAGGATACACCCTTTGTCGCATATGTAACCATACCGAAGATGATTAACATGTTAGACATAGATGAAATAAATGGGTGCATCTTATACTTCGCCTTGAAGAAACCAGCAATAGAAGTAAAGATTGTACATAAGATAATACATACAACAAGTGCCATGATTGCTCTTAGACCAACTGGAAGGCTTGTGAGGTCAAATACTTTACCAAACACTGCACCAGTGTTGATGCCCTTGTGCATGATAATTGTTGAAGCTACCATACCCATACCCACCATACGTCCAATGGATAAGTCAGTACCTGCAAGCATGATCACGCCAGCTACACCTAATGCCAAGAACATTCTTGGAGAAGCCTGTTGTAAGATATTTAAGATGTTATTGACTGTAAATAAAGGAGTCTTTCTTGATAATTGGAGTAACAATACCTAAAGCCAATAAATACAAGGATAATAACAAGATATAGACCATTACGTAATAACCAATCCTTGCGGTTGAATGTATATAAGTAATGTTCAATCTTCTGTGCCTGTGTTTCAGCAAAGCTGAACTTAGACATCTTCAATAGATCAATTAAATGATAGCGTTGAATAAATGCTTCATGTTTACGATCCTTAATTGCCTGTAATTCCTTTTGATATGTTAGTTTTGCATCAAAGACTTTATTCTTATATACATACTTTTCATCTTTAAGTTCTTGTTTTGCATCAGCGTCACTACCATTAATCTTAGCAAAGATTCTGTGTATGAACATTCTTTAGTTCAGCTAAAAGATCGCTATATCTCTTTGCGGCAAGAGTTTTTTTCTGCAGCGCAACTTGCTACAACTTTTGAATAGTATTCCTTTTTCAAAAATGTTGATTTAAATAAGTAACACCTTCATTGATTAACTTATCTACAGCTGGCTTATTTGCTTTTTCAACTTGTTGAGCAGCTTCTAAAAGCCTTTCTTTAGCCTCAGCGATACGGTTTTCCTTTTTCGCCCTTTTGATAAGCTCTTATCGTTCTTTGTCATCTGAATTACGTTTAATAACTCAACAGTCTTATCTGTTCCATCTTTACGTAATTCATCGATTTGTGATTGAATCTTACCTACGTGGTCCGTAATTGGTTTTAGTAGGCTTTCTTCCTGATCAACAGAGAGAATCTCTGCCCCTAATTTTTCGTTATTTTTGACTCATGTCTAACCCCTCCGATTACAAATACATTGCGCTGAGTCTCAGGAGTTCTTCCTGATTTGTCTCTTTTGTATTAACGATTCCGGCAAGACGTCCATTGGACATAACACCGATTCGATTTGTGATACCGAGAATCTCTGGCATTTCAGATGAACATACAATAATTGTCTTACCCATCTTCGCCATCTTGATAATTAAATCATAGATCTCGTATTTTGCGCCAACGTCGATACCACGAGTTGGCTCATCCATCATAAATACCTTTGGATTTCTTTTCTAACCACTTACCGAAGATGATCTTCTGTTGGTTACCACCAGATAGTGATGTAATCGCATCATCTGGTCCCATGCACTTTATATGCATTAAGGCAATTTCTTTAACTGTTGCCTTCTTCATCTTCTCATCAGACACAACGATACCATTCTTATAGTGATCCATATTTTGCAATACAAGTATTGAAAGTTAAGTCACTCTTTAAGAATAATCCGTTAGCCTTTCTTTTCTTCGGTAATCATAGCGAATCCATTGTCCATGGCTTCTTTTTGCACTATCGAAGTTCATGAGCTTGCCTTTGTAATAAACACGACCTGCTGCTCTTGTACGAACACCAAAGATTGTTTCCATTAACTCTGTACGTCCAGCACCTACTAGACCATACAAGCCGAAGATTTCACCTTCTTTAACATCGAAACTAACTTCATCGAGGTAAGGTAGCAAACTTCGTAGAAAGATCTTTGATAGAAAGAATCGTTTCACCTGGTGTGTTATCAACCGGTGGGAAACGGTTATCAAGAGAACGTCCAACCATCGCCGCAATCAAGTCATTCATATTTGTGTCGGTAACGTCTTTTTGTCATGATCATCTTACCATCACGCAATACAGACACCTGATCACATATATCAAAAATTTTCATCCATCTTATGAGAAATATAGATAATGGAAATACCCTGACTACGTAGCTTACGCATCATCTGGAATAATTTCTTAACTTCTGGTTCAGTTAATGATGATGTAGGTTCATCCAAAACAATAATCTTTGAATGATAAGAAATAGCCTTTGCGATTTCGCACATCTGACGAGCAGATACGGACATCGTACGCATTGGCTGTGTCAAATTGACTGTAATACCTAAACTACGGAATAACTCAGAAGCTTCCTTCTTCATTCTTCCTTCATCAACAACACCTAAAGAATTTACTGGATAACGTCCTAAGAATAGGTTATCAATAACACTACGCTCTAAGCACTGATTAAGTTCTTGGTGAACCATCGCAATACCATTTTCAAGCGCATCTTTTGGACCAGTAAAACTTACTTCTTTTCCATCTAGGAAGATACTTCCTTCATCTTTTTGATATGTACCGAACAAACACTTCATCATAGTGGATTTGCCGGCACCATTTTCACCCATGAGACCCATAATTGAGCCGGGTTTCACATCTAAATTGATGTGATCAAGTACTCTGTTTCTGCCGAATGATTTCGACATGCCCTTTATCGACAAGATTAAATTGTCATTTCTTTCTGACATAATTGATTTACCCTGTTTAACTAAAAAAATCATAAGCAGTATGGTTAACTACAAACTACTTAGAAAAGAGGCTACCAGGTTTTTCAAAAGCCTACCTGCTAGCCTCTTAGAAAAATCTTACTGAATTACTTTTAAGAGTGAAGTATATGATGTAGCGTTGTCTGTCTTAACCATGTTAATAGCATACGCATCATATTGACTTGGGTTTCCTAAACGGTTTGTGATATTTGACTCAGTCTGACCATCACCACCGATGTATTCAACATCCAAGTGTAGTAAGTCATCATACTTTTCAAGTAATGGCTGGTATGTTGAGCTTAAGAAGTTGTCTGAAGCGTTATAAATGTTCAACCAAACCTTCTTAGTGTCGCTCTTAACTTCCTTAGATACTGGTTCAAATGTCTTAGTTGCATCCATGAAAGTCCTTTGTAGTTATCAGCTGTAACAGCAAGGTTTCAATGCATAGAATGAACGATCTGCTTCGTTGTATACGTAGTCAACGCCTTCTTTAAGAACGTTTCCAGCTTCGTCAGCAGTAGCGATACCTGTCTTGATATCAACACCATCTAAAAGCGTTACGTAATACTCTTAATGTTAAGTAAGCCTGAACGTCAGCATGCTGAGAAATTGTTCCGCCGTAACCTTCAGCGATAGCAGCTACTGCATCACTGTTAGCATCGTAACCGAATGTAGCAACCTTCTTTTCCTTAGCCCATGCTGTGAACATTGACATACCCATACCGTCGTTATTAGAAATAACTAAGTCAATTTCATCACCAAATGAAGCTGACCATGTACCGATAGCGTTACCTGCAGTAGCAGCATCCCATGTAGCACCTGCAGAGTTCTTCATTTCCTGAGAAGCAAGTTCGCGAACCTTGAAGTCGCCAACCTTACCATCCTTTACAACTGTAGCAGAACCATCTGTGTTTGTTCCTGCTGGAGTAGCATCGATAGTGCCATCCTTTTCAACAGCTGTTCCTAAAAGCCTTACGAACACCTCTTGTACGAGCGATAGAGTCGTTGTGTCCAACGTCACCAATAGCTAATACATAACCGATAACACCATCACCGTTACGGTCGATGATATCCTTATGAGCTGCGATGTAATCAGCTACCATCTTACCCTGTAATTCTGCACCCTGGTTAGCATCGAAACCTACATAGTAAGTATCCTTGTTGAAGTTCAATGCTTCTTTATCTAACTCACCTGTTGTGCTGTTAGATGGCTGACGGTTGTACCATACTAATGGCTTATCAGCGTTTGAAACTGTTGATTCTGTGCTAGAGCTTCCGCCTGTGCTGCTTGTCTTAGGACCACAACCAACGAGTGATAGTGCTAAAAACTGCAGAAGTCATAACCGCAAATAATTTCTTCATAAAAGTTTTCTTTCCTCCCTGAATTATTTGGCTTTTGAAACTGTGGAAAGCGCTTTCGCGTTTCCGATGAAAAAAATAATATCACCATGCAAATTTGACCGTCAACGCATATCCTCTTTATAAAAATCTTAAGAATTTACTATCTCTATCTTTTAATTTTTACGCTGTCCGGAAACTATAAAATGTAAAAAAAGTGGCTATAGATAGCCACTTTTTCAAACTATTTAATTTTTATGCAATTGTCATTTTTTTATTTATAATTTATTTTATTTATTACCAATTAGTACAAATAAAATAATAAAAATTATCAATTTTATTTGTGAATTTTTTTATTTTATTTGAAAATTACACTATAATTAAATCTTTTTCAAAACGGTATTTTTTTGTCGTATTTCTGGGTACTTTTCGTGATCTACTTCCCCATGAACATCTCATAGGGGTCTAACGTATAATCCCTTATCTCCATATAAAGCTCGGTATACAACCATCTTTCTCACGTGTATTCCGAGTGTATGGCCTCGCTAATATATTCGTATAGATATTCAAACCCATCTTTTTCAACTGTCTCTCTTTTTAAAAATGTTGGATGATATCACCTTGCACGAGTTTCTCATATGTTTTTCTCCCTTATTAATATATAGCATATCGAAAAAGCTTATTATTTTCAAATAAACTCTAACATAAAAAAACTGAGCTATCTCAGCGGATAACTCAGTCTTATTTATTTTATTGTTTGGATAAATCAATGTTTACAATATACACATCACCCTTTATGTTCATTGCCTTGTTTATCTGTATAAATATCCTGTGTTGTAATTGCTACCTTTGTTATACCTTCAGGAATTTCAAATACTAGAACACCTTCTCTAGATTCTCCAGGAGTCAATGTATATTCCTTTTCAAACTCTTCATTGAAAGATGGCTTCCTTATCATAATAAGAGTTAGGGTCCTGCTGCACCTTTGTCATCAGCACTTGATTTGGTATCCCATTCGATAATGATATCTGATGAGAACATTGTAATATCCTTATTAAATGTATTTTTCGATACTTTAACTTAACACCAACAAATTGTTTTCCAGCTTCTGGTTTAATTCCCATTAATATCTGTTGATGATAAATAATCTAAAACTGTCAAAAGTCAAAGAACATTGTTTGAGCTGTATCTCCAACTTCATATTCATGGTAGCTATCGTCTGTTCCTGTTGTTGTATTGTTTTCTGTACCTCCATTGTTTTTCATTAACAATGTCAGATAATGTCTTTTCTTGTGCAACCAGCAGATCCAAAATGTAACTGCTAATGCTAACAATAATACACTTAATTTCTTCATTCTATTTTTCTCCTGTTTTCCCCAATTGAAACTATGCAAACTATTGCATCTGTATATAGTATACCAATAAATACACCATAAAAATATAGTAAAAAGAGTAAAAACTCTTTGTCAAAAACAATAAAAAACTACTAAAATATATAGATTTTTACACAGAAATGGAAAAAAGGCATAAAAAAAAGCCCCTGACTTTGGACTCATAAGTTAATGGAGCGAGTGATGAGAATCGAACTCACGTATACAGCTTGGAAGGCTGTCGTTCTACCATTGAACTACACTCGCATATCTTACTAAAGTGGTGTCTCGGAAGGGACTCGAACCCTCGACCCACTGATTAAAAGTCAGTTGCTCTACCGTCTGAGCTACCGAGACATCTTAAATGGCTGGGGTAGTAAGATTCGAACTTACGAATGAGGGAGTCAAAGTCCCTTGCCTTACCGCTTGGCTATACCCCAATAATCAAGTCCAACTCGTAAGCATCACTCGATGCATCAATCAGTAAATGGTGGAGACGGGTGGTTTCGAACCACCGAACCCAGAGGGAGCAGATTTACAGTCTGCCGCGTTTAGCCACTTCGCTACGTCTCCAATAAAATGGTGCCGACTATAGGAATCGAACCTACAACCTATTGATTACAAATCAATTGCTCTGCCAATTGAGCTAAGTCGGCAAAAAAATGGTGGAGGTTAACGGGCTCGAACCGCTGACCCTCTGCTTGTAAGGCAGATGCTCTCCCAACTGAGCTAAACCTCCATCTATCCCTCACATTCCTCTTTCGTGGAATGCTTTAATATAGTAGCATGGTGACTTTTTTTATCGTCAACACTTTTTAATTCCTTTTTAAATTTTTTTCAAAAAAACTTTATCGAGTCTTCTTTTAGAGGTTTACATACTAGTGATTATGAAAACCCACAATGAAGTTTGGTGAGTGAATGTGCTACAATAATAGATGTTTTTATGGAGGTTTCTGTATGAAAGATCTATAACGCTAAGATATTTAGATAATAATCAGCGTTTTTCTTGTTGCGATTATCACTGGATTTATTGCTGCCATACTATTTGGCTCATTATATGGATTGATTACATCGTTTATTCATGTTTCGAGTTTTTCCGCAATGTTTGTTGCAGTAGGATATGGAGTTGCTTCTGACAATCAAAACATTTTGGTAAAGGTGTTCATACAAGATTTATGGTTGTCGGTGCCATCATGACAACATTTGCAATCTTTCTTGGAGATATGATGTCAGTATATTCACGTTCCTAGATTTGCTGTCTCTTTTCATTAAGCGGTAAATTACTCTTTCGTAGTCCATTCTTCTGTAGTATGGCTTCGTAGTATGGCATCTGCACGATGTTTTACAGGTATACTTTAGTTTAGCGTTCCGCTTAATCGGAATATATATTGGTTATACGCAATCAGTCATTTTATAGAGGTGTAATATGTATAGAAAAACATGGATGCAAGTCAATCTAGACAAGATTGAACGTAACTTGATCAAATTAAAAAGATATCTGTCAGAAAAAAAGTATTGCTGTTTTAAAAAGCAGATGCGTATGGTTGCGGGATGATATTCACGTTGCTCGTGCAGTATTAGAAGCAGGTGCAGAGATGATTGCTGTATCTTCTTTAGATGAAGCACTTGTCCTGCGCAATGAAGGTTATGAGGACAAACTATTAATACTTGGGAGCTACAGAAGCTAGTGATATTCCTGTTTTGATTAAACAAGGTATTTCTTGTACCGCTTTACTCTAATGAATGGGTGGATAGTGCTATCCAACAAAAACTGTGAAGGTTTGCATGTCCATCTTAAGATGGATACTGGCATGAGTCGTATTGGCTTTTCGTACGATTGACGAATTGCATTTAGCTTTCAACAAACTTCAGACCTGCAAATGTGATATGGAAGGGTATCTTCACACACTTTCTGTTGTGCAGATAGTGATTTAGAACTCACAAATCTGCAGTTCTCTAAATTTAAGAAGCAGTAGAGTCCTTTCTCTTACTCCTTCCCTTGGGTACATTGCGATAACAGTGATGCAACAGCATTCTTTAAAGAGGATATATCCAATGCATGCCGTATCGGTATTTCACTGTATGGAATTTCCACTTATGAGAAATCCCTTGAACCAGCAATTTCACTTCTGAGTGAAATCATTATGGTAAAAGCACATGCATGCAGGCGATACAGTTGGATATGGTGCTACTTATACTGCTAAAGATAATGAAATTATTGCTACCCTACCAATTGGGTACGCAGATGGCTTCATCCGTGCTAATCAAGGCAGAAAAGTATATGTTGATGGACAATATGCTGAGATTGTAGGACGTGTATGTATGGATCAATCAATGATTCATTTAGAACACGAAGTGCCAGTTAAAACAGTCGTTGAAATCTTTGGCGAACACATCTCACTAGAAAAAGATGGCCGAAGAATTAAATACAATCCCATATGAAATTATCTGTTTACTCAGCAGCCGTGTAACGCGTCGTTATATTTGGCATAACCAAATCCAAGACGAAGAAAATTCTCGTTTGGAAAAGAGTATTCTTGCGAAAGAGAAAAACTAAAACGATGAGCCATCGCTCATCGTTTTTCGTTGATTGGTAAAAGATCAATAAATCCTAACTCGGGATTATTATATAAGCGAACAAAGAACTTATTTCCAGTCGCAAAACCTCTTGAAATATATAAGAGTCGTCCATCAAGGTTTCTTTGATACCATGAGTATATCTAGGAAATAGTCCCTGTTGTGGTGCATATAATCCTTGTCTTAAGAATGGAATTGCCCATTGGCCACCATGTGCATGGGCCACTGATAATTAAATTGACTGGCAGTTGCTCGTAAAACGCTACATGATGGGGGACGAGTGCGATAAAAGGATTCGATAATATGATGTCATACAGAGAGAATCCACCTCCTCTACTGTCTTATCCATCTTAGGGCCACCATCTGTTAGACCAATCATTTCTAATAATTGACCATTGATATTCATCACTTCACTATCATCAAGAAGAACTATGCACTCCATCTGAACGCATCGCAATCACATAGTCATGTAACTTCTCTTTTAACATCTCATCGTGATTTCCACTGATATATACTCGCAGATATGCATTTCAATGCATGCATGAGCGCAAGCATACTTTCGTTATCTCCCCTAGGGCGTAAAGATATCACCAGGGAAAAACAATTAAATCAGGTTTATGTTTATTTACCATACGAATAATACGTTCATTATCTTTACCAAAACTTTGAGAGTGTAGATCAGAAATAACACAGATACGTACACGTTTTTGAAATAAGTGGTGAATAAATCTTTTTCTTGTCGCATCTATTTTTATGTGGCCATCCTAAGAAATATAATCAGTGCAACCAATAAAACAGCTACCACGGACACAACGATAATTGTCTGCATATCTTCTAACCTCCAACTCCACTTAACCAATTTGTCTTATATAACCGAATTAAATATAATACACCTCTTATCGCAATATCAATCGTCATTGCAAGCCAAGCACCCATAAGATCCCATGATTGGCGCTAAGAAGAATGCTAGCGTAATGCGAATACCCCATAAACTTAATAGGTTTAAAAATAAATGGACTACCGTATCACCCAGCACCTCGTAATACACCTGTAATGACGATGGATGCAGCAAACAGCGGCTCTGCAAGCATGACAACACGAATTACGTTTACACCAAGTTGTTGTACATCTACATCTGGCGTTAATATTGCAAATATCATCGGAGATGTAAAAAACAATATAATCGCAAGGATACCCATAATAGCCATGCCCAATAGTGTAATGATATTAGCAAAGTCTTTCGCAATATCTTTCTTACCAGCACCAATCGCTTGGCCAATTAATGTTGTAGCTGCTGCAGCGATACCATATCCAGGCATATAACAAATTGACTCTACTGTATTACCGAAGGAATGGGCCGCAATCGCAACTGTCCCAAGTGGAGCAATAATCTTGGTGGACGCAATTTGTCCCATACATAATACACTTTGTGCTAGTGCATTAGGCATCCCTATCTTCCAAGCAGAAGATAAAACATCCTTGCTAGCAAACCAATTTCCAGCAATTTCCTTGATGTGTAATTCGTTCGATTTTGTTAAAGCTACCTTGAAAGAAATTACTGTGCAAATACAGACTGCAAGTGATGTGCCAAGTTGTGCCCCTAATACACCTAAATTAGCTCCATACACCCATATCTCTAAACCAAAGATGGAAATCATTCGAGATGGAAAAGATCAAAAATGAAATTGAAAGATTATATCCAAGATACACATGAACACAGCCATCTTACTTGGAGTCTTCATATCCCCCTAGCACACTGTAGCATACTATTCACAAGGTAATTTAACTGACGAATTGGAAGGAAGATTGCATATAACCCAAGATAATTCGTCGCATCTTTCCATATCTCTGGTTGGGCCTGTAACCATGATGGAGCAACATGTGCCCACACATAACAGACTCCTGCAATTAGAAATGAAATGAACAATGAGGTTAAAAATAGAACCCTTTAAATATCCTTTTTACTACGTTCAAGCTTTCCTGCACCTACCGCATGAGCAACCTGTACAGAGAATCCAATCGCTACACTATTAATGAGTTCTCCAAATAGCCAGGTACTCGACATCACAAGGCCAATTGAAGCAGAGGCTAATGCACCCAGTGCACCAACCATTGCCGTATCAATAAATCCCATTACAGTTTCTGTAATGACTGCCAGGATACCAGGAATACTCAAGTCTTTTATGAGTTTTATCTTTATCGGAAAATGTTAAATGCTCTGCATTCCGTATTTTTTTCTGCAAGCTGTGTATTCATATGCATATTATACAAAAAAGGTACTCCTTTTGGAGTACCCTTTATGCTATTTATTTGGATTAAAATACACAGTTGTGCCAGCTTCTACAGATTTTTGTAATCCATACACTCGCTCCGATAACACAACCATCACCAATTACGGTATCACCACCAAGAACTGTGGCATTGGCATAGATAACTACATTATTACCAATGTTTGGATGACGCTTTCCACCCTTCACAAGTTCGCCATTCTCATTTACTTTTGAAACTCTTTTGCACCAAGTGTAACACCTTGATATAGCTTCACGTGGTGACCAAGCTCTGCTGTTTCACCAATGACTACACCAGTCCCATGGTCAATACAGAAGTAATCACCAATTGTCGCACCAGGGTTAATATCAATACCTGTCTTTTCATGTGCATATTCTGCCATAAGACGAGGAATATATGGAACACCTAACTTATATAAAACATGTGCAATACGATAGATAAAGATTGCATAGAAGCCAGGATATGCAATGACTACCTCTGACTTGGTTCTAGCTGCTGGATCGCCATCATAGATTGCCTGGATATCTGTTAAAGACTGAACGCTTAATAGCTGGTAACTCTGCTAAAAACATATCTCTTAAAGTTTCCACAGATTGAACAATCAGCACCCTTAAACTGTAGAGATGCTTGAATCTCCTTCTGTAAACCTTCTGATAAATAGTTTAGAGCCTGCTGTTGGTTTAACATACCTGCATGATAATAATCCGGCAAAATCACTGCTTGTACCTGCTTTAAAATCGTAATGATATTTGTACGATCTGGTATACGCATTTTTAATGCAAGATCTTTATCTTCAATTTCATTTAGTTCATTGAGTAGTGTTTCGTAATTTTTCCATTTTTATTCTGCGAATAATGCAGTTGATAAATAGCGATCTCCTGAGTCAGGTAATAATACAACAATTAACTTACCTGCATTCTCTTCTCTCTTCGCTACTTCAAGTGCAGCGTGCACTGCTGAACCTGAAGAAATACCAACTAATATTCCTTCCTTTCTGCCAATTTCAGCACCTGTTGTGAAGGCCTCTTCATCTGTAACTTTGATTACTTCATCATAGATTTCTGTATCTAATGTTGTAGGGATGAAAGCCTGTACCGATACCTTGAATCTTATGTGGACCTGGTGCACCACCTGATAATACTGCACTAGTTGCTGGTTCAACACCAATCACCTTCACATTTGGATTCTTTTTCCTTGAGATACTTACCTGTACCAGAGATTGTTCCTCCTGTTCCGATAGCGGAAATAAAGATATCAACCTCACCATCTGTATCTTCCCAGATTTCTGGTCCTGTTGTTAAGTAATGTGCTTTACGATTTGACATATTTTCGAACTGCTGTGGAATAAATGAGTTCTCAATACCTGCCGCAAGTTCTTCTGCCTTAGCAATTGCACCCTTCATACCCTTTGGCACCTTCTGTTAATACAACCTCTGCACCATAACCTTTAACCATCTTGCGACGTTCAACAGTCATTGTATCTGGCATTACTAGAATAACACGATAACCCTTCGCTGTACCAACTGCAGCTAAACCAATACCTGTATTTCCTGATGTAGGTTCAATAATTGTAGAACCCTGGCTTTAATAAACCCTGCTTCTTCAGCATCTACAATCATCTGATATGCAATTCTATCCTTAACTGAACCCTGTTAAGTTAAAGTATTCAACCTTCGCTACAACACGTGCCTTTAAGCCAAGTTCCTTTTCAAAGTGTGTAAATTCTAATAATGGTGTGTGACCAATTAATTCAGTTGTTGATTTTTTGATATTTGACATAGTATTTTCCTCTTTTCTCTCATGTAATATATGGAGCGGTAAAAAACAAAAATCCGAGCATGCATTCATATGCCCGGATTTATTTAACTATTGTGCTTACGAATCACTGCAATAAAGGTAAATTAAAGCAGCCCCGACGCAGAAACAGCATTCATCCGGACATCATTTAAATTACAACAGCAACACATTTGATTCATCACTTGTTTGTTCATGCCCGTTTCCTCCTGTTCACCGTTCTTATTACGGAGACTATCATAGTACTATCAGTTTTATTTGTCTACTCTAATGATTCAGCTTTTTTCTTTCACTTTGAATTAGCGTTTGTACATCATCTTCTTTCAACTGTTCTAATTGATCGGATATCTCAGATTCATCCGCAAAATTGATTAAAGATATTTTTGTTTTCTCATGGAGTCGTTTTACCAGTGCTTCATCTATCGTATCTGCAGATACTAATCTATATACAAATACATGATTGATTTGTCCCATACGATAGACACGAGAGATTGCCTGCATTTCATCAGACGGTTTCAGCTGAGGTTCACAAAGAATTACAATCTCTGCCGTCTGAATATTTAAACCAATACCACCTGTATGAATCTGTATTGGCAGCACCCGTGCAACCAGCTCATCAAACTGTCTTAGAATTTCTTGTCGTTTCTCCAGTGATAATTTTCCACTAATGACTGGCAAAGATTTTCCTAACAGTAAATCTGTCACGAAAGATAGCGTCTCCAAGAAATAAGAGAATATGACTACCTTTCTTCCTTCACCCAGTGCTTGTAAACATAGCTCTGTCATCCGTTCTGCTTTAGTAGAGTTTAATGAATCCCAAGATACTCTACGCATAGCCATAAAGTTTCCAGATTCAACTGCTTTACGGTAAGAGACTATCTCCTCCTCATTCATCATGCACCACTCGTCATGAATCGTTAATTCCGGCAGTTCCATGAGTACATCAGAACGCTTACGTCGCAAATATACTGGTGCAATCTTCTTGCGAAATAAATCTGCTTTTCGCTAGATATTTCATATCTTTTACTTCGCTTGCGATGGATGGATTTAAACATTCAATTAAGTAACACATTTCATCTACGTTATTTTCAATCGCTGTACCGTCATATAGAGTGCATACTCAGCTTGTTCAATCATTCGCACTGTATTGCGTGTACGTTGTGCATCCTTGTTTTTTTAACGAAGTGCGCTTCATCCACAACAACCATATCGAGTGGAAAATCTTTATCAAAAATAATCTTATCTAAACCTTCATAGTTAATAACTGCAATACCACCATCACTCTTCCAGCTTTGAAAAATCACTAAAAACCAGATCCATGCAACATATATGCTTGCATGTCCGTTAGTTTCTCAATCTCACGCTTCCAGTTTAGTAATAACCCAGCTGGACATATTACAAGAAAAATAACGATGTCCTTTGTGATATAGATGATTCATCGCCGCAATTGCTTGAATGGTTTTTCCTAGTCCCATCTCATCTCCAAGCAGCACCCTTTTTTTGATGCAAGATATACTTCGTTCCAAACTCTTGATAATGACGTAACTCTGTATGGAAAGATTCTAATACTAATGGTATTGCCTGTATCTGTTTGCAGTAGCGAAACATCAATGTCTTCATCTTTATCATCTTTCACTTTCTATTTCAGATAACTTTTCAATTACCGTATAGTATTGAATCGCATGTATTCTTATAGTCCTGTAATATCACCTCAAAGCTACCTGTTTTAACTGCAACACAATCATCATAAAAATTGCTTAATTACCTCTGCGTATGAAGACTGATTAAAGTACTTTACATCTTCTACAGCTTTTTAAAAACTCTGTTTCTTTTGTTCTACTACTAAAAAATCCAACCAAAAGAAATTTCGAATTAAAACCACTGTTATCATAGGCTTCTTGAATACCACGTTCTGTTTCTTGATAGATTGCATTTAAGTTTTGCATAGCTTTTCTTTTGGTATGTAAATAGAAGTAAATTTCATGAAGAATCTCTTTATCCCTATCCGTTAGATGTTCTAAGTCCATACGATAGTGAATCTGATTTTTAATGGCTGTTGTACTACGGTGTAGCGCCAACATGAGTTTATCTGCCGTTTCATCCCCAATACCATCTAAGGCTTCTAGTTGTCTACGATTATATTTCAATAAGTCATACATCGTTGTGATGTGATTAACTTCAAGTGCTTGTAGTGGAAGTCTTGTGAAGGATTTTGAAAGATCCGTGATTGGAATCTGTCGAATTTCTTCCTCAACTTTGTCCATGATAATATCTTGGCAACGGTCATGAATCACTTGGATATTTTTCTTTTCTTGACCGCGTAAAGAAAAGAGTTGATCCTTAACATCTTCAACTGCCTCACGTTCATATCGAATTTCTTTGATAGTTAATCTTTTGAAATATCATATTTCCTCATATGAATTATAAGTTGTTATTCTAAAAACAAATGACCACAACCCTGCAAAGCATCACCAAGCTCATTGTCGCAGCCAGACCAGTTACCACTATCTTCTTTTCTTTCATTTATTTGTAAATCTTTTCTTGTTATTTTATGAAAAATTTTTACATTACTTCAATTCTAAATTAAAAATAGTCTTGGGCTTTCTTCATATTCTTCAAGATATACCCCCAGAATCGTGATATTGTATATGAGGATACCAAATTTTCCCATTTTAAAGAAAGTGGGTTTTATGGAAAAATTTTACAGTTTTTGATTATGAAGACATTCAACTAATACCAAATAAGTGTATTGTAAACAGCCGTTTGGAATGCGATACAACTACAATTTGGGCAAAACATCGCTTTAAATTACCAGTTGTTCCAGCAAATATGCAGACAGTCATCGATGAATCTCTAGCAATTAAAACTTGCAGAGAACGGATATTTCTATATCATGCATCGCTTTCACCCTGAAAGTCGTCTTTCATTTGTAAAAGATGATGCACGAAAAAGGATTGATTTCTTCTATCAGTGTTGGTGTAAAAGAAAATGAATATCATTTTATTACTTGATCTTGCTAATCACCACCTAATTCCAGAATACATTACAATCGATATTGCATCACGGTCATCTCCAATGCCGTTATCAATATGATTAAACATATTAAAAACACCTGCCAGACACATTTGTTATTGCAGGTAATGTTGAGTACACCAGAAGGTGTTCGTGAACTTGAAAAATGCAGGTGCCGACGCAACGAAAGTTAGGTATCGGTCCCTGAAAAGTATGTATCACAAAAACTAAAAGACAGGCTTTGGCACAGGTGGTTGGCAGTTAGCTGCTTTACGTTGGTGTGCGAAGGCTGCACGTAAACCAATCATCGCTGATGGCGGAATACGTTCCAATGGCGATATTGCAAAAGTCGATACGTTTTGGCGCAAATATGGTTAGTGATTGGTTCCTCATTTGCCGGCCATACAGAATCACCAGTGCAACACCGTCATGCAAGATGGTATTGACAATGAAAAGAATACTTCGGTAGTGCTCTGAATATCAAAAGGTACCTACAAAACGTGGAAGGTAGATGCTCGTGCCATGTAGAGGTTCTATCATGGATACACTAAACCGAAATGCAACAAGACCTTCAATCATCCATCTCCTATGCAGGCGGAAAAAGATTTAAACGCAATTCGTTATGTTGATTATGTCATTGTAAAGAATTCCATTTTCAATGGTGATACACATTAGGCATTCTATTTGGTGAATTTGACGTAAAGGATATAATAATAGATGAAAGAAGGAAATCGAAATGACAAAGATTAATATTATCTCCGGCTTTTTAGGAGCTGGAAAAAAACGACATTGATTCAAAAAGCTAATCAAAGAAGTATATGCAGGTAAAAAGTTGTTCTTGTAGAAAACGAATTTGGCGAAATTGGCATTGACGGTGGTTTCTTAAAAGGACTCCCGGTATCGTTGTCAATGAAATCAACAGCGGATGTATCTGCTGTACATTTACAAGGTGACTTTCCGCACCGCTTTACAAGAAGTAGTCGAGAAGTATCACCCAGACCACATCATCATTGAACCTTCGGTGTTGGTAAATTATCCGATATCTTAGCAGTCGTAAAAAGATGTAGAAGGTTTAGAACTAAATAGTTACAGTACTGTTGTAGACGCAAAGCGTTGCGAAACATACCACAAAAACTTTCAAGGAGTTCTTTCGATGATCAGATTACAACAGCTGCTTGTATCATCTTATCCAGAACTACAACTTGTTGATGAAGAAACATTACAGAAGGATATCGCAATTATCCGTGAATTAAAACTAATGACGCAAGAATCATCACTACTCCATGGGATGACCTCTCTGGTCAAGCAATCATCGAAGCTATGGAAGGTTCTACAGATGGCTTCCCAGAACTCGAAGAGGAAGAAGACTGTGGATGTTGTGGATGTGGTTGTCACGATGACGATGATGACGATTGTTGCTGTGACATGACCATCATGAACATGAGCATCATCATGAACATGACACCATCATCACGACCATGAGGAAGAAGAATGCTGCTGTTGCTGTGGTTCTTCCGAACATGAAGAGCACCACCATGAACATCATCATGATGATGAAGAATGTTGCTGCCATCACCACCACGAGGAAGAAGAACATGATGAGGAAGAGTGTTGCTGTTGTGGATCTCATGATCACGATCACTGAACATCACCATCATCACCACCATCATCGGGACATGATGCGGATGAAGTATTCACATCAATCGGTATCGAAAACAGTTAATAAAGTACTCTGTAGAAGATATTGCATTAGCACTTTCTGAACTAGATGAACATATCATCCGTGCAAAGGGTATTGTTCCTAGTCATGATGGAAGTTGGTTATTCTTTGACTATGTTCCGGGAGATGCAGATATCCGCATTGGTTCCCCTGCTTACACTGGTTTAATCACAGTGATTGGTGACAAGGTAGATGTTGCTCGCATCAAAGAAATCTTTGCGGTGAAGTAAAATGGCAACTCCTGTATATCTCTTTTACGGGATTTCTTGATTCCGGTAAAACATCTTTAATCTTAGACACACTCAAACGACCCTTCCTTTATGGAAGAAAAATAGTCGTACGTTAATCATTTGTTTTGAACAAGGTGAAGTTCGATACAACGATAAATACCTCGCAGAGCGCAAAGCATTCGTTGAATATATGGACTCTCCAGAGGATTTAAATGTAGAAAAAGATTCGTGAGTTAGATACAATCTATCATCCCAAAACCAAGTATTTCATCGAATATAATGGAACCCTTGCATATTACGCCGTTTTATCTTGTCACAGATGCCAAAACTTCTGAGCCTTTTGGTACAGATTCTTACAACAGTAGATGCGTCAACTTTCCAAATGTATATCAACGCAATGCGTTCTGTCATTTATGAGCAGTTAAAGTACAGCGATACAATTATCTGTAATCGTTGTACACCAGATACCTCCGCATCAATGCTGCGTGGCAATATCAAAGCTATTAATAAAAAAGCTCAGATTTTTCTACGAAGGCGAACACGGTGCCCAGGTCACTCTTAAAGAAGGTGTACTACCATTTCAATATCAATGCCCCTATCATCGATATCAAAGATGATGATTATGGCATCTGGTATATGGACGCGATTGAAAATCCAGATAAATATGATGGAAAAGAAATCATCCTACGCGGTAAGTTCACCGAGACATTACCAGGCTATCATCAGACCTTTATCATGGGCAGACAAGCAATGGTATGCTGCGCAAATGATACAAGTCTTTGTGGATTAACGGTTACAGGCGTTAAAGTAGAAGAACTTGTAAAGGATAACTGGTATGAAGTACAAGGTAACATAAAGACCATCCCATTGGATAATGGTGGTAAGACCCTTAGTCCTATATGCTAGTCGCATCCAAAACTACCAAAAACCACAAGATGAGTTCGTTTATTTCAGCTAATGACTAGAGTAATTCTTCGGAATTACTCTTTTTAAATTCTGAAACTTTTTAGTTTTTTTCATATCTTAGTTAACTCACTTTTAACCATTTTGTGCTACCATTATTCAGGGAAGTGATAAAATGATGAAATTTTTAAAAGAAAAACTAAATATTCGTAGAGCCGTTTGGTTCTTACTCATCTCGGCAATGTTCTTACTGTTTTATGCACCACATCTTTCCTTTGATGTACACATGAAAAAGGTATCCAAGGTACTGTGGTTGTTTCAAACTTTCAATACAGACCGTGGAGAAGAAATCTTTGCAAACTATAACTATAACTCTCATAAGACATGGCTAGATGCACAACCATCTTGGGAAGTAATTCACCTCAGTAACATTCCAATCGTTACAAACTCTTTACGTTTAGGTTTTAACAACGTAAAGACAGACATCGCTATCTCAAAGATTGATGTGTCATTTGGACCATTTCAAACTTGCAGAGTATACACTGAAAATATCTCCAAACGAGATCATTGCCTCTCAAGGTATGGTCATCAATACAAATGACAACACCATTAACCTAACCGTAAACGGTGTTGAAGGCTGGCTACAACTTGAGACCCAAGAGTATCTACCTAAGACAGCTTGGGTTGCAGTATATCTTTCCATCTTAGTACTAAGCTGGATTATTGCGTATCTCATTGATAAGAAGCTTTCATGGTCAAAAGCACATTCCAGAAAATGAAATGATGTTAATAGCAGCTCCTATTTGGTGCTTCTTTCATGTCAGAAATCTGTACTGGTAACTACTACTACATCAACTTGATGAATCGTTTCTATAACGTTGCTATCTATATTGTTCTATATAAAAGTAATCTACTTAATATTCCGTCGATTACCAATCTCAGTTCTAATTAGTAACTTATTTGTTGTTATCTTCGGTATCGTAAACATGTACGTAACACAGTTCCGCAACCGTCCAATCGCACCATGGGATTTAACCGCAATTGGTACAGCTGCAGATGTCATCTCAAACTATCAAGTTCAGATTCGTTACTTCATGGTTATCGCTATTATTATCTCCATCTTAATTTATCTTTTGATGCGCGCTGTACCTCGCGATACCACTAAGATTAAATGTTTACTACGCAACATACCCTATTTTGATTATTGTTGTAGCACTCTTCTTAAATAGCGTTGGTCAATACTATCTATGGGATATGAACCTATTATCCATCTTCCAAACAGATGGTACAGCCCTAGCTTTCACGGGTCTTGTAAACCAATACATCTCTGATCAGCCAAAGAAACCAGAAGGCTATTCTGTAGAGGAACTCAAAGAACTGGGTAAACAGCTTGCTGAAAGAGCTGCAGCCAACGTCGATCCTAATGGCACTAAACCAACGAAATATCATCATGGTAATGAACGAATCCTTTTGCGGATATGAATATTGGTGGTACAAACTATGCTGATAACATCATCCCTTACTACCTGTCTCTAGAAAAATACAATTCGAGGAAATCTCTACGTCGATGTACGTGGTGGTGGTACATGTAATAGTGAATATGAATCCTTAACAGGTAATACAACTGCATTCTTTGCGGGTGGTGTATATCCATTCAATATGTATATGCATAGAAACGTACCTTCATGATTTCCTACTTTTAACCAGAGTGGCTTTTACTACAACAGGTATTCACCTTGGAAAATCCACAAACTGGAACCGTGCTTCCGCATGGAAGAAAACTGCAGTACCAAGATAAAAGTATTTGCAGAAACCTTTTGATGGTCTGAAACAATTCATGGATATCCAAGTGATGCACAGAATTTCAAAGTCCTAGAAGAAACTTACGAAAAGGAAAAAGGACAAGAAAAAACTTTATCTTCAATATCACCTACCAAAACCATGGTGGTTATGATGATAAGGATGATTTAAAGAAGACTGTCGATTTCAGTTCTATTGGTGGTGGTTATGGTCACGCTGAAAAACTACTTCTCATTAATGAAGATTTTCTGATCAAGACTACAAGAACTTGATTGAATACTTTCTCAAAGGTAAAAGAACCTACAATGATTGTGATGTTTGGTGACCACCAACCATCCTTAGGTGCAGATTGTGATAACCTTCTATTCCCACATGCAGGTACGCCCTGAGAAACGACATGACACAATATATTACTCCATTCTCCATTTGGGCAAACTATGATATTCCAGATGAGACAATTGATAAGTTAAGTATTAACTACCTATCTTCACTCATTATGAAGACTGCAAACTACCAGATGACTCCATACCAGGAATTCTTATATGAACTAAAAAGATAAGTATCCTGTAATTGGTCTATATGGCTGTTATGACGCAGCTAGGTAAATACTACCAATCTGTAAATGATATTGATGATGCGGATATCAATACATACCGTTGTTTACAATACAATAACGTATTTGATTCCGACCGTATTCCATCCCTATTCTATCCAGAAGGAAAAGAGAGTAATAACTAAAAAGAACACCACCCAGTTAGTTCTTTCTTTTTGAGTCGTACTCAGATTCTTTTTCTTTTAAAAACATACGAATAAAACTATTTTTCTTCCGTATAAGGTTTCCAACCTTTACCCGGTTCAGCACTCTTCATGAAATTCGTCCAAGCGGAAACCATCTCATCACTAATCTTATAATCGCGCACTTCCATCTCTCTCCAGCAGCGACTCAACGTTCCAAACATATACCATAACTCAGCAGAGTGGAAACGCACCAGCATCATCTGATGGCAATTTGCGATTGAATAAATATAAGTATGTTGGTTTACCCGTGATGTTCATTTCTTAGATTTGCAAAATCAATCATACTCTGATAGTACTTAGACTTACGCATCGGCTCATCAACACCCAAACCAAAAGTCATTGCCATTAGCACCTATAATATACGGAATATTCTGTACATCACCACGTTTTGCCAGTTCATCCAAAGTATCTTCGAGCACAAAAGCCATCAACCACTGGTCCAAACAGCAAGCGATTATCATGCTTTGGAAAGCTTTGGTAAAGATATCCACTAACTTCTGCGCAGGAATTTGACGTAATGCTTTGAATATTCTTCGCACCCACAAGCTTCATAATTTCTTCACCAGTTTCATACGCTTCTTCAACAGTCTTATGTTTGAAAGATAGGATTATCTACCCCAGCACCACTTTGAATAATTGCCTTGGCAATCATACCCCTTGTTGTAGGACTAGAAATCAATGTCTGAACACTAATCGCACCAGCACTTTGTCCAAATAGTGTAATGTTATCAGGATCTCCTCCGAAGGCCTCAATATTCTTACGAATCCAACGAATCGCAAATACTTGATCTAAAAATTCCATAGTTGGACACACAATGCGCAGGATCTTCCTCTTTTAGTTGTGGATGCGCAAAGAACCCAAATACACCAACACGATAATTGATTGTCACAAGAATGACATCATTTCTGTACAAACGCTTCTCCATCAAACGGAACTTCATTTCCATATCCATGATCAAAGGCACCACCATGGAGCCAGATTGCGACTGGATATCCATGTTCCGATTTACGATTTGGCGCCCAGATATTTAAATACAAACAATCCTCACTCATTTCTGGATAAGGATACTGCTCATAGTTATAAAACTCTTTTACGATAAAAACGGATTTCGATGCTTTAGGTTGTGGGACAAATCTTACTATATTCCAAAAGCATCTCTAACACCTAACCAACGATCAGGTGCCTGTGGTGAACTAAAACGTAAATTCCCAATTGGAGGTTTCGCATAAGGTACACCCTTTAAAATATCAATTTAGACTCTGTCTCTTCACCACGCAATATACCCTGTTCCACTTTTTATTTCAACTGTCTTCATAAAAACCTCCAGTTCAAAATTCTAATCATATTTTTCAACATTATACCATTTCTAATTTTCAAACTAATGAAGAATACATGAAAAAGAGATCCCGCTGGCACAGATCTCGATTTCTTTTTATTTTTGGGAGGGAAAGAAATTTATAATTTCTCTGTCATTTAAGACACTTATAATATACCCAAACCATGTGTGAGATATATGGTGAAATAGTGAAAGTATTGTGAAAGTGTATTTTTCATATCATTTTTCTATATTTTTTATCAAAACTGCTTATTTTATTGTACATTTTGAAATATTAATATTGTTTTTATCAATATTTTAGTTTCATTATCTTTGTAATAAATTTTCAGAAAAATCAGAATAATTATTCAAAAACATAGCAATACCTTAAGTATTTTTAAATCCTAGAAAGAGTTAAATATAACAAACAATGCAAAAAAGTATAATATTAAATATGGTGGTCTTAATATACATTCCAAAATGTATCATTCATGATTCCCTACGTCCTCGTAGCTCAGTTGGATAGAGCGACTGCCTCCTAAGCAGTAGGTCGTGCGTTCAAATCGCATCGAGGGACGCCATAGATATATGACACTAAGCCTTTATCATCAGAGCTTAGAGTTTTTCTTTTCAGGTTTTCAAAGCAGATATTTAAGATATGTCATTATAGGACAGTAAAGCTACTTTTCTGTCCTTTCACTTTGTATAAGATTTCGAGCCAATATCCATCTGGGTCTTCGATAAAGTAAATACCCATTGCCTCATTTTCAAAACAAATACAACCCATTTCCTTATGCTTCTGATGAGCTGCATCAAAATCATCTGCCTTGAATGCAAGGTGGAATTCACACTCGCCCAAATCATATGGCTGTGGATGATCCTTGAGCCAAGTGAGTCTCAATTCAAAACTCACCAACCTCACTCTTCTAAAGTACACAATGATAAAAGTCATCACTTGTCTTTCTTCTCACCTCGTGTAAGTCAAGGGCTTTATTGTAGAAACGAATGGATCTTTCTAAATCTGAAACATTCAAATTCTCGTGAATCATTTTAAATTTCATATCTCTTCTCCTCTTGCTGTCTCTGTGTTTCTAATACGTGACTGATACTGTGGGTATTCCGTGATAAAACGCTGAATCACGCTAGGATCTCCCCAGTAGTGGATTGGATAGACGGCATCACAGTCCACATTTTTCTAGAAAAATATAATAACCCGTCAGCGTAGTGCACTTTCCAGTCTTGGGATCAAGTGGAACAAAAAGCAACATCAAAATGTCTGCCCTTAATTTTTTTCCCAATCTCCGCGTGATAGATTGTACGAAGTTCTAGGTTATCCTCTTCTGGCTCCCCTTCCCAATACCAATCGTTTAAATCACCACTATGATAAATCAGTCCTTCATCCGTACTCACAATGAAACGCGACACCACTATCGTTTGAAAGTAAAGTCTCAACTTGAATTCCACCATCAAACTGATAGCATTTATCAGGTTTCAACAAAGCGATGCTTTATCTTCGACAATCTATTTTTCATCACTGATGTCGTTTGCTAGTATAGCTTGATAACGCATCCCCTCTGATTGAGAAGGTCAAATATCAACGGATTATAGTGATCATTATGAGAATGACTCAAAAACACAATTACATCCTTCTCATTATCGAGAGTGGTAGTTCTCCTTGTAGTAATCAAAAGACATAGTAGCAATCTTTTGAGTTCAACCAATATACCACTATGATCTAAGTATGTTACTTTTCATGGTATCACCTCCCTTAGAATTAACCTACTAACTTTTCCTATATTACCTAAAATCAATGGATTAATTTTGTATATTAAATATTTTATCCTACTTTCTAAACTTACTAATCATAATTTTTATATATTTAGTAGTAATATACTAGTATGATAAGCTTTTCATTTCCTTTTTCTTCATTTATAAAGTTTTTTTCAATTTACGATTCCTCAAAGATAAATGCTTGAGCAAACTCTTTATAACCGATTGATTTTAGATACTTGAATCGATGCAATATTATCTAAATGTACATTCCCATTGAGGAACAATACCAGATTGAATATGGTGATGTGTTGCTAGTGCTGCACATAATTTTGCATAGCCTTTTCTTCTATACTCGGGTAAAGTTACTATTCCTGTATGCTGAATATCCCTCCATATATGGCATATCTGGAGCATCACATAACGCTACAAGTTCATCATCAATGATATATCCAAAGAAAAAAACCTTTATCACTCTTTCCTTCAAAAATAGGCTTTGAGCCAACCTATTTCAGAAACTGATGGATATGCTTTTTAAAAAATCTCAAACAGCGGATAATCATCTCTGTTCAGCATTCTTGCATCTTTATAATCAAAAAACACGTTCCTCTACAAACTCCATTAATTGATATCCTTTTAAAGGATAAGACTGGTTGATTGTAGTCAATCAGCTCCTTTAGCATCTTTTAGTTGTGTAAGTTCATTAAAAATAAGATTGGTATTTAGGTGCATAAGTCACGATACAAGCATCCTCTTTACACAAGACATATATCGAGTATTTGCATCCAAATCCCTTTTAATATATGGCTTCTTTCATCAGTACAAATAAACTGTATACCATGTTCAAAATTACTTACATCTGCTCCACAGAAGCAAGAATAATAATCATATGTTATTTTTAATTTCTCTAGCATCTATTTTTCATATAATTACCTTCCATAAAAGATTTTCTACTACTTTCTTTGAACTACAAACTTCTTGGCTTTAAGTACATATTCTTTGGAAATCTGTCCCAGTTCCTCTGGATGGAAAAACTTTTCTAATTCTAATTATATTCAAAACATCACATTCTAATCTAGAAAGAATACTGTATCAAAATTTTCTAGTAGTTTCTCACTGCTCATTTTTCTCTATTATAAGAAATTTTTATCCATCTCTTATATGCTACATCATTTTTCACACGAAATCACATGTATTTTTATTAGCACTCTATAAATGAATGTGCTAAAATCTTTTTATCCGAAAGGAGTTTTTATATATGAATGATAACAAGAAGAAAAACCTCTTGTGTACTACTATGCATTTGTCGCAATTGTATTAGTATTACTCAACTTGGTTTTACGACCTGTTCTTCAGCAGGCACAAATTGAAGAAGTTCCTTATAGTACATTTATTCAACAAAACCACCGATGACAAAATTGATGAGGTGACAATTGAGTCTTCTCAGATTACATATAAGCTCAAAGATGGCGATACAGTATACTCTACTGTAAAAAGTAAATGACCCTGATTTAGTTGACCGTCTCGAAAGTCATGATGTGAAATTCTCTGGTACATCGTGTACAACAGGGTTCTCTATTTATGAACATCTTCTTTGGTTGGATTCTTCCAATCATTATTGCGGTAATGTTAATGCGTTATGTTAACCGTACAATGCAAGGCGGAAAAGATTCTCCACTTGGAGGTGGTCTAGGTGGTATGTTTAACCTAGGTAAGTCAAATGCTCGTGTATACGATAAAGATAAAGACAACGATTCGTTTCCATGATGTTGCTGGTGAAGATGAAGCTAAGAAAAATCTGCAGGAAATTGTAAAT
>BNJT01000536.1_pt1 | contig 38917 bp, 54 predicted proteins | sample 8540491 | NCBI WGS metagenome assembly BNJT01 (sample SAMD00202455, study PRJDB9452) | human saliva metagenome | host: Homo sapiens | reverse complement strand
TTTGCAATTGGGTAAACAGAAACAACAAAACATTCTCGTAAAATTTTTAATTTTAAAAGGAACAGTTAGAAATCGTTTTGATTTCTATATCAATCCAACTAATATTATTTGATAATACTATTTCATTCACTCTCTAATTCCTTTTCTAAATTTGGTATAATGAAAAATAAAACGAGGTAATTCTGATGAAATTAAATCCTGATTGTATTCGTGATATCCTTTTTGTTATTGAAGAGCATTCAACATACTCTAATGATGTCTCAGAGGATAAACTATACAAAAACTTATTCCAAAAATATTCACAAGAAGAAATCCTCTACCATGTTCGACAATGTGAACATAGCGGCCTATTTCTCAAAGTTCAACACTATTTTGGTGGTTTCTCAATTCAAGATTTATCTCCTTATGGACATCAGTTCATAAATGACATTCGCCAAGATAACAATTGGAATCGGACAAAAGATATCGCAAAGAATGTTGGTTCTTTTTCACTAGATGTCCTTAAAGATATCTCATCACAAGTTATTACCAACCTCATTTCAAATCAGCTTGGCAATAAATTTTAAGTAGACAGTAGCATGGTGGCTTTCAACCGTGCTTTTTGTTTTGATTGCTTGCACACCTTTTAATTTTTGGTTATTCAAATAAATACCATCTTTCTTTACTATTCGAAGCTGGTGCTACTATCAAGGAGGTACAGGAAAAACTCGGTCATGAGAATATTCAAATCACTATGGATATCTACGCTCATGTCACTCAAAAAAAGCAAAAGAATGAAGTGGCTGACAAGTTCGCCTCCTACATTGTTTTTTAAAATATGGGTATCAGTATGGGTATCAAAACAAAAAAATAGGCTCTCCGAAAACTCGGAAAGCCTTATTTAATGCTACTTCTAGCGATTATTTCGCGATTGGGTAAACAGAAACTTGTTTTTTTATCGCGACCTTTACGTTCAAAGCGTACTACGCCTTCAACTTTAGCGAACAAAGTATCGTCTCCACCACGTCCAACGTTTACACCTGGATAGATGTGTGTACCACGTTGACGGTAAAGGATTGATCCACCTGTTACAGTTTGTCCGTCAGCTGCTTTAGCTCCAAGACGTTTTGCTTGTGAATCGCGTCCGTTTGATGTAGAACCTCCACCTTTTTTGTGGGCGAAAAGTTGCAAGTTGTTAAGAGTCATTTTTAACATAATGTTTTCCTCCGTGTTAGTTTTCTGTGATAACTCTGGTTTGGACGAACTCAGAAGAGTCCTCCGATAAGGTTGCCATACCTAAGAAAAAATGATTCAAAAAATAACTGCGTCATTTCTCTCTGGTGTGAAGGAAGGTCTCTAGGAATTTCAACCATCAGATAGCCACCTTCATCTTCGTTTAATTCTAAGATTGGTTCATAGCCTGCAAATTTCTCAATCGAATTGATAAAGTTAATGGCAAGCGTAGAAACCGATGCACACACGACATCAAAGCCGTATTCGCCACTCTCGGCGTGTCCAGTAATTTCCGCACTCCTCAGCTCGCCATCTTCGGCTCTCTCAAAGACTGCTTGTATCATGTGTTCTCCTTAAAATTAAGCGTTGATTGCGTTGATGACAACTTTTGTATATGGTTGACGGTGACCTTGTTTACGGTGGCTACCTTTTTTAGGTTTGTACTTGTAAGTAACAACTTTCTTTTGTTTTCCTTGTTTTTCAACAGTTCCAACTACAGTAGCTCCAGCAACAAGTGGAGTTCCGACAACAGTGTTTTCACCACCAACAAGAACAACTTCGTTAAAAGTAACTTCTTGACCAGCTTCAACGTTCAATTTTTCAACGTAGATTGCTTGACCAACTTCAACTTTAACTTGTTTTCCGCCAGTTTTGATAATTGCGTATGTGCTCATTATGCACCTCCTATGATTTTTTTGGGGTTTCCCCGTATTTTTGTGAAGACTCGCCTAGCATCGTGGGACGAACCACTTAAAAGAAGAGCTCTAAGTATAACAAAGAATAAACTAGGAATTGAGCCGAAGACATAACTTATGTTAGGCAAGGCGATAATGACGAAGTTTAAATTTGTTATACGACGAGCAACGATGTTCGTGCGGTTGCACAGGATCGTGCATAGTCAACTCTTCAAGTATAGCATGATTCCTAGTTTTTGACAAGTATTTATCATCGAATTTAAACTTTTTCTCTTATTTTTTTCCTCCAAGATGCAAAAAGCATACTTAGATAAAAAATACTCATCATGATTGGAATCCCTAAAATTGTTTTTTCTTCATAAAAAATACTCAGATAAGCTGATACAACAACCCCAAGCACAAAACTCGACAGCAAGCTAACAAAGATGAGTCCTTCTCTTAAAAAAGGTGTATGTTTTGTGCGAACATATTCACCAAATGCTAACATGGTTCGTTTGATATTTCCGGTCATAAAAGCATTATTGTATGCAATTCCTGAAACTTCTCCGAATGCTGTTGTTACAAGTCCCATACAAAATGCTAACGGTGGTACTATATATATATTATCAACCGTCAAGGGAACAAATCCTATTATTAAAGATAAAATTGCTAGTGGAATAAGGGATAGAATTGGTTTTCTTACAATCCTCAACTTTTCTTTATAGACTGTCAAGAGGAAAACACCTACCATAAAGGAAATCAAGGTCATTACCTTTGCACTGGCATCTGAAACATTGTCTTGAATGAGACCAACGGAAAGGAAAACGACATTCCCTGTTTGACCTGCAACTAGAGTATTCCCACGTATGATAAAGGTATAGGCATCTACATAACCCGCACAAAAAGTCAAAAAAAGCGCCAATCTTTTTGAATGACGAGAAATTTTTCTCATAGGTAATAATCTCATACTACACTCCTATTTTTTCTGAATCTATTGTAACATTTTTTGATAAAAATTCGAAGTGTCAAATAAAAGAATTGTCTCCCTTTGGCTAGTTTAGTCTATCTGTGATATAATGAAAGCAGTCATTACTTGTAGAAAAGGAGATTTCATGCTTAAACTCGGTATTATCGGTACTGGTGCAATCAGTCACCACTTTATAGAAGCTGCTCATACTAGTCAGGAATTCCAGTTAGTGGCTGTTTATTCAAGAAAGCTCACGACTGCTCAGCAATTTGCTAGTTCCTATACTGATGTTAAACTATTTGATAATTTAGAGGATTTCTTCCAGTCTGAATTTGATGTTGTCTATATCGCAAGTCCCAAATTCTCTGCATTTTACTCAAGCCAAGGCCGCTTTATCTGCTGGCAAACATGTTATCCTTGAAAAAAACCAGCGGTGACTCAACCACAAGAATGGAGAGAGTTAATTCAAATAGCTCAGGAGAATCACCGTTTTCATCTTTGAAGCAGCCCGTAACTATCATGAGGAAGCCTTCACAACTATTAAAAACTTTTTAGTAGATACGGAGGTTTTAGGTGCAGACCTCAACTATGCCAAGTATTCTTCTAAGATGCCAGACCTTCTTTCTGGAAATACTCCGAATGTCTTTTCAGACCGTTTTGCTGGTGGGGCTCTCATGGACTTAGGAATTTATCCGATCTATGCTGCGGTTCGCTTGTTTGGAAAGGCACTTGATGCGACCTATCAAGCTCAGCAACTTGACAACACCATTGATTTAAATGGAGATGGTATCTTATCTTATCCTGAATATCAAGTTCACATCAAGGCTGGTAAAAACATTACTTCTAATCTGCCTTGTGAAATATATACAACAGATGGAACCTGACACTCAACACTATTGAACATGTTCGATCAGCTATTTTTTTACAGATCATCAAGGTAATGAAACACATCTACCTATTCAGCAAGCACCTCATACCATGACTGAGGAGGTCGCTGCTTTTTGCTAACATGATCAAACAGCCAAACCCTAGAACTTTACCAAGCTTGGTTGGATGATGCGACACACGTCCATAAGCTACTTTACACCATGCGCCAGACTGCTGGCATTAGATTTGAGGCAGAAAAAAATGAAAACCAAACTACCAACTGAATGGCTAGAACTCCTTGACCAACTCGGTTTCCAAGAATTCACTTCCATTCAAACTCAGCTTTTTGATCCGATTTTAGACGGTCAAACCCTCCTTGGAGTCAGTCCAACTGGTACAGGTAAGACTTTAGCTTATCTCCTACCAAGTCTTCTCCGTCTCCAAAAGAAAAAAGCGCAACAACTATTGATTTTAGCACCAAATACTGAACTGGCTGGTCAGATTTTTTTGAGGTAACTAAAAACCTGGGGTGAAGCTATTGGCTTGACTGCTCAGCTCTTCCTGTCTGGTTCGAGTCAGAAACGTCAAATCGAACGACTGAAAAAAGGACCAGAAATTTTGATTGGAACTCCTGGGCGTATCTTTGAACTGATCAAATTGAAAAAAATCAAGATGATGAATGTGGAAACGATCATTCTTGATGAGTTTGACCAGTTGCTAGATGATTCTCAGATTCACTTTGTCGAGAAAAAAATCACTCACTACGCACCTCGTGACCACCAACTCATCTACATGAGTGCCACTACCAAGTTTGACCAAGATAAGATTGCGCCCTAACACGCGCACCATCGACCTCTCTGATCAAAAAAGTTGGAAAACATTCAACACTTCTACATGCAAGTAGACCAACGTCATCGAGTAGATATGCTTAGTAAAACTGGCACATGTCGAGGACTTTCGTGGACTGGTATTCTTTAATAGTTTGTCAGACCTCGGAAGTGCAGAGGAAAAATTGCAGTATCGCGATGTTTTAGCTGTTTCACTAGCTAGCGATGTCAACGTTAAATTTAGAAAAAGTTATCTTAGAAAAAAATTCAAAGATAATCAGCTGACACTACTTCTTGCGACAGACCTTCTAGCTCGTGGTATTGACATTGATAGCTTGAAATGCGTGGTTAACTTTGACGTTCCTAGAGATATGGAAACTTACACTCACCGTGCTGGCCGTACAGGTCGTATGGGCAAAGAGGGCTATGTAATCACGCTTGTAACGCATCCAGAAGAAATCAAAAAGCTGAAGAAATTTGCAAGTGTACGTGAAATCGTCTTGAAAAATCAAGAACTCTATATCAAATAGAGGCTGGGACAAAAATCCCAACCTCATTTTTTTATTAGCAAAAAAACTTTGACCTGCTAGTTGATTTGGAACTAGGAAATCGAGACTTTGTCTATCGATTTCTCCTCCACCGACTTTCTTATCCCCAAGTAATTTCTAAGCGATAGTTTGCAAATGGATTTCCTTCTTTGTTTTGTAGTTGATAGGCTAGTTCAATCTTTTGTTGTTCAACTTGATAATGGCTTGTTTGGATGATAAACTCCTGTATCCCCATTGGTGTAGGAATATAGGCTAAACTATCAGCTTCCTTCAGAAAAACGCATGATGGTCTTAGGGATTGGAAAAATCGAGACATCACCAACTCTGTATCATTAAACTTGAGCACCACTTTTTCCTTCTCCTCATTGTAAAAAAGGAGATAGGAAAAAAATCACCTTTCTCACGTAACTCAACGTCATAAAGTTGGTCGATCACTTCCAATTGTTCATCAAATTGGATGGTATTTCTCATTCGAATCTTCACTTCAAGTCCTCTTTCTACACTCTTATCCTACTATTTTACCAAAAACTGTAGCTTTTTGCTATAATGGTTTTATGAATGAAAAAGTATTTCGTGACCCTGTTCACAATTATATCCATGTTGATAATCAGATTATCTATGACTTGATCAATACCAAAGAATTTCAACGGCTTCGTCGTATCAAGCAGCTCGGAACATCCAGCTATACCTTTCATGGTGGAGAACATAGTCGTTTCTCTCACTGTCTAGGTGTTTACGAGATTGCACGTCGCATCACCGAGATTTTTGAGGAAAAGTATCCTAAAGAATGGGATCCTTCGGAGTCCCTCCTAACCATGACTGCAGCCCTCCTTCATGACCTTGGACATGGTGCCTATTCGCATACCTTTGAAAATCTCTTTGATACCGATCATGAGGCGATTACGCAGGAAATTATCCAAAGCCCTGAGACAGAAATTCATCAGGTTCTCTTACAGGTAGCCCCAGATTTCCCAAAAAAGGTAGCTAGCGTTATAGACCATACTTATCCAAATAAGCAGGTGGTCCAACTGATTTCGAGTCAAATCGATGCAGATCGTATGGACTATCTCTTGCGTGACTCCTACTTTACAGGGGCTTCTTATGGGGAATTTGACCTAACACGTATCTTACGAGTTATTCGCCCTATCGAAAACGGAATTGCCTTTCAACGAAACGGGAATGCATGCCATCGAAGACTATGTTCTAAGTCGCTATCAAATGTATATGCAGGTTTATTTCCATCCTGCAACACGTGCTATGGAAGTCCTTCTGCAGAATCTTTTGAAACGTGCTAAAGAACTTTATCCAGACAATAAAAACTTCTTTACTCTTACATCCCCGCATCTACTGCCATTTTTCGAAAAAAATGTTAGCTTGAGCTGACTATCTGGCTCTGGATGATGGTGTGATGAATACCTACTTTCCAGCTCTGGATGACCAGTCCTGACAAGATACTAGCAGACCTGTCACAACGTTTTGTCAATCGCAAGGTCTTTAAATCCATTACCTTTTCACAAGAAGATCAAGAACAGCTTGCATCTATGAGAAAACTGGTTGAAGATATCGGCTTTGATCCAGACTACTACACAGCTATTCATAAGAACTTTGACCTCCCTTATGATATCTATCGTCCTGAATCTGAAAATCCACGAACGCAGATTGAGATTATACAAAAAAATGGAGAACTAGCAGAACTTTCTAGCCTTTCGCCTATCGTTCAATCCCTTGCTGGTAGTCGACACGGAGATAATCGTTTTTATTTTCCGAAAGAAATGTTAGACCAAAACAGCATCTTCGCAAGCATTACCCAGCAATTTTTACACTTGATTGAGAACGATCATTTTACACCAAATAAAAACTAAAAGAGGAAATTTATGAGTATTAAACTAATCGCTGTCGATATCGACGGAACCCTTGTCAACAGTAAAAAGGAAATCACTCCTGAAGTCTTTTCTGCCATCCAAGATGCCAAAAAAGCTGGTGTCAAAGTTATGATTGCAACTGGACGGCCTATCGCAGGGGTTTCCAAACTTCTAGATGACTTGAAATTAAGAGATGAAGGTGACTATGTAGTGACCTTCAACGGTGCCCTTGTTCAAGAAACAGCTACAGGGCATGAGATTATCAGTGAATCCTTGACTTATGAGGATTATCTAGATATGGAATTCCTCAGCCGCAAGCTCGGTGTCCATATGCATGCTATTACTAAGGATGGTATCTATACTGCCAATCGCAATATCGGAAAAATACACCGTTCACGAATCAACCCTCGTCAGCATGCCGATTTTTCTACCGTACACCTGAAGAAATGGCTGACAAGGAAATCGTCAAATGTATGTTTATCGATGAGCCTGAAATTCTGGATGCCGCTATTGAAAAAGATTCCTGCAGAATTTTTATGAGCGCTACTCCATCAACAAATCTGCTCCCTTTCTACCTTGAGCTCCTTAAAAAGAATGTAGACAAGGGGTTCAGCTATCACTCACTTGGCTGAGAAACTAGGATTGACCAAAGATGAAACCATGGCTATCGGAGACGAAGAAAAATGACCGTGCCATGCTTGAAGTCGTAGGTAACCCAGTTGTTATGGAAAAACGGAAACCCAGAACTCAAAAAATCGCCAAATACATCACTAAATCTAATGACGAATCTGGCGTAGCCCATGCCATTCGAACTTGGGTGTTGTAAAAAAACAATAGACAGAATAGTCAAAAACCGCTCAGCAGAGTGGTTTTTAGTGCCTAGTTAGTTATTGCTTTCTTCTTGAACATAATTACAGTTTCACCAAGCCAATTATAACAATATTTCTATATACTTTGGTCATTTTTTTAGTCAATGTATCCACTTTCTTTTTATTCTCTATCTTGCTTAAAAAAATATAGTCAATTCATACTCCTAACCAATAAGTTCCTGCAATACTTAAACTTAAGTTTCAAAAATCTACTGTATATTTCAGATTATACCATCTTGCCAACACCAATATATGAATTCTTTTCAACAAAAGACATTAAGCATATCTATACACTCATGCGATTGATATTATTTCCTAAAAAATAGAGTAACTCAGGAAACTGAACTACTCTATTAGTTTTTTTCAATAATTAAATTTATTGTTCAACACGATATAGAACCTGAGGATCATTTAATCGATCTAGTTTAATTCCAATAGAAATTCTATCTCTACTATTATCATTATTCTTTGCACCATCAACTTGAACACCTGCAGGTACAATTAAAAGTTCTTGTCCAGTTTGATTAGGTTAATCTCCCTCTAAGGGTACCAAAATAGTATCTGGTAAAACATCAACAGAAACAATCTTTATTCCTTTTGAAGGTGCCCAATCAAAATAGACAGTCCCTTTTTCGTCAATTTCAATACCAGATTTATTTGTATCTGATTTTGGAGACCATTTTCCTACCAAAGAAGAATATTTTCCTTTTGAAATTTCACTCATATCTACTTTAGTGGTTTTTGCAGTTTGTTTCTCTAAATCATGTGACGCATGATAATAGACAATCTTATGCATCACATCATAAATTCTATCATAATTAGAGTCAGTTCCTTCATATTCGATACCCTTGGGTATGAATCTAAATCCATTAAATGAATCTCTTCCATCTCTATATTAAAGTGTCCCCGGCAAAAAAATCCATCTGATATTTCTCTAAAAAGAAAACGACCACTTAAAGTAACATCCCAGTTATATATCATGAATTCTTTAACTGTTAGACTTTTTCCTTGTGTACATCATTACCATTGATTGCAATTAAACCATCATTATCAAAAGCAATACTTTTCTTTCTTATTTCCATTAATCCATAATCCTTTTACACTCTTATAATTTCCTTCTGATAATTCTTTAAGGTTCATAGACATAAGGTTATTCACATCGAAGGCTCTCCAGTTAGCTTTTGACATAAGTTCATTAGATATTTTTTTAACTTTGATTTTTTTCTAATTTTTTTACAGAACCAAATTTGACTTCATATACTGCTAAAATATCATATTTATTTTCACCATCTTTTGAAAAACAATATACAATTCTTCTTTACTATCCCCGTTACTATCTATTTTAGCATAGGAAGGTTGACGACTTGGTTGTTTTATAATTAATTTATAATCTTCACCATCACTTTTTGCTACTCAATGCATTTTGATACTTCTCAATGACAGCTTCATATTTTTTTCTGAATATGTTGAATACATCATTTTGTTAAATTCAATTTTTAAAATCGGGAAGAATAAAAATAAAAAAATAGTCAATAAGATCAAGCCAATTCGTATTAGTTTACGTACTTTTTATTCGGCACTTTCTTCCTATAATTATATAAAATTTTATCAACAAAATTCATAGTGATTTCTTCATTTTTCCATCGCTGAATGAATTTCATCTATGTTCGGTTTCCTATCATTAATCTCCTCAAAATAAGCTATCCATTCTTTTTAACATTAATCTTCTCCTAATTTATTATTCATTTTTCCTATCAAATAGATCATCTCTTGCTCACGTATATCACTTTTTATTTGTACTAATCGCAAGAAGTAATAAAACCAACCATCCTAAAATTGTAGGTCCTATAAAAAAATATTAAATATAAAAAAATCAAATACTTCCAATTCGTATGACTTATTAATGTAGGAACTAAATTAATTAAAGATAAAAATACAGAAATAAAAAGGCACTGCACCCATAAAATGAGATACAAGAAAACACTCCTGTTGAAATCTGGTAAACTAGAAACAGGAGTGTTTTTATTATGTGACTTTTCAGTCCGTCTCGCTCCGTTAGGTGCGAGACAAATAAACTCACCCGCTATGCGGGTGCGCATCGAAGGTTATACCAAAAAAACTCCAAACGCGATACAATAAAGGTGTTCAAGCCAATTGTAAAGCGAAAGGAGAAAAATATGGCACAAAAGGCACATAGTTTATCACACACAAAGTGGATGTGTAAATATCACATTGTGTTCACCCCTAAGTATAGACGAAAAGTCATCTATAATCAATATCGAAGCAGTTTAGGGGGAATATTTCATCGCTTATGTAGTTATAAAGGTGTTGAAATTATCGAGGGTCACTTAATGCCTGATCATGTACATATGTTAGTAAGTATTCCGCCGAGGATAAGTGTTTCAAGTTTTATGGGGTATTTAAAAGGTAAGAGTGCACTCATGATGTTTGATAAACACGCCAACCTCAAGTATAAGTTTGGGAATCGGCATTTCTGGGCGGAAGGTTATTATGTGAGTACGGTTGGACTCAATGAAGCCACAATTAAGAAGTATATTCAAGAGCAGGAAAAGCATGATATAGCACTAGATAAATTGAGTGTAAAAGAATATGAGGATCCCTTTAGGGATAGTGGTAAGTAATACTAAAGCCTCTTTTAAGAGGCAAGTGACGAGTCAAGAGCAATAGGGGCTTGAACAACGTGAAAGCCAGCGTCTTTAGGCGCTGGCTGGTAATTTGGGCTTATAGCCCTGGTACAAACCACCCGTTTGACGGGTGGTTATGATTATGGTCAAAAAAGCATATTCATTAGAAACTAAGCTAGCCTGTATCGAAATGAAAAAGGCAGGTAAATCAAATAAAGGTTATCATGGATACCCTCGGTATCAAAAAATGTTAGTCAGGTCAAGACCTGGTGGCAATGGTATCAGAATGATGAATTGTTCCGTTTCCACCAACCTGTGGGGAAACAATATACTTATGGAAAAGGGATGAAGCAGTTATCTGAAGTGGAACAGTTACGTTTACAGGTAGAATTACTAAAAAAGTATCAGAGCTTGATAAGAAAAATCGACAAAGTAAGTCTTATCAAGTTAGTGGAAGAGTATAAGAAAATGTGCCCTGTATCTATTATTTTGAGGTGTTTCGAGTCAAACACTCAACCTTTTATCGCTGGAAACAGGAGTGTAAGAATTCTCAGAAAAGAGACGAAATAGCAGATAAAATCGAACAACTCTGTATGGAAAAATCACTTTATTTACGGCTATCGAACCATCACTCGCTTGCTCAAGAAAGTTTATAACCTTGTCGTTAATCGCAAGAAGGTCTATCGTATTATGAAGGAAAAAGGGCTGCCTTTGCCGTGTCCGTCCCAAGAAGGGACCTAAATTAGGGAAGCCTTACCATGTAACAGACAATAAGTTAGATCGTGATTTTCATGCAGACAAGCCTATGGAGAAGCTTGTCACAGACATCACCTACCTCTACTTTGGGAACTGTAGACTTTATCTATCTTCAATCATGGATCTCTATAATCGTGAAATTGTAGCTTATACCATCTCCGAATGCCAAGATACGGACTTTGTGCTCGACACACTTCATCAGCTTGAGCTACCTCAAGGAGCACTTTTACACAGCGACCAGGGATCTGTCTACACCTCAAAAGCCTACTATCAGGCTTGTACAGAAAAAGGCATCACCCGCTCTATGTCCCGAAAAGGAACGCCAGCAGATAATGCCTGTATCGAATGGTTCCATTCTGTTCTCAAGTCTGAAACCTTCTATCTCCATAAGTGGAGAAACTTAACCAAAGATAGTATAACAGATATTGTCAAAAAAATTACATCATATTTTATAATGAAACTAGAATTCAACAGAAATTAAATGACCAGTCTCCTGTAGAGTACAGAAAAACTGGTCGCATAAGAGGTTTTTCTCTTGTCCCATTATTGGGGTGCAGTGCCTAGGGTACAGTTTTTTTGTTCGTCTAATTCATGAATCTGTACAGAAAGTTTCTTATTGCTTGTTGTTTTATTTTTTTAAATTACTTTTTAATCAGCTTCTTTATAGAAAGAGGAGGTAATGCTTTTATAGTAGATATTTCTTAAACCACCATCCTCACTTAACCAAACTACGAATATAACTACACCACCATTTTTTTGAATATAATTCTAAATCACTTATGTCCAACGAGAAGGATTTCAATTTATTCTTCTGTTGCCTTGTAGCTTTAATTTGAACAGACACTTTACCAAATATTTCACTTCTTTTTCTCACTAGAAGTTTTAAGAACATGAATCTCACCATCCCAGACTGGAGTTTTATCATTACTATCAAAAATAAGTCTGCAGTAAACTATGTCTATTTATGAATGTTGTCAGATATGAAACACCTAATGTCTCAATTTGTCTATTATTTGCCAAATTCTAACCTCGATAAATAACTCTCTCTATATATTATATTATACCATTAACAAAGAAAAACATATAGCATACCACCACTATTTTTGCTTAAACTGAAAAATATAAAAAATCAGAACTATACTATAAAAATTTCCTTTTATAAATTTTTATAAATTAAATATCCTTATCTAAATTCACAAGAGAAAATGTGCACTTAATGTGACAATTCAAGACTAAAAAAATCATTATACAAATCAAACTACTAAAAAAATGAATTTATGGTATACTAGTGATAATAAATAGTTATCGATAGGAGAATGAAAAATGAGCAATCAATATCTTGAAAAATAATTACAAAAATTAAGTTAATTGAGTCATCATCCGATATTGACTATATTGATTCTGTTAAGATTTATTCAAGAGTTACTCCTTCAGACATTAGAACAAACACAAATGAGCTAACATATTGGTTAGATAATAAAACTGTAGAATTTGAGAGCTACTTTTTTCTCTCTTCCTAAATGATACAAATATTGGCTTAGCAATGTGTACATACTTAAAGTCCACTAAAAACAGTCGTAATTGAGTATATAGCTGTTGAAGATGCATACAGAAAAAAATAATACTTACCTTTAGCTATTTAAATGAACTGAGAATGTTTATATCAAGCTTTATTAGAGGTCACATATTTCATTTGTGAAATCAGTAATAAGAATAACGGAGCTGAAGTTGACGATGAGAGTAAAATATTTAAAACTATTCTATCAATAGAGAATTTTTTTCACTATAGATGCTGATTACCATACACCACCTTTAGGAATTAATAATGAGTTCAGCAGCTTCGAAGCTAAATTAATGATTAATTCAAATACTAACATAAAGACGATTCCCAAAGAGACTTATATTAGAATTATCCAATCTTTATATTTTTGAATACTATATAAATTGGTATACACCGTTTTTAGTGAAAGTGAAAGACTTCGATACAATAAGCAAATCCAAAAATACTTTTTGCTAGTATTCAAAAATAAACTTGAAGAGTTAACTGAACCATTGCAGTTTATTGAAGTTCATAAAGATAAAATCAAAAGTGCAGGTAGCGTTGAAAAGCTACCTGCACCTAAAAAGAAACTAAACAATGGTTTTAATTTCTGTGTTTATATCAATTGTTATATTTCCAATTATTATTATTTCTTATTATAAAATATTTAATGTTTTTTTGGAATTGATACAAGTACAAATTTTACCCCGATAATTGGTGCAATCACTAGTATAATCGTCAGCATAGTTCCATTCTTGTTAAAAAAAGGACAATATTTAATAAATTTTAGTACATTTAAAAAATTACATTACTTGAGCAATTTCTAATACTTGGAAAATCTAATTATTTTATCTAATCCAACAAACTTTGCTGCAAGTTCGTAATTATTTGTTATTCTTAGAATGATAGAACTTATTATATGAAATTGATGCTTTTTGTTAATTTGAAATCCTTGGGATTTTAATAAATTCTCAATATATTTTATAGAGAAGATCCAATTACGATGCTTTTGTCTTTAAGTAATCCGTTTCAATCATAGAAACGGATTTTTATATTTATTACTTCCAAAAATACTCAAAACTATCGCTGGGTTCAAATTCTAAATATAAAGTCCCACCAACTTTTTAACACGCGTTCAAATTCACTAATTACTTTGTTGGCATCACAATAATTTATCACCGAACCTACACAGATAATATGGTCAAAGTACTTATCGTTAACAGGAATGTTCTCTACATTCCCAATAATTTTGTTAGAGACTGCACTTAATGTTTTTTTCAGCAATATCCATATGGATTGTGTATCCTGATAAACCGTAAGTATTCCCCCAGATCCGGCATTCAGAATAATTTCATCATTAGTAAAAAGTACAGTTTTTCTTTAAAAAATAAATCAATTGACTTATTCGTATATCTATACCAATTGTTATACCAGATAACTTCATGTTCATTATAAAACTTTTCTATTTCAACTAAATCTACCTTATTATTCACTGTAACTCTCCTACCGATAACTATTTATTATCACTATACAAAGCACCCAAATAGGTTTATAATAGCATGATTATTGATGAAGGAGATTTTCATGGATTATAAACTTATTTCTACTTACTTAGATTATTGCAAAACTCATAAACGTTTGAGTTCACATACGATTCGAGCTTATAAAAATGATCTTATGCAATTTTATAACTCAAACTATGATAATGTCGAATCCTATATCGAACACTTGACACAATCTAACATAAAAACAAATACACTAAGAAGAAAAAAATTGCTTTGTATGAAGGTGTTTTTATAATTATCTAAAATACCAGAACATAATTGAAGAGAATCCCTTCAATCAATTGCGCTTTCAATTTAGAACTGAAAAATATTGCCTAAAACGATTCCGTATAATATTTTGAAAAAAATATTTTTTTATATTTAGAGCAGAGAGTAGTTATTTCTAAAACTGACTTTCAAAAAAACAAAAAGCTGAAAGAAATCTACTAATCATTTCTCTTTTTACTTTCGACGGGTATCAGAATTTCTGAACTTTGTCACATTCATCTCAAAAGATATTAATCTTTCCAATAAGACACTCCATATTATAGGAAAGGGAAAGAAAAGAACGTATCATATTTTTAGGAGATCAAAACAACCTTTAATTTATTAGAAATATATATAAATAAAAATAGGGAAGGAATCCAATGATTTTTCTATTTCCAGGAAAACATTCAGCAAAAACCATTGTCAGAGCAAAGTGTACGTTTAATTTTAAAGAGAATCGTTGAACAAAAATAACTTATCTAGAACTATTACACCACATATGTTTAGACATAGCTTTGCAACAATGCTTCTGGATAATGATGTAGATATCCGATACATTCAACAAATTCTTGGACACAGTTCTATATCAGTCACACAAATCTATACTCACGTATCCCATTCAAAACAAAAAGAAATACTTAGTTCTTTTAATCCTATATCAGCGATTCATTCTGAAAGTGAGTAAGAGACATCCTCAAAGTCTACAATTCACTTCATATAAAAATTAATTTTTGTAGTTCAACCTTAATTAATAGATTTTATACTCAACAAAAAGCAAAAAGCATACAAAACTTCACTTTGAACCAGCATTTATACTATATTCCGTATTAAGCACTTCTGTAATTGTTTTTCTAAAAATACAATCTTAAAAATATCCTTAAATATAACAAAAAAAGTTTTTTTCAAAAACAATTCCTGGATAAAATGAAGTAAATCTTCCCACAATAAAAAGCATAGTATCAAGTTTTTCAACATCTGATACTATGCCTTTTTCTTATTTTTAAGACTCTTTGCCTAGCCTTTTACTTACTGGTGAGATTCACAATGAGCTTAGTTTTTGTAAGCAGATTGTTAGCAATAGAGAAAAAAACTGCCAAATTTCTAATCTACTTTTATTCTACATTCATTAACTAAAAAAAGAAAAATCTACCTTCTCAGTCAATGTCATTAAGTTAGTAATCTAACTATTTGAATAGGAGATAGGATTGAGATCATCAAAGTGATTCTCTATCCTATCTTCTATTTTTGCATGACAAATAAAGGTTTTTTTCACCCTATTTTTTTGAGATTTATGTTACTCTATAGATGAAATCAATTACCGATTGGGCCTTTTATTTTTTTCTTGGATATTTTTCGATTCGGTCGAATAATAGATAACTGTTTCTTGAGGTAGTTTTTTTCAACTGGAGAGAAGAAAGGGAACCGTTAAAAACAAACGGCAGGCATAAGTCGCATCTGAGAAACACACTTTATATCTTTGTTTTTGTGACTACTGTCGATGGCAACTTGCGAGGTTACCCAACGACAAAAAGTTAAAATTTGTAAATCGGGCAAAGATTTCTTGGAGAATCCTTCCTTCTTTTTGGCATGAAAAATTGACCAAGCCAATACTGTATTTCAGGTCACGAAAAACTAGTCTCTATGCCCCATCTGCTGGCGTAGAGATTTTTTTAATTGTTGGACTGAATAGTTTGTATTTGTCACTAAAGTTTCGTATTTTCCTTCTTCCGCTTCTAAACGCACCAAACGAAAAGGAAGTTGGTATAGTTCAACAGGGTCATGTTTTTTTGACTTGTTTCTGGAAGAAAAATCAAAAAGTAGAATTGTGTGGAATAAAATGATAGTCATTGGGGAAATCACGATAAAGTTTTTGAGCTGATTGGTTTGCTTTCGTGATAATTTTAGAGAAAAGTTTTGATCAAAACACTCTGTATTTGGCAAGTTGAAGGAGGAACGCATGGATTGTTTTTCCATCTCGAATTCGGATGATATAAAGCCATCCTTTTTCTTGAAAATGAGCCATGAGATTGTAACTTTCATAGCCTCTATCCATGATAACAAGAGCTTTCTCGAAAGGGAGAAGCCTTCATCATCTGAATCAGAGCTAAGCGCTCATGTTGCGCATGTTTGTCTTGAATAGAAACATCTCTATACACTCCAGTCGTCAAGTCGTATAGGGCATTTATGTGTATGAGATTATCGGATTTAACATCCGTTTGGGTTTGGATAGAGGTTTCTGTATCCATGGGATTTTCGAGGAATACAGATATCACTCCCATCTGCAGCGAATATCGGAAGATTGGTGTTAAGTGGAATAGGTGCTGTAAATTCTTTAAATAAGGTATAGAAAGCCTCAGGTTTTTATCTGATAGCGTCTTTGAACAAAGGCTGAATTTGAAACTGTCAGTCTAGCATCTAGTAATTCTTTTGACAGTGATTTTCCTCCCATTCCCAGAATGGTACGAATCATGGTTTCTAGTGATAACCTTCTTTTACGAGTAAAGGCCTGTTCATCTTGTTTGACGAGCTCAACTTTTTGACCAAGGATACTCTGAATACTCTTATTCAAGTGGGCTTTTTATAGTTACTTAGTTTATAAAAATACATGTTATAATAAAGCTATGGCATATAGTACAGATTTTTAAACAACGAGCATTAAATTACATCAAAGAAGGACACAGCCATGTCGAGGCATCCAAAAGTTTTTTTGACGTTGGCGTCAGAACTCTCTTCACATGGGAAAAAGAAATTACGTGAACAAGGGCACTTAGAGCGGAAAAAGAGAGTCGCCAAAAAGCCGAAAGATTCCTTTGGTGGAGTTGAAGGCCTTTGTCGAGGCTCATCCAGATGCTTTTTACGGGAAATTGCGGCACATTTTGATTGTGCTGTTCCTTCAGTATGGGCAGCTTTAAAAGCAGATCAATGTCACTTTAAAAAAAGACGACTAGCTTTTAAGGAACAAGATCCAGAGAAAGTCGCTGAATTTCTTGATATTTTGGATAATCTAAAAGATTTACCAGTCGTATATATTGACGAAACAGGAATCGACCGCTACCTCTATCGTTCTCATGCACGGGCTCCTAGAGGAGAGAAAGTCTATGAAAAGATTAATGGACGGCGTTTTGAGCGGACTTCAATTGTTGCAGGACAAGTAGATGGAGAGTTTATAGCTCCTATGATTTACAAGGAAAGCATGACGAGCGACTTCTTTATTAAGTGGTTCAAAACGCAACTCCTGCCTGCTTTGAAGACACCTCATGTCATTGTCATGGACAATGCTAGTTTTCATCCCAAGAAGATTTTGGATGAACTTTGCGTCAAAGATAAACACTTTTTCTTACCTCTACCACCTTATTCACCAGATTTGAATCCCATTGAGCAAGCTTGGGCTGTCTTGAAAAAGAAAGTGACAGATTTATTAAGGGAAGTCCCAAATATCTTTGAATGTTTAGAGTGCTTTTTTAAAACTAAATGACTATATCTGTTTTATCATGGGAAGTACCTCCTTAACTATCAGTTTAGCACATAAAAAGAAACCCAAATACAGAATTGTATTTGAATTTCTTAACTTAATGACATTGACCTTCTCAGTAGATTTTCTCTTTTTAAAATTTATTTCCAAGCGCCACTGGCATCTACATAATAGCCATCTGGTGTGCGTGTATTGCGTAGCATGCTACCAGATGAAGCTAGATAATACCACTTACCATTGTCTTTTTACCCAGCCTGTCGCCATTGAACCTGAATCTTTTAGGTAATACCAAGAGCCGTTATCTTTGACCCAACCTGTTGCCATTGAACCTGAATTGTTTAGGTAATACCAAGAGCCACCATTTTTAAGCCAACCTGTTGCCATTGAACCTGAGTCTTTTAGGTAATACCAAGAGCCATTATCATATAACCAATCAGCTGAAATCATAGCTCCTGATGATTTAAAGGCATACCAGCTGCCACCTTGGTATAGCCATGTTTGATTAAACATAACCCCTTCATCATTCATAAAGTACCAAGTTCCCTTGTCCTTAACCCAAGCATTTTGAACTAGTTGACCTTGTTTTTGATAGTACCACTTTTCACTGTAATTCTTTTTTAGCCAGCTTTCTGCTTTTACAATCGGATAAAGTATTTTGAAGGCTCCTGCCCCCCTGTAGGAATAACTGATAACTCCTGGTTTTTGAAGTTTCAATTCTTCATAGTCGTCTGCCCAAGCAAATACTTTTTGACCATTGACAGTCTCTGGTAAGGTAGCAGTGTAGGTCTTGGTTTGATAGTCCCATTTTGCATCAAGGTAGGTGTGTTGATCATTTGATTCGTCAATACGGAAGTAACCACTCTTTCCACCGTCATTATATACATCATCTACTACTTTAGTGGACCAGGTCTTTACTTCATTTCCGCTCTTGGCTTCTACCTTTATATCCCCTCTATAGCCATAAGGTACATAGAAATTCAGGTAACGCCCCTCTGTACCGACCATAGACTTGTCCTTTTCTTGACCTAGAAAATTGACAGTCTGATCTTGACCATTTAAAGTAACTTTCCACTCGATTTTCTCAGTCTTTGACAAATCTAAGACTTTGATATCTACTTCATGTCCATTTTCAAATCGAAGAATTTTTGCCATCTTGATATTGAACACCACCCTTAATAACCCACTCTTCTTCAAGCTCGAACGCCTTTCCCTGAATGAGGAAAAGCTAGTAAAGCTAGACCAGCTAGAGACAAACCAAATAGTGTGATTTTTTTTGATACTTTCATTTTCTTAACTCCTTATTTTTGGAATAAAACAAATTGACTGTTTTCTGGATAAACTGATACATGTTGCTCCTTATTACTTCTTGATGCAGCTTCAAGGACTAGAGGATAAGAGTATTGATACAGTTCCTCTAAAGTGATTTTTCCGTTAGTATTGGTGTCTGCCATAGGCGAAATCATTCTATTTTGAAGAGGATTCCAGCCTGTTCCCATTGCCCAGTATCTTGTGGCAAGACTCCCACCTCCATATGTACTATACGATTCTTCCTCCTGCCAAGAGGCACATAGTACGAGGAATTTAGAATCAAGCATTTCGCCATTCTTGCTTGCTATATCTCCTGTTGAAAATCCTGCCAAAAATTCTTGTTCATCAAATACTTCTTCAGACTTAGAGACGGCCTTTTCATCTGATTTACCTGCATTTATAATTGTTCCTGAATAGCAACAATCCAGCATAACCACAAACTTACCTTTATATTGTTTCAGTATAGATGCCAATTCCCAGCCTGAAAATGTCTGACCATCGCTACCAAGATAGATTCTTCCGTCTCTTCCTCCATGACAAGTAAAGTAAAGATAGTTCACATCACTTTCGCTAGAAGATTCAAAAAGTTCTTGCATTTTTGCAATAATATCGGACTTAGTTCTATCTGGGAAACGAACAACTTCACTAAAGTTTTGGTTGCTGAAAACCTTTTCCATAGCATTAACGTCTTCGATAGGTACTTCTATCGTTGATGTTTCACCAAGAACTAAAGCCCGACGATTGATATTTTGATTTTCCCCACTATTAGCAAAGAAATAGGTAGCATCACCGATATTATGCCAACCAACTTGCATATCACCACTACTAGATAAGTAATATTGTTTACCTTCGATAGTCTGTAGACCTGTTTGCATGACACCACTAGTATTTAAATAATACCAGCTACCAGAAACCCAACACCATCCAGTTTTCATAGCACCACTATCATCTAGATAATACCAGTTTCCAGATTCTTTAATCCAGCCTGTCTTCATCCAACCTTCACTATCAAAATAGTACCAGGTACCACCTATTTTTTCCCATCCATTTGTAGTATATGACCCATCAGAATGCTTATACCACCAACGGCTATCAGATTTTATCCAATTTCCACTTGACTTACTATAAGTCGCTTGAGAGGAGGATTCTTGAGCAGAAACTGGATTATTTGCTGACAAAGATCCTACTAAACTTAATAAAGCAACTGTTGACAATTAAATTTTTTCATAATATTATTGTCCTTTCTTTTTATTTTTGTATAATAATATCAAAAAATGAAAAAAAGTGTTTTATTTTTTTGCAAAAATGGAAGAGAATGAATATGGAAAATTTTGGAGCAGTTTTTAAAGGATATTCGTATTTCAAAAAAATTTTCGTCTTAAAAGATTTGGCTTGTGATAAGATTAGTGAGTCAACTATTTCTCGTTTCGAAAATGGGATTACAAAATTATCCATTAACCATCTTCCAACCATGGCTTGACTGGTACTTGAAAAGAAACAGGTCAACGCTTGGGTAGGAGGCAGCGGACCATTTGCTCCTGCTGGCGGTCACGGTGACGCAGATGCTACTTCAGGCGCATCTGATGCCGGAGGTCACGGTGATGGAGGTCATGGGAGACGCGGATGCTACATCTGGGGCAAGTAACTAATACTCAATGAAAAATCAAAGAGCAAACTAGGAAGCCAGCCGCAAGCTGTACTCTGAGTACGGCAAGGTGAAGCTGACGTGGTTTGAACTTTGATTTTCGAAGATATAAAATTTAATACTAAAAGGAACCTCTTTAGGTTCCTTTTACAAAGACTCGGTTAGATTTCCCTAACCGAGTTTTCTATATCTCAAAATTATGAATTTGGATCATCAAGACTTCGACCATGTAAGCCTTTTCCCCGTTGTACCTGACGAAGTTTTTCAGGAGTCACATCATTTCCATCTTCATCTACGATTTTGATTCCTTCAATGTGATGACGAACAGAACGACGATAGCTTGATATATTCCTCACGAAGTTTAGCTTGTTCTACTTTTTCTTCTGCAGTCAAAGCCTTCAGTTTTTCTTTTTGGCAAGCTCATTAATACGAGCGATTTTTTCTGGTGTCATATTTGACCTCCAATCTACTTTTTAAGTTCTATTTTGTATTGAGAAGATTAAAAGCAGCGACAGTTTTTGCTTTATTCACAAGTTCATTTAGAATAGCTAGGCGATTATTCTTAACATCAACATCCTCTGCCATAACCATTGTATTGTCAAAGAATGCATCAATAACAGGGACTAAGAGCAAATAACTGCGTTAATTTATCACTAGCTGAACCTTTCAATTCTAGATTTTCTACTGCTTGAGCTAGTTCTTTTTCCTGTTCATTTTCAAAGAGACTAGTATCAACTTTGACTGAACCTTCTGCTTTTTCCGCTAGGTTAAAGGCACGAGATAAGGATTCAACAGCTGGTTTGTAGTCACTATTTAGAGATGCTTCTTTCAGTGCTTCTGCTGCTTCAATCATATCTGCAACAACAAAGTTTGAGCTTGCTAGAACAGCTTCCTTAATATCTTTTGAGTAGACCCCATCATCTTATCAACACGAGCTTTGATGAAGTTAAGCACTTCTTCTTGATTATCGTAAGTTAGACTTTCAAATGATAGGGAATACAGGCTAGCAATCAATTCGTCCATTGGAATATTCCAACCGAAGTCTTCCAAGATACGGACAATCCCTTGTGTTGCACGACGAAGAGCATAAGGATCGTTTGAACCAGATGGAATCAAGCCAACAGAGAAGAAAGATAAGAGAGTATCCAATTTATCAGCTAGTGCAAGGATCGCTCCGACTTTAGACTCAGGAAGAGCACCATCTGCAGAATCTGGAAGGTAGTGTTCACGGATAGCTTGTGCTACTGCCACATTTTCACCAGCGAGAAGCGCATACTTCTCACCCATGATCCCTTGAAGCTCATCAAATTCACCAACCATACCGGTTAAGAGGTCAAACTTATAAATGGCTGCAGCACGAGCAAGATCAATAGATTCATCAACTGATAGACCAGCTTTTTCTGCTAGCAGGATAGCAATTTGCCCTGTACGAATCATGTGCTCACGAAGTGAACCAATCTTTTCATGGAAGGTTACGTGTGATAATTTAGCTACAAGATCTTCAATCTTGAGTTTTTGGTCTTCACGCCAGAAGAATTCACCATCTTCAAGACGTGCCACCAAGACTTTCTCATTTCCTCGGATGACATTATCCAGATACTCTGCATTTCCGTTACGAACAGAAATAAAGTTTGGTTTTAGATTTCCATCAAGGTCACGAACTACAAAGTAGCGTTGGTGAGTTTCCATTGAAGTGACCAAGACTTCTTCTGGAACCTCTAGGTACTTAGGATCAAAATTCCCCATGAAGGCAGTTGGGTATTCAACCAAATTCAAAACTTCATTCAAGAGTCCTTCATCAATTTGTACCTGTATACCTTCTGCAGCTTCGATAGCCTTAATTTGCTCACGAATCATATTTTCGCGTTCAATGCTATCTGCAATAACATAAACTTTGCGCAGGTCTTCTTCATAGCTGTCAGCATGCTGAATTTCTACTTCGTGACCAAGGAAACGATGTCCACGGCTAACTCTTCCTGAATGAATATCTAAGAAATCCATATCGAGTGCCACATCATCCAAAAGAACTGTCAACGTATGGACTGGACGGATATATTCAAAGGTATTGTTTGCCCAGTGCATACTTACTGGGAAGCTAAGCTAGCCAATACTTCTGGAATTCCAGCCAAAACTTCCTCAGCTGGTTTTCCAGCTTCATGCTTAGTTACGTAGACATATTCTTCACCTTTGATTTCACGGAATTCGATATCATCTACAGTCAAGCCTTTTCCACGGACAAATCCTTGCGCTGCTTTTGAGAAATTTCCTTCTGCATCCAAAGCAATTTTCTTAGAAGGTCCTTTAAAATCTTCAGTCAAATCCGTTTGTTGGTCTGCTAAACCAAGTACGCGAACAGCCAAACGACGTGGAGTTGAAAAAGTTTGAATTCCTTCGTATGAAAGGCGGTTATTATCCAAAAAGGCTGCCATTTTTTCACCTAGTTGTTTTTCACTTGGTGTGACAACGTAGGCTGGTAACTCTTCGAGTCCTAGTTCTACTAATAAATTTTTTGCCATGTTTCTTCCTTTACAAAATTCTTTTTTTGATAGGCACCTTAGGTACTGGGGACGTTGCTAACTAACTTTGTGAGTCTGTAGGGAAATCTTTTGTTTTCTTGACATAGATTTCCAACAGTCTCATCAAAAGTGGATTTAGGCAACTGATTTTTGAACCTAAAGTTTTCAAAAAATCCCCAGATAGCAGTGCAGCGGTGCCTATCCTTCTAGCAAGTCTTCGACTTGCCTCTGGATATCATACGGGCTCACTTTGTTCGCCCTTTTTCTATTCTTGTAACTTTTTATTCTTCCTCTTCTGCTAGGAGTTTGGCGCGTGTGGCTTCGTCAGAAGTGGGTAACCAAGTTTCTTGCGTTCAGCTACGAATGTTTTGAGCTACGACACGGGCTGAGTTACGGATACGAGCGATATAACCAGCACGTTCTGTAACGGATACCGCTCCACGAGCATCAAGCAAGTTGAAGGTATGTGAACATTTCAAAACGTAGTCATAGGCTGGGTGAACAAGTCCCAATTCCAAAGCACGTCCTGCTTCTTTTTCAAATTTTTCGAAGTTTTCAAGAAGCATATCTTGGTCAGAAACTTCAAAGCTGTATTTTGAGTGCTCATATTCTGGTTGAAGGAAGATTTCTCCGTATTTAACACCTGGAGCCCACTCAATATCGTAAACAGAATCTACTTCTTGGATATAAGAAGCCAAACGCTCTAAACCATAAGTAACCTCAGCTGTAACAGGACCAGTTGCCAAGCCACCGACTTGTTGGAAGTAAGTGAACTGAGTGATTTCCATACCATCAAGCCACACTTCCCATCCAAGACCAGCTGAACCAGTTGATGGGTTTTCCCAGTTATCTTCAACGAAACGAATATCGTGTTCCAAAGGATTGATTCCCAATTTTTCCAATGACTCAAGGTAGAGCTCTTGGATGTTTGAAGGTGATGGTTTCATGACCACTTGGAATTGATGGTGTTGGTAAAGACGGTTTGGGTTTTCCCCGTAACGACCGTCTGCTGGACGACGTGATGGCTCTACATAGGCTGCGTTCCATGGTTCAGGACCAATAGCACGAAGGAAAGTATAAGGGCTCATGGTTCCCGCACCTTTTTCATTATCATAAGCCTGCATGAGCATACAACCCTGATCATTCCAGTATTGTTGCAAAGTAAGGATAATTTCCTGGAAAGTCAATTTTTTAGACATTATTAACTCCTTTTTCTATAATTTCTTGCGACCTAGAATACAAAAAGAACCGTGTCTTTGCTCCTAAGTCAAGTGACCTAGGGGCGTCAGAAACGCGGTTCCACCCTAATTTATTACTTCATTATTTTTTTAAAAATACCAAAAGCGCCACACTCATCTCTCAATCACCTGACTCTCACTACCACAGGCTCGCTTGGGATTTACTGATAAGATATTCTTTCTTGTCGTCTATTATAACAAAAAGGAATGAAAAAGTAAAAATTATTTTATCACTAGTCCCTATATATTTCTCAGCCAAATTAATTTAACGCCTCCTTTTTGCCCCTTTTTAAACAAAAAGAAAAACCGCTACTCCTAAGAATAGCGGTTTAATTATATTTTTAAGCTACGAATGTAGTTGCTCTATTATTTAATTGAGATAATTTATCTAAACCTACTTGTCCAAAAATTTCTTGTGTAACTTTCTAGATCTTGGTCATTATTTTTCAGAACTGGTCTCTAGGAAAGAAACAATATCTTGATGAAAAAGAATAGACATGAGGGTATCTCTTCTATCTTGCCCTCTTCCGTCAAAAAAACTCTCTACCAAGTCCTGCCATTTCTCATCAAAATATTGCGCTTGATAACGAAGAAATAGGTCCATGTTTTTCTCTATCTTTTGGAATTGTTCCACGAAACATAGCCAATAATTGCATTACTTCCATACTCGCTCCTTTCATCTATACGAAAATAGGAGAATCACATGATTCCCCTACAACTCTATCTCCATTTCAATCTCTTGAGGACTGGTTTCTAAATCACTAGACAAAAGAGAAACGGCATCTGTTCTCATGTAGTAAGTATATAAGTCTTCTAGGTCTTGTTGGTTTCTCAATCCCTGTTTCAATACTAATCAGAGCCTGTATAAATTCCTTGTAGTGACTCTCCATCATATCTGAAATCTTTTGTTTCATTTCCATAAATACTGATGACGGTTCAGTTATACTTGTTTGGTCTATGTCTTGTAAATCCTTTTCTAAGGGATTGGTTCCTTCTTCTACTTCCACTAAATCTGAACGACCATCACCATCAGAATCTGCGCTAAGAGGATTGGTTCCTAGCGCCAATTCTTGAGCATCAGTTAGTCCATCCTGATCCGAATCACGTTGATAAATGGCTTCCATATACTTCCTTCTTTCCTAGTTAATCTTTTTTCACTCCAATCCTAACAAATATTCCTTGAAAGAAGTATCACAACAAAAAGAGAACGAGCCAAAAACTGCGTCCTCAAATAATATTGTGATTATAAACAAGTACTTCAGATATTCGAAATTTATGCTATATATAATCAAAAACTTTCTTCTAACTGAATTTCGCCATATCATCTATGTGATAAATCGGTAACTCGAATGACTTGGTCCACTTGTTCCCAAATCAGAGGATTGTGGGTCGCAATAATAATGGTCCGATTCGGATTTTTTAAAGATTCTAGGATGGAAAGTAATTCCTCAGAGTTTTTGGGGTCTAGTGAAGCGGTTGGTTCATCTGCGAGAATCAAAGGTGGATCCTTTAAAATTATCTTCGCTAATGCAACACGTTGTGCTTCTCCTCCTGATAATTCAAAGATAGGTTGCTTCAAATCCAAATAAGAGAGGTTAACACGGTTTAGAGCTTGTTTCATCAAAGAGATTTTCTCTTTTTCCTTCAACTTTTTACCAACTAAACCCAGATTGAGATTCTCTTTGACGGTTTGACTTTCAATTAAGCCAAAATCTTGAAATAGATAACCTAAGTAATCTCTAAAGAAAACAGAGGGCTTAATGTCTTTAAGAGAGGTGCCATCATAGATGATTTGTCCTTTGTCATATGGCTCTAATCGTCCAATCATATTCAAGAGTGTTGTCTTACCACAGCCACTTGTACCGATTAAGGCATAAATTTTCCCACCTTCAAAATGAAGATTCGTATCTGAAAATAGCTGACGGCTTCCAAATTTTTTAGATATATTCTTTAGTTCAATCATCCTATTTTCCTTTCATAATTGTCATAGAAACACGAGATTCTTTCTGCGCTTGACGGTAAAGCGTCAAAACTGCACTAGCTAGAAAGACTAATAAAGTGAGCAAGCCAATCACCAAGTCTCGACTGCTTAAAATAAAGAGACTAGCACCAAATACAAAACTGGCAAATTGACTAACCATATACTGAGCATGTGTTTCAAAAAATCGTAAACCTGAAATTCGTTTAATCAAGATATCTCGGCGGAATTGCTCGAAATATAGAAGATTGACAGAATAAAAGAGTAACAAGGAACTAGCTATTCCAACAATAGCTCCTAGGATTAAAGTTGCTGTTTCAGTTTGAACTTCATTATAACGAGTTAGATAAACACTTCTTCCTTCTTTAAGATAGGATACTTGCTCATAAATTCCAGCTTTCTTCAAGAGTTCTAGCCCACTCTCATATCCTTTGACAAAGATATTCTTACCAGCATTGATAGACCACATATATTTAGAAATGATACTATCACCTATAGATGTTGGAGTAAATACAACTAAAATCGGATCAGTCAAATACTGAGTGGATACTGGATTCTCACCGTTATTATAAACAAACCGCTTTTCTCCAGTTGGAAGATAACTAACAATCGCTCTCATTTCATACTCTAAAGGAGCACTTGCCTCCTCACCAGATTTTCCATAATCACTCAATTTTTCTTCAAAAACTTTCTTAAGTTCTGCTTCTCGAGAGCGCAAATGTTCTGGGAGCAAGAGGATAAACTCACCTTTTTGGAGATGGGCTAACTTCTGTTTGGTCTCAGCATCTACTACGACCTTTTCCTTGTCCAAATAACTGGGACTAACATAGAGCGTATTAGCATCTGGACTATAGGTATCCAGTGTCTCTCCCTGTTCATTTTTTCCTTGTGGATTGGCAAAATGGAACAGATTATCCTTTACATAAAGGGCTTGTTCTTCTTCGATTGCTTCCTTGGCAAAGGCATACCACTTATTCTGATTTTCTGTATCTTTTACTCTATCACCTAAGCCAAAGGAAATCTGGTAATAGTCTGCTCTGTCCTGCCATGCTTGTTTTGAAATTTCAAGTTCTTTCAATCGTTGGTAAGACGTCAAACCTGTCTTAACAGCGTAGCCTACTGTAAAAACAGCTACTAACTGACACAATAGGGTTAAAGCCATCAAGCGTTTAAGGGGTAATCTTCCCTTAATAACAGGAACTAAAGCCTTTGTAGCTCAAACTCATTAGGTAGAGCAGGCATCAGTACAAATTGAAATTCCCCAATAAAAAGACAGATAGAAACTCAATCCCAAAACCATAGGTTGCTAACAAGATACGGAATAAAACAGCCCTTGACTGAAAAGAGGACGACTCCTCCACCTAGGAAGGATCCCGGCAGGCTGATAGCAAAGATCCACTTGACGTCATCGTATAAAGAATGCTTCCTATGATGGACAAGAGAGTCTGACCAGAAAAGAGTTTTGATAGCCCTGCAGCTCTCATCTCCTTAATCCGAGTGATAATCACTAAAGCAAAGAAAGATAAGCCAAATATTGCTAAACTAATTAAACAAATAAACGGGGATTTAGTAATCATTTCGAAAAAGCAAGAGATAAGGACGGTAGTCTTTCGGTCAGCAATTGCTTTATAACCCTAAATCTCCTAATTTATCAGCTAGCTTTTTCCTTTCGTCAAGGAGCCTGATAAAAGGAGATAACTATTTGAGAGGATCACTACGTTCACGACTTTCTTGGCTAGCTTCTTGGAATTCTTTTTGGTAAAGCTTCCCTGACCATAAGTTGCATAAGTGAAAGTTGAGTTGCTCCCATCCTTACTCGGCTCTACAATTCTTCTAGCTATCAAACTCTGTTCTGAGTTTGCAAAACTTCTCCAATTCCTGTTCAAATACCTCACGCGTCGGTTCCTGAGTATCCTTTTTGACACGAAGTAAGGAGACGGAATCATAGCTTGCATATAAATATTGTGGCGCACGTAAGACAATAATCCAAACAAAGGAAGAAGCTGAGAAAAAAAGTTGATAATAATATGAATAGTTTCTTCATAGTAGACTCCTTGTATAAGAGAATAACCCTATAGAACAAAAGATTTTATCTTTTTATAAATTCTTAGAATTATTTTCCTAGTTTAATCCATTACACCCTGAGCACCAAGACAACAAATTTAATCCTTCCTCGTTTTGAAAAACGATTTCTTATAACTTAAGTATATCACTTTCTATGTAATCTATCAACATATTTTACTAAAATATTATTAGTAATAGAATCTTACAGTTTCCCTTAAAAATAGATGTCATTAACGAATTTTTATTCAAGTTTTTCCCATTCATATTATCCAAGAAAAAGATGACTTACTGAACCTGTAAGCCACCTAATCAGTCGGTTTATTCTGGTGTCTGCCACCGCTTGGCCCGTACGTCCAAGATTGCTATCGGATTTTGTTCTGGTGTCCGCCACCGCTTGGCCCCTTATGTCCAAGATTACTATCAGATTGACCATGAGCCGACCACTCATTTATAGACATATTGTATCTTTAAATAGCTACAATTTCAAGTGTAAACTCTTCTATTCGGTCGTATAGGCAAAAAACTAGTACCTTTACTTCTAGTTTCATATCCATATATTTCTCATCTTCAAAAAGAATTTTAGGTAATTTATAATACCGTTCTGAAGTTTGGTATTGATTTGCGGTAATTCGTTTCATAGCTCTCCTCCAAGTTCTTTGAGTATTAAATCTCCATTTGATTCCAATCGAACCAAGCCACTTTTTTTCTAATTCAGCCATAAGAGATATGGCTTCAACAATGTCAATTCCCATTTCACGTACTAAAAAAATGAAATGACAATATAGCGTGATGATTGTAATTCTTTTGTCATTTTCCTCCAGAAAATAAAAAAAGGAGAACAATATTCAACTGTTCTCCAAAAATAATTTTATTAAAAAGAAAAAAACCCTGCCAAATTAATTTTTTTGGTAGGGTTTTTTTGGCAGGAAAACTAAATTAATTTATCAGTTTCTAAAATGTGTTCACGATTCTAAAAAGGCTGATACTATAGTATTCCGAATTCTAATTGGTATATGCCTCTTATTTAAGAGTAACTGAAGCTCCAGCTTCTTCCAATTTAGCTTTGATTTCTTCAGCTTCTGCAGTTGCAACGCCTTCTTTGATGACAAGTGCTGGTGCACCATCAACAAGTTCTTTAGCTTCTTTAAGTCCAAGACCAGTGATTTCACGTACAACTTTGATAACGCCGACTTTCTTGTCACTGCAGCTGTCAATTCAACGTCAAATGAGTCTTTAGCAGCACCAGCGTCAGCAGCACCAGCTGCAGCAACAGCTACAGGAGCAGCTGCAGTTACACCAAATTCTTCTTCGATAGCTTTTTACAAGGTCGTTCAATTCAAGGATTGAAGCTTCTTTAATTTCAGCAATAATGTTTTTCAATGTTCAATGCCATTGTTATTTCCTCCAAATAAGTTTAAATTTAATTTTTTTTTATTTTTTTGTAGCTAGGCTACGCTGCGTAGCTTATAGATTAAGCTGCGTCTTCTTTGTTGTCTGCAACCGCTTTGACTGCAAAGAGCAACGTTGCGCACTGGCGCTTGAAGTACAGAAAGGAGCATAGAAAGAAGTCCTTCGCGGTTTGGAAGAGTTGCAAGAGCAACGATTTCTTCTTTTGATGCGACAGCGCCTTCGATTGCACCACCCTTTGATTTCAAGTGCTTCAGCGTTTTTTTAGCAAAAGTCGTTCAAGATTTTCGCTGGTGCGATAACATCTTCGTTAGAAAAATGCTACTGCAGATGGTCCAACAAAAACAGATGCAAGATCTTCAAGACCAGCTTTTTTTCAGCTGCACGACGTAAGATTGAGTTTTTTTAATAACTTTATACTCAACTTCGCTTCCACGAAGCTCACGACGAAGAACTGTATCTTGTTCAACTGTCAAACCACGAGCGTCTACAACGACGATTGATGCAGCAGCTTTCATTTTTTCAGCTACTACGTCAACTAGTTCCGCTTTTTTAGCAATAATTGCTTCACTCATTAGTGTGTTCACCTCCGTAATTATTTTGCTTGGGGAATTTTTCCAAAAGAAAAACGCGCCCAAACCTAGACACGAAAGTACAATACGCTTCTTTTTACATGATACGTTTTGTCCTCGGTAGGATATTTATGAGTCTTGCTCCCCTACTGTCTTAGGCAGTTTTTTCAAACCGTTTATTAGTTTAACATACTTTAGAATATAAAGCAAGAGTTTTCTCCTTTTTTTTAAAAAAATTTCTTTTTTATTTTAGATTGAGATGTACATGTGACAAGAGTTTTTATACTTGACATGTCTGTTTTTTTATTGTACTATACAACTGTATATACACTTAAAAAGGAGTTATTATGAATACACATAAGAAAACACAATTTATGACTTTGACAGCACTGCTGACTGCTATCGCAATCTTGATCCCCTTAATAATGCCCTTCAAGATTGTTATTCCACCCGCTTCTTACACTCTAGGAAGCCACGTTGCAATCTTTATTGCTATGTTCCTTTCTCCTTGGATGGCAATCTTTGTCATTATAGCTTCTAGCCTAGGATTCCTCATGGCTGGTTATCCAATTGTCATTGTACTTCGAGCTTTCTCCCATATCTTTTTCGGAACTTTGGGAGCCTTCTATCTTCAAAAACATCCTCAAACCTTAGATAATCCTAAATCCTCTTTGATTTTTAACTTTATACTAGGTTTAGTTCATGCCATCGCCGAAGTTTTTGCATGTATTATCTTTTATGCAGGAACTGGAACGAATGTAGAAAATATGTTTTATGTCTTATTTGTCTTGGTAGGTATTGGTACAATTATTCATAGTATGGTAGACTATTACTTAGCGTTAGCTGTTTATAAAGCATTGAAAAAACGCCGTTAAGCGTTAAGAAAGAAGAATATGACAAAAAATCGAAAAGAAGCACTTCTACAACTCTTAAAAGAAGCTCAAAAACCTCTAAACGGAAAAAGCTTAGCAGAACATTTTCATGTCACTCGCCAGATTATCGTTCAGGACATTGCAGTTCTTCGTGCAGACGGTGCTCCTATCTTATCAACCAATCGTGGCTATATTTATAAAGAAAGCAAAAACAATCCGTATGTTCACAAGCTGTTTAAAGTAAAGCACGAGATGGAAGAAATCGGTCAAGAACTTCTAGCTATCGTCGATAATGGGGGACGTGTTCAGAATACCTTAATTGATCATCCTGTCTACGGGGAAATTGAAACCTTGCTCAAACTCTCTTGTCGCCGTGACGTTCAGCATTTTTTAGAGCAAGTCGAACGGTCTGACTTTAGAGCACTTTCTGAATTAACAGATGGCGTCCATTATCACCTAGTCGAAGCTGAAAACGAACAAGACCTCCTCTATATCGAGAAGGCCTTGGACAAGTTAGGTTATTTAGTAAAGGATTAGAATATTTTCTTTTCCCATCCATCTTCTGTACGGTGACGGTAGAAAAATTCAGACTTGTCTGGAGCTTCCATCATCTCCATCAAAGGTAACATATCATAGGCCAGATCCAAATTTGGAATCTGGTCTTTTTGTACCCAAGACACTTCTCCTTCTTCAGAGGACTGGAGAGTACCCGTAAATTCAGTCGCCTTGTAACAAAAGACAATGTAACGCTCACCTGTATCTAGTGGCCAGTTTTTAATGCCGACCATTTGAGGATTTTGAATTGTCAAACCTGTTTCCTCGTATATCTCACGAATAACAGATTCAGCAAAAGCCTCTCCATTTTCAACATGACCTCCTGGAAAAGCGTAGCCAGACCAGTGGTTAGTTTCTGGTGATCGATACTGCATAACCACGCGCTGCTTTTCAAGGTCCTCAATCAAACAAATATTGGTAAGAATGGTTAATTGTGCTCGGGACATAGGACTCACTTTCTAATCTTTAATTCTCTATCATATATTTAATTTTAGACTTCATAATCAAGGGATTAATCCAGTCGTGATATTCTCGAATATCATCAAGAAAAGATCCTCTATTAATCCTTATCTCCTTGTCTTTAGTATTAACTTGATAGTCTATACTGACAGGAATCGATGAGTCTGGAATGAAAGATAGGAAAAAGAATATAATCAACCAGATTAAAAGTGCAAAGAATCCACTGAGAGCCTGAAAAATTAGATGATACCATTGAAAAATTCTAGTTTTATAGAAGATTGTCCATGGATGAATAAACAAGGTTAAGCCAAGGGCAAAAAACCAGATATTCCACACGATAGGTGTAAAGCCTAAACCAAAGAGACCTAGGATAAAATGAATCAGTGCAAATAGCAGGAACAAAAAGGTAAATAATTCTAAAAAAACAGTTAGATGTTTTATCATGATTGACTCCTTTTTCTTTTCAATATATTTCATTACTAGAGTTATAATAGATGCCAAACTGAAAAAAAGATCAGATAAGTTGCAATAGGAAACCAGATGTAGCGGTGGTCTAGGGATAAGAGAGAAGGTAAAACTTTGTGAGTCCGTGTTCTAATTCTCATTGTCAAGTGAATTATAAAAAAAGAAACTATTGATATAAAAGAAACGGTTCCAGATAATCTTTAAAAATTTTTTTCTTAGTTGAGCAAATTTCTCGCAAATAATAAGCGTACATCCTACCGAATATAAAAAATATATTAAGATAAAGCGGAAACATGTAGTCCATATGTTTATAATGACTTGGAAGGGGGATAAATTGACTTAAAACAATACTTACTATCCCTACTAAGACTAGGTAAACTGTAAAATCCACTAAGAAGGCCAACAGCTTATGAGAATCTAACCACAGATTGAACTTCTCTACCCTGGATAATTTCTTTTTCCTTTTTAATTTTCTTCTGTTATTTTTCATTTGAGTGAATTTTCCCCATTTCCTTCTGTCCTCTTTTCTTTTCAATATACTTGGAAATTAAAATGGTTAAAGTAGCCACTAGGAAGAAGATCACATAAGTAAGAATAGGGAACCAAATGTAGCGGTGATCTAGGGATAAGAGAGAAGGTAAAATCCCTTTACTATTTTTCCCACCAACTCCTAGAAATAGATGAACTATCAAACCAATACTATTAAGATAGATAAATAATTCTGCATATCTTTTTATTGTCATTCTTGTCCTTGACAAGTCTAAGAACCAATAGTCAAATAATCGATACACTAGACAGAAAAGATTTATATATAATGGAAAACTATAATTGATATCTGTATAGGGGCGACGGAATAGGAAGGCTTTTTGAAAAATTAGAGTCACACCTAAGCCTATTCCTAAAAAAAGACCAAGAACCAGGAAGAAGCCTAAAAATTTATGAGAATCCATCCAAAGCCGAAAAACTTTCTTTACTTGATAGATTCTTTTTGTATTTGACTTTCTTTTGTTACTTTTTATGTGATTGTATTTTTCCCATTTTTCTTCTTTTCTCTTTTTCTTTTCAATATACTTGGAAATTATAATTGTCACAATAGGCACTAGAAAAGAAAAATGAAAATAAGTAACGAGTGGAAACCAGATATAGCGATAGTCTAATGCCCAGATCGGAAGTAATCTTGTTCCTCTTTTAGAGATCATCCCAATCGTTAACTGGAATACACAAACAATTCCGTTAGGATATAAAAAAACACTTCTGCAAAATTTCGCAAGGAAATCCAGTCTTTCCTAAAGTTACGAAGGAAAGTATGATAAGATGCATTCACCAAAAGAACGATATTTAAATAAAGTGGAAAAACTATAATGCAGTTCCCGATAGGGACTTGGAATAAGGGTTGTCCCGTACAATAGATATAATATTCCTAGAGCAGAAAAAGAACAGAACGCTTGCATCAAGGATCCAGGCAATTGTTGAATGTTGCACAAACCACAGATTCATGCGGTCTAGTAGACCAATCTTTTCGCTTTGATTTAGAATGCTTTTTTGTATGCACTAACATTCTTTCTCAATCGTTTCTTCTCTCCTTCTAATTCATCATAAACAGATAAACATTCAACCTATTTAATACAAATTTTTATAGTTAGGGGAATAATTTTTGATCTTATAATTTACCAGAAATATATATAAATAGTTTTTCTTAAATACTCAATAAATGCACCCTACAATAAATATTAGAAGTGTCATTAAGAGAATGATCGTGACAAATATAACGAATTTCTGTCCGTCAACTAAAGAATAAATGTTGGGTAAAAATCCTTCTAAAAAAATCAGAGGGTGAACATGAAACAAATAGACTCCCTAATGTTAATGGAGATAATGTTAAAACTATTTTTTCAAAAGTTAATGGAAGATTTTTGAGACTTAAAAAAACAGTAGAAATATTGATATTCCTTGAAGAATTACTGTTGGAGATGTATAACTTCTCCACTGTTCATAGCCAAGACTGTGCAATAGAAAAGTTAAACTTGTCAGTAGGATAATCATTCCAGCAACTTGCCAAACTTTAAAAACGATTTTCAAAGTCTAATTTATTGATGATAGCTCCTATCATATAAAGGAGTATCATCCATAAAACACTATATCCAATCCCCACAATCCTAACGAATCTTGTTTAAATATTGTTGGAATAATCGAGAAATATACAAATCCACCACTAACAAAAAGGTAATAACAATTCTTGTTTTACTGTTAATATAGCTTGATTTAAAAATGGAGCCACTAACATTAAACCGAAATAACAACTCATATACCAGTATTGACCATGGCTAATTGGCGTAAAAGCAGAGAGCCAATCGCTTAGTTTAACGGATGACTTTGAAAAAGTGCGAATATTAATGTGATTGAAATCGTATAAAAAAATGATTTGTAACCAAAAACTAAACATTTTTATAACTAAATTTAGAATGAAGTCCGACATAGCCACTGATTAAAAATATAAAATATTTACTGCCGAATAAGAAAAATGCTTCTAAATAATTTGCAAAAATATAATAAAAATTCTTTTTGAATGGCAAATTTTTCTAAAATTCCTCCCATGCCCAGAACATGTAGATTGCAAATCATCAGCATTGCTAAAATTCTACAAGCTTCAATTCCTAGGTGTCTATTTTTCATTAATATACCTTTCCACACTATTTATATAACTTCTCAATCTAACGCCTTGACTTCCAACATCATGTCTCGGATCTGAGCAGCTAACTCGAAATCAAGCACTTCGACGGCTTCTTGCATTTGTTTTTCTAGTTTCTTGACTAGTTCTTTGCGCTCCTGTTTGTTGAGGCTATTGATATCAACTTCCTTGTCTTCTTCTTTAGCCACAGTTTTTGTGACAGAGATAAGGTCACGGATTTCCTTCTTAATAGTTTGTGGGACAATGCCGTGTTCTTCATTATAGGCCATCTGAATTTTACGACGACGAGCTGTTTCATCGATGGCTTTTTGCATAGACTGGGTCATAGTATCAGCATACATAATCACGTGACCTTCACTATTACGAGCTGCACGTCCAATGGTCTGAATAAGACCACGTTCGTTTCGGAGGAAACCTTCCTTGTCAGCATCAAGAATAGCAACCAAACTTACTTCAGGAACGTCAATCCCTTCACGAAGGAGATTGATTCCAACCAAGACATCAAAGACTCCTAATCGTAAATCTCGGATAATCTCTGTCCGCTCTAAAGTCTTGATATCCGAGTGCATGTACTTGACCTTGATCCCCATTTCCTTGAAGTAATCCGTCAAGTCTTCTGCCATTTTCTTAGTCAAGGTAGTAATAAAGGTTCGTTCATTCTTTTCAACACGAGCATTGATTTCACCTAAGAGGTCATCAATCTGTCCCATGGTTGGACGCACTTCCACCTCAGGATCCAAAAGACCAGTTGGACGGATGATTTGTTCAATCACGGTGTCCGTTTGTTCCATCTCGTAATCACCAGGTGTCGCTGAAACGTAGACAATCTGGTGGACATGACTTTCAAACTCTTCACGACGAAGGGGACGGTTGTCCAAGGCAGACGGCAAACGGAACCCGTAGTTAACCAACATTTCCTTACGTGAACGGTCTCCGTTGTACATTCCTTTGATTTGTCCCCATAGTCATATGACTCTCGTCAATCATAATCAGAAAATCATCAGGGAAAAAGTCAAGAAGGGTGTACGGAGGCTCCCCTTCGCTTCGTCCATCCATGTGACGTGAGTAGTTTTCGACACCATTGGTATAACCCATCTCACGTAGCATCTCAATATCGTACTCTGTCCGTTGTTTCAAGCGTTGCGCTTCGAGGAGCTTGCCTTCTTTTTCAAAGATAGCTAACTGCTCCTCCAATTCAGCCTGAATCTTAGCAATTGCTACTTCCATATGGTCATCATTGGTCACAAAGTGAGTGGCTGGGAAAATCGCCAAATGGTCCACTTCACCGAGGACTTGACCAGTTAAAGCTTCAACCTCCCGGATGCGATCAATCTCATCTCCGAAGAACTCAACACGGAAGGCATGCTCATCACGAGATACTGGGAAAAATCTCACCACATCCCCACGCACACGAAATCTTCCCCGCTGAAATCAATGTCGTTACGCTCAAATTGAATATCGACTCAAATTCATTTAGCAGTTTATCACGAGAAATTTCAAGTCCTGGGACGCAGACTTACTACACTATCAGCATATTCCTTTAGGAGAACCCAAACCATAAATACAAGATACAGATGCTACAACGATGACATCATTGCGCTCCAAGAGTGCTGATGTGGCGGAGTGACGAAGTTTATCAATCTCATCGTTGACTGAACTATCTTTTTCGATATAAGTATCACTAGAGGAACATAAGCTTCAGGTTGGTAGTAATCATAGTAGGATACGAAATACTCAACCGCATTTTTCTGGGAAAAAAATTCCTTTGAATTCTCCCATAGAGCTGACCTGCTAGGGTCTTTATTGTGGGCAATGACTAGGGTTGGTTTATTAACTTTGTGAAATCACCTGACTCATGGTATAGGTTTTCCTGTACCAGTAGCCCCCATCAAGATTTGAGCCTTTTTCTCCACCCTCAATGTTATCCACCAACTGTTCAATGGCCTGCGGTTGGTCGCCAGATGGTTGGTATTTGGATACAAGTTTAAATTTGTTGTCTGTAATTCGATTTGATCATAATAGCCTCATACACATTTTCTATCCTTCTATTTTACCATAAAAAGGATCGACTTACTGATTCTCAACTACTTGCCACTTAGCATTCTATGTCACATCTTCTGACATCAAAAACACTAAAATGTTTGCCAACTTATTTATTTTCTGCTATAATGGGTAAATATTCTAAAAAGGAGACTAAACATGAAGATCCTTGCATTTTTATTATTTTTTTATTTCCCTTATTCTCTTTTAGGCTATGCTAATGCGGACACTATCAAGATTGTTAGTGATACCGCTTATGCACCCTTTGAGTTTAAAGATACAGACCAGACTTATAAAGGAATTGATGCTGACATCATCAATAAAGTCGCTGAGATAAAAAGGATGGAATATCCAAATGTCTTATCCAGGCTTTGATGCTGCTGTCAATGCGGTCCAAGCAGGGCAAGCAGATGCGATCATGGCTGGTATGACAAAAACCAAAGAACGTGAAAAACGTCCTTTTACCATGTCTGATACATACTATGATACAAAAAGTTGTCATCAGCAACGACTAAGTCTAATAAAAATCACTAAGTATGAAGAACTCAGTGGTAAAACTGTTGGTGTTAAAAAACGGTACTGCCGCACAACGTTTCCTAGAAAGCATCAAAGATAAATATGGTTTCACTATCAAAAACCTTTGATACTGGTGATTTGATGAATAACAGTCTCAGTACAGGGGCTGTAAATGCCATCATGGATGACAAACCAGTCATCGAGTACGCTATTAACCAAGGGCAAGATCTCAGTATCAACATGGACGGAGAAGCTAGTTGGAAGCTTTGCTTTTTGGAGTTAAAAAGTAGCAAGTACGAATACCTGGTTACAGAATTTAACGAAGCTTTGGCTCAGATGAAAAAGACGGTAGCTTGGACAAAATTATCAAAATGGACAAGTTCCTCTAAAACTAGTTCTACAAGCTGCTTCTCTCCACTTCTACTACAAGCGCAGGGCAAAAAGCTACTCCAGTCAAATCAAAAATACGTTATCGCAAGTGATTCTTCATTTGCACCATTCGTTTTCCAAAACTCAAGCAACCAGTACACTGGTATTGATATG
>BNJT01002090.1_pt1 | contig 38931 bp, 39 predicted proteins | sample 8540491 | NCBI WGS metagenome assembly BNJT01 (sample SAMD00202455, study PRJDB9452) | human saliva metagenome | host: Homo sapiens | reverse complement strand
TTTAAATGATTATAATGAAATAATGCACGAAAACGCAATGCTCTGGTAAAAACAATTATATATGATGATGGTTATGGCTCACAGATACGTTTTGTACAAAAAGCAGAACTAATAAAAAGATCTGACTGCAAAATCTCTGATATATATATATATGGCGGGTACTCGACTAATCTTACACTACGTAGATTATATATTAAGCTGCCATGAGGCCATAATTTCTACAGATAAAGCACATAGAAATGTACACGATGAGGTAAATGTGTCTGTGTGAAACGACAGACTTAAAACAATAACTGTACGCAAATATGGAAAGACTCATTAGCACAAGATATATATATATGTGATGTTACATATGCAAGGAATAAACATATGGCCTATAGCTTCCTACAGTATGCATATCAGATACTACAAGAACTTGGTTGCAGTATATCGACAAGAGTCTCTGTAGAAACTTCTATAAGATAGTATGATTTTGTATCTCCTATGTGAATGGTGCAAGGTTAGGTAGTAGCAATGTGTTCTGTAGATATAATGCTGAGCATTGAGAAAGACCTGGCGGGACATGGTAGAGACATATTTTATATAGGAGGCACAAAAATGGTTGCAATGTTGGGAGAGCGTGCCTTTAAGCAATAATAAATGATAATCTGAAAAGCGAAATTTTGAAAGACGATAAAAACAAGAGGAGCTATGTATGCTGTGCTGCAGGTAGGGTCTAGGAAATAGAGTCATGGAGCTTTTAGAGATCTATGTCTGATCCTAGCTATGCATCCAAACAAAATGGCGTATAAAATATGAAGTGATAGGTCAGCCAAGTTAGAATTTACAAATGTGGTCTCACTCAACAAATATTTATAAATATGGAAAATACTGATAGAAAAATTAGAGAAAAGAGTTTGTAAGTATCACGATTTGATAGATGATGAAAATATATACAATAAGAATAGTAGCATCATGGGCTGCACATGAAAATCAAGTAGATATAGATTGTTGATAGATGGGTAAAATGGGTAATAAATGTATATAGAAAATATGCAAACATACAATACACATTTGTATATAAAAAGTGATAAAGACAAATCTCTAAAATCGTTAATGATTAGATGATATGAATTTTTCTGTGCATTGATTGTGAAAGCACATACATGGTCAGTATACTGGTAACGTGAATAATGCTGAAACCAAAAGATGGACATATAAAAAGCGCATGTAGTAAAGTTAGTATTTAATGATGAAATTCCTGACTATAAGGGCCCAACACAAGTGGGATACTTGAGATATTATGTGCGAAAGATGAAGATATAATAATTATAGTAGATAAACCAGCGTATATGGTGGTAATAATCCGGCTACAAAGTCGTAGCAGGCAGAGGAATACTTTTGTTAAATTATGTACGTAGGGTATGTTTGAACAAAAAGAAACATAAAAGAGTAAGGTAAGTACGCCAGGGCAGGGCTGGATGGAGCACGCGAGGCATAATAAGGTATAGCTCATCCATGCCTCGGGCTATGCATTGGTCTCAAGGTTTTTAAAAGATAAAGTACAAAAGAGGCCTTATACAGCTATAGTAAATGGAGATGCAAGTCATATAAAAGAAAGCGGAACTATAAATGCATAGAAAAATCGAAGATGGCGATAGAGGTAGCACTCCCTACAGGCCAAGATGCTATAACTCACTTATAAAACTCTTATGGTGATATAACAGCCCGAGGGTGCTACTTGAAAGCAGGTAGGACGCACATCAAATAAAGGGTTCATTTGATTGCATATGAGGTCTACCGGCATGTTGACGAGCGAACTTTATGGTGGAAATATGAGCAACATAAAAAGACAGGCACTATACTGCTGCGTAAGTTGAACAGAGTATCGCCAAGAACTATGTGAAAGGAGTGACGGTAGTTGAGAGACTACCTGATGCTTTATTATGTCAAAAAGCTGATAAAATAATATAAAGATTATATGCAATCTAGGCATAATGATTGGGATTAGTATAAAATATGAAAATAAGTGAGGTGAAGTGAGGAGCAGGATGTCACAGCAAGCAGCGAACAAGTATGAAAAGAGAGAGCGTGAGTAAAGAACTTATGAAAATAGAATCTGTTACAAAAGAATGTGAAACATGAAAGAGGAGTGATGCGATAATGAAACATCCCATAACATTTTACAGAGATAATGAAAAGTATGAACCAGGATAAATAACGATTATGAACAAAAAGATGTTGAAACAGATGTACTTTCACTTTTCCGCAGAAGGATGAACGAACTGACAGACCCATAGAAAGGTGATTTTATAAGACCTCTTGGAGATATGGTAATATCTATGGAAAAGCAGATGAACAATCAAAGAGACTTCTGGACACAGCCTTGAAAGAGAAGCTCTGTTGCTCTTGTATGTCAGTAGTATGTTTCATCTTATGTCATGGATCACAGACAGGCAAGAAGATGAGATAATGCGTGAAAAAGGAAAGACAAAGTTATGGATAAACGATATAACAAGATAATATCTACAAAATGTACAAGTGCGTATTATTTATAAGGATTTTGCCTATTAGTACACATAGGGTGAGTGAGAGGAATAGACACATACCTTGAATTTCAAGGTATTATCTCGGTACCAACTCAGTACGTGAGAGCTTTTGTGCAGCTATAGCCTCTTTCCTACAGCGCTAAATCTGCTCCTTTTGTCGCATCGTTGAAGTTGTTATTGATGAGCCGATCACGTTACCAACGGCTATCTATTTCTTACTATAGTGAAATGAACAGCACCTCAGTTATTGATACTACTGCACACCTTTAAATTGATTTCTTTGCACTTTGGTCTCTATGTCTCATACCTCCGTTACCTCGTATATATATAAATATTTAATACTTATTAAGTATAATATTTAATGCACTTACTCGGGCTTAAAATCATTAAAAATTAATATACATAGTACAGCTTATATTATTATTCATATATAAAGTAAAATCCTTTAGTTTGTGTGAGTGAATTTTCTTTGCACCTGCAGATTAAATATATATATCAATCTCAGTGAGTAGCTATAGCTTCTAGCATTTGCATAGACTCTAGTAAGTTTTAGACTCCTTCCTCAAGACCGAGTGCAAATGTAGTAGGTAGACAGTGCATCTGCATCTATAGGAATATTTTGGTTATTATACTGGTAGATAGTAGATGATTATTTATAAGGATATCCGTCCTTTGTCGACGAGCATGTGATATGATATCTATACCTACTCTCGGTTCACATGCCTGGTATACACCTGATGTCACTATTGTATTATCTTTGAGTTTTGTATGTACTATAGGTATTCATTTGGCTTTGCAGATGATGGATTTTGTACCTACTCTATCGAAATCATCTCCATTTTTATTCCGTGCACATATATATGTTACCTCCTAAGTTTATTGGCTGCAGCTCTGATACGTGAGTTGCTTTTAATATTTTGTTTATCTCACTCGGGCCACATAACCCCAGCTATGGTAACACTAAATCTATTTTCACACCTCTTTGCTGTAAAAATACTGGTTTTATTTATTCTCGTCCAGTTGAATCTGTAATCTAGTGGGAGGCAGCAAAGTATCAGCTTAATTTCTTTGCTCTTTTGGTAAGCTTTTCATTTTCTGTATCTATCCCCAAAGATTTACAAGATTACCTACTGTTACATCAAAAGTCCATTAGATATGTTACTGTATTTTTAAAGATTTTTATCACAGTAAAAATGTACATCAGATACTTTTATAGGTTTTATTCCTGAGTTATTATTTATATCAATAACTTCACTTTTGTCCAAGTGTGTGAAAATTTATTTACTAAATCTATTATTCTTTTCTCATTTCATCAGATATTTTTCACTTTTATCTATATTATCATCTAGTATATTGAGTGTAAGTATAGAATTTAAAAAGAAAAATGTCTTTGCTCATTTCATATGTAGGTTGATTTTATTAGATATATCTTGCTTTCTGTTAGGTGCGGTATTATTGCAAGATGTGAGTATTATTGATAATAAAAATATCTAATATGTTTTCTATACTTTTTACCTCTATAATGCGATATTAATTATCCGTTAAAAAGGACTAATAATATTAGAATATTCTATGTTTAGACTATAACACAAAACTTTTTAAAGATATAAGACTGCTAGGTAAGGTTACTTACCTGTAGCTCTTTATTTTCTAGATATTATATTCTTTCGTCCAAAGATATGATATTATCTCTTACAAGTTTATCTATATCCTTTTATCTCAAAAGTTTGGCTTCACTTTATATAGTGACCCTTGTACGTAATCTACACCCATCTTTATTAGTTGTTCAAGTTCTTCGTAAGTTTCCACACCTTCTCATTACCTTTTATATTTTGTCTCATGAGTATATTTTAATATATTTTCTAGCTATAATGGCGTGACTTATCTTTTTATCTATATCTCTGTGATAGTCATATCTATTTTCTGCAAAATCAGGTTTTAAGTCTAATAGACGAGATTCTGTAGTATATCCTGAGCCAAAATCATCCATAGCTATCTACAGACCATATTCTTTTTAGAATCTTTTGTTTATGTTCATACAACTAATCATCTATCTTCCCCTGCTCAAGAAGTAGTTCTATGACTGTGTTTTTGAAATATACATGATGTACTTATCTGCCAAAGATTAAATATATCATCTGGTATCTGCTATCTAGGTAATGAGTTTTATAAATATATATTATTAAATAAGTCATATGTTCACTTACAAACTTAAGTACACAAGACCAAGTAAGTATTTCAATATCTTCTAGCTTTTGACTGAGATTTTGCTAATCTTAGAACATCATACACAGTTTTTGATATAGCTCAGATGTGGGACGCATAAGAGCTTCATAGGAGAATACATCTCCTGTTTTTGTACTCTACTATAGTTGAATCAAATTTTACCTGTCTTTTCCTCAACAAATCTGTTTAGATTTTCTTTCCTGATAATACAGATATGATTTTCTCATATAAATCTTTTTGAAATATTCTATAATACCTTTTTAGAAATGCTTTGCAGTGTACATTGCAAAATCCGTATATTCATCAATTCATCATAATTATCCAGCATCTTGTGGATACCAAGATATACCAGTTGTTAGTCTTACTTTTATAGATGTAGTATCCTAGTAAGATTGGAAGATAACAATTTTCTCTTATTTTTATTTAATTTTTGTATTACCTCTGTGTCATCTTCATAAAGGGATAAAAGCAAAAACCTCATCACCGGATATCCGAGTAACTAATGTATTATCATTTTTAGCATATCGATTATTTTACCGGTATGTTTGATATAAAGATCTCATAATCGTGTCCGTAAGTATCATTTATATATTTTTAAAATCATCTAAGTCCCACATTACCATAGCAGCAGTTAGTTTATAACCTCTATCATTGTGTATAAAGCTATTTACTTTTCTTTAAAAGAGAAAGTCTAATAGACTCTGTAAGAGGGCTATAGTTTCTTTCTGATGAACTATTTTTGAGTTTCTTTTACTTCTAGTTGTATCAGCTATTATTTTTAGTATAATTCGATTTCTATTATTTGTAGCACTACGTCATTTTGAGAATCATCTATTATCTTTTGTGATAACTTTTATATATCTTGTATCATCTTTCCAGAGATTTTTCTATAATTTCGACCGTAAAATCGTGATTTATTGCAGTATTGTTATTACTTTGGATCTCGCCAAACATATTGTCGACATGTTATAATGCTCATCCATGAGTAAATGTCTCTCCAAATGGCCCATTTTTCCTCTGTAACCTCATAAGCATCCTAGACATTATACCATGTGAATTCCGACTTTTCTCTTTCATTTATTTCTACGGCTACTAGAGATACAGATGGAGGTTTCTATTATTCTTTGGAATCTTTTTGAACTTTTGTTAGTTCTCTTGACACTCCTTTCCATAGCATCATTATATTTATCATATCCCACATGCCCTGTGCGCTCCATAGTTGTAAACTCGCATTTTTATTATTATTGTAATTTTCTCGAGATTTCTTGCCATGGCATTTAGTGGCCTTTTGAAAATATATTGGATACAAAATACATGAAAAGTATAATAGCCAAAAGTCATAGATAAAGAATAACGAATATAAAATAATCTGTATACATACTTGGTTTTGTGAGATCTGGAAAAATCTCATTCTTTATCCACAAAAGAGGATTATATACCAACCATCATTCTTGTGTATCTGTACGCTTTTGAATATAATCCTTATAGGTATTTTTATGCTGATAGACTGTGCCTATTTCGATGCAAAATCATGTACATACTATACATTTACCATATACTCACAATATTTCTCGCTGCAGTATTTATTTTGTAGCTTTTAGAGGTATGCATTGCACTGCATCTTTCACTACACATATATGACTGGATGAACAGGTTATGGGAAATATGGTGTCTATGTGTCATCTTTGTGAGATACTCTGTTTTGACAACATATATGCAGATTTAGGAGCTACTGTCAATATATGAAATGCACAATCTAAGCATAGGAATGTATTATTTCACTTTTGTCTATGAGACACTCCGGCGTATTGCGTAACATTCAGAGGTGTTTCTTTTATCAACATGGGCATCATAAGAGCGTATATCTTAATCATGAGTCGCTTTGGAAACATGTCTTCATCAGTATACCACTCACTCCCACTGAATGGTCTCTCAGATAAAAGAAATTCAAAATATCTGCTATAAAAATCTAGACCATGGGCGTGTCATCATAAAATAATTCCAGTCATCGGATAAAAGCAATTCCTCAGATTTCTGGCTACGGCGTTGTTTCCGCTAGTACACAACGTCTACGCCAAATCCTCCAAAGTTCGCATCTATGTTAAGAATCTTCCCAGATACACTATATTACTCAAGCCTTGGTTTTGTTTATTTCTTTTATGCAGCCATAGCCAAGCTACCATTTATATGTACATATCTGTCATCACATCTGGCCTATAGATAAAAAGTAAGGTCCTACAAAGTTAAGAATAATCTCTTGTGTTTTTAACTTTTATGCTTTCTCACATTTTTCTCTTGTATTTCATTTACTACTCCAAAATGTATATTCTTTGTTTGTCCATCTTTTAGTCATAGTATTTTCAAGTAGTTTAGCTTTATCCTGTGTGTGTACATATAATCTTTGTGATCATTTCTTTTTCCAAAAGCTTTATTAGAATCAATAAGAAAAATACCCAAAAAGAATATAAATGCTTGAAATATTATTATTGCAAAAAGATATAATTAGCATAGTAGCTATTCTCTTTAATAATTGCTTTTTCATGCTATTCATCCTTGGTAACAAAATCTTTTGTTATAAACCTTTTAAAGATTTATCTATTCTAGTCTTTTATATCGTCATACCATTTTATCTGAAAACTACTGTTGCTAGTATATTCTGAAATCAAAAGTATCATAATCTTCACCTGAATCAGCTCTTTTTAGTAGCTCATCCTTTTAATTGAATTTCTTTATCAGATATATCTTTTATTAGACTTCTTATATTTTCATAGTTATCAAATATCGGAGGAATGTACAAAATCTTCATTTTAATTTGTTGTAAAAGACATAATTATATAGAGTTTTTCGAGATTTCTTTTTATATTGTTTTCTTTTGCAGCATCTTTTCTATAAAAATTTTCAGTATATCTTTTCTAACTGGAGCGTAAGATGTGATGATGCAAATCTATTATTATTTTCTTTGTTTGTAAGCCATTTACAAACTCGCAGCAACATATTCTTTTATAGGTGTAGACTTAGAAATAAATATGCCACCACCCTTGATGAAGATACTTTTTATAATTTTCATACCTGGTGTTTTTAGTATAGATATTTTGTATTTTTGAAGTATCGCCATTAGGATATGGTATTTCTTCCTGGGAAGTACATAGAACGCCTGCTGTAGATGCAGTAGCAGATAAGATTACCAGTTTTCACTATCTCTCAGATGTAAATTTAGCATATTTTTGATAACCATTTATTATAGGCTACATAGAAAAGTATTCATAGTATCCTAGCATCTTCTTTTTGAAGGTTTACTTTCCACAGGTATCCTTATCTTTTACAAACATGGATTTTTCCATTGATTGCATACTCCAAATATATGTTCAGCCAAAAGAATCTGAGCCATAAAGAGCCCTTACCATCGTGTTTTGTTCAGTTAAACTCATCTGTATAGTGGTAATATGCTAGCTTCTATCATCTTCAAAATTACTAAAAAGCCTCATATGTTATTCAAGATTTTTAGGAAGATTTTCAAAATCTGTCTTATTTACAAAAAGTTACATCGAGTAGATAGTCCTAGTGGGAGCATTATTATTTTGCTTTTTACTCATCTTGTTCTATGGTTCCTATTTTTATAAAGTTATCTACATGTTAGTTAGCTCTTCTTTTGAAAAATAATCGGGAATAGTTTATAACTTCTCTTTTAAGTGAAAGGCAGTCAGATTTGTAAGTTATAAAAATATCAGGAGCTCATCACTACCTGCTACTTTCACTTTGCAGAATCTATTGGGTATTTATTTTATCTATGCTAGATGCAGTGGATTTTACAGTTACTATAATACCTTTCTCGAAGTCATATCCTTCGTTGAATTCTGTTGTAGGTTTTTCAAGTCTCGTCGATAGTCTACTACTACTATACTATGTGGCAAAAGATTTAGTGTAGTTGGATTTTAGGATCTAGTTTTTACTTTTTATCTACAGAGAAGTTAGAAAAGAGACAAAGATATAGTTAAAAGCTAAAAAGCAGATATCTTTTCTATATCTATCCAAAAAGAAATAATAAATATATATACAATAAGTTGCAATTTTATTTTCTAAATATAACATATAATAACATTTAGTGTTTTTGTATAGAATTATATAAAGAAATTCAACATAAACACTACTTATTAATATACACTATATATTGAAAAATACCATAAAAATTATAAAATAATTTTTATTTACTCAAAAATATAATTTTTATCAATTTGTAATTGGTACAAAATCAATTTGAAAATAATTTTTTGCAGAAAATATACATCTATAAAATGAAAAATAACTGTATTGATTAGAAATTATAATAATGTTTTGAGGAAAGTTTGTAAATTATTTAGCAGATAATTTGTTTCTGCAAATGAAAATGAGAATAAATAGGAATCAGATGGCATCTTTTAAAAGGAACAAAAACTTTGAGTAAATTTAATGGATCTTTTGCAGGAGAATCTCAAAGCTAGAAGTGGATATACTATGTTTTTCAAAAGTAGCTAAACAGAAGGCTTTGAGCATAGCTGTCTATATTTATAGGAAACGACAGAAATACTAGGGAACTAGACACAAAAAGTGTTTTGATAATTTCGTAGAGATGGAGGGAGAACAGTTCCCTGTTGCTACAGAAATAACTGAACATTCCCTTGCATAAAATCAAATACTTATGAAAATCTTAGTGGCAGCAGCTGCAGGTGACGAAATGAAGAGTGGACAGATGCTTATCCAAAATTTGCAGATATAGCTAGAAGAAGGATTTGAGATATAGCAGCAGCTTTCAGATTAATTGCAAAAAGTGGGAAAAAGAACACGAAGAAAGATATGGAGCTTTGAAAGCAGAAGATGTAAAATGGAACAGTATTCAAAAAGAAGAAGTTGTTGCTTGGAAGTGTAGAAACTGTGGGTTTTTGCATATTTGAAGGAAAAGAAGCTCCAAATCTAGCGTCCTGCTTGAAGCATCCATGTATATTTTTGAAGATGAAAATAATAGTATTTTTCAACTAGAGCCTTACAATTATATAAAATAAAATAGTAGTCACGAGCAGATTATACTTACTAAGATATTTTTCATCGTGACTTTTATCAATGGATTAAAGAGTCTTTATTGTATATGCTTAGAGCTTTTTACAACAACGTATTTGGGAGTTTAAAAAGTAGATAGAATTTGAATAAAATAAACTATCAACAAAACTGTCTATGATATTTGTAGTATATAGAACATATAATAAACAAGTATAGATTATGTATGAGGATATGAGTATTATGAAAGATAGTTTAGACACAAATATAGTGGAGAAAAAGAAAATTTTTATAGGTGTGAGAGTAGTAAAGGACTGTCACCATCAGTTTTTATATCTGTTATTATTACTACTAGTATGTGAGGTATGCCTATAAATTCGCTGTAACATCAATTTTAACTACACAAGACACTCAAGATGGATATAAAAATGGTAAAAAGATAGAATATTAGGAGGACTACTGTAGGACAATATTTGCAGTTATTTTGTTTTGTAGTTGATGATGATATAAAACTTTTTACAGTTTCTTATTATTTTGTTACGAGTATGTTAATAATTCCTATAATAAGATATTATTAATATCGAAACAGCTTTCAGCTATATCAAGTGCTCTTATAACTTTTTGATAACTTTAATGTGCTATAATCCAGTGCGAATTGAAATATATATGTGCAAAGTCAGCATAATGAACATTTTATAGGAGTATTAGCATCATAGTAATCAAATATAGTATTACCTGATAATAGAGACAATACCAAAATACCGTTACTACTCAAATTCAATGCCCTGAGATTTTTCTTAGGTGGGTGCTTGCTTATGACATTCTGAAGTCAAATTATGTACAAATTGCACACTAAGCATACATCATAGACAAAAAAGACAACAACTCCCTTATTTTTAATTGTCGGTTGAATTTAAAATAGAAAACTGCATATTTCAGTTTCATAAATTATATAATATTATTAATATCTAATGATAAAATTACTCTTTTGGTACTTTCTCTTTCTAGTCAGTTTATATGGTAAATATATTTCTAGTTTATTTCGTATACTTTGTTTTCTCTTAATCATTTTTTGACATTCTAGCACATAGCTCCCATGTCAGTGGTATTGATATAGCAGTTTGTACCGGGTCTTATCAGTTTTGTTATTTTGAGTATCGTATGTTTTGGTGCTATTTTACAATCTTTAGGTATTTGTTTATTATTATCCTGTAGATACATATATACTACCTAGTGTGGATTCATCATTTGCAGATACTATTGATTGATATTTTTCTTTTAAAAGTTTCTAATACCTTTAAGCAGTATCTTCTACAGGTATTTTGCACCATAAACTGTTTTGTATTTATTAGATGGTATTTTATGATAGCTTTAAGAAATAAATAGTTCCTTACTATTTTCTTTGTGATTATTTTCTGATTTTATCGGGTCTAAAGATAGAATTTTACCACCATTTCTACTTTTTCTAATAGTTGTGATATAGCTTCAACTCTATCAATATCAACAGATTTATATTTTTCTAGTTTTTGGGTTCCACAAGGGTATAATAAGCAGTAGGTAGTCCAACTTTTAGTTTTTGTCTATTTCTTCATCTATATCTGTAACCATTATAAGTCCAGCACCTTGTTTTGAACGGCAAAGATTGACGTAGTCTATCTCTTTTTTAGTTGTCGCAATAAGTGTTAAAGTATTGTATCATACTCATACATTCTTGCTATTTCTTCAACTGCATTTACTAACTCTCCAACCTGATATTTTTGAGAGCCGGGGACTATCACACCTAATAGTTGACTTTTTCATTACAGAGACTTTAGCTACGGGATTTGGTACATACCCTGTATCTCTACTAACCTTAAGCACTTTTTCTTGTATGTTGCTACTTACAGGTTTAGAGTCATTGTTACCTGACACGTAGAAATGATACGCCTGCTATTCTAGACTATTTAGCGACATCTCTTTTGTATAGCTGGCATTTGTTTTCCCCTATCTTATTTATAAAGACATGTGCGAATATTTTATATATAATTCAGCCCGAAAACGTTTTTGTTGAATAAAAATTGACTAAAATTAATATTAAATTGTAATATTTCTTCATAAAAATAATTTTAAAATATAAAAACGTTTATATTTTTATTTTCTATTTCTACAATATATGGTATCTATATCCAATAGACTGTAAAACAATTTTTATTAAAAATTACTTCAATATAAACCTTATAATTTGTAAGTATATTTATAGAATTAAAATTATTTTAAAATGATTTTTATGTTAAATAGATTTTTAAAGTGTATATGTGGTTTAATAATTTTATAATTCGTATAGAAATATGCTTGTTTTTGTATATATAAATGTTGATTTTGATTAGTGTTATAAACTATGCGTTTAAATGCAAGCTGTTAATAGTAAAAATCTATCTTGATTAGATAAATATGATGGTGCTAATAATTTTTTAAAATATAATTTCAGGAGGATAAAAATGATGATATACAATATCATCTAAAACTGGTATTGATAAGGGAATCGATCGCACATGATTCAAACGTCAGCTGAGGTTTTAATCTTGACTCTATAGAAATATTTTGAATTATTATCTGAAATAGAAGATGAATTTTTCTATAGAAATAGATGAGGATTCTTATGAAGAATCTAAAAACTATGCAAGATTTAGTATCATATATAGAGTCGAAATACAATAACAAATAAGCTAGGGTAAGACGTTTGCCAAAATCACTCTATATATTTTCATTTTTGTCTTTCCTGCGATATTTATTTTTGTATACTTGCTATCGGTGTGGGACTTTCACCAGCATCTTGCAAATTCTAATTTCAGAGTGCCATCCTTGACCTTGAGTCACTTTAAGCTTTGCAGATCTCATTGCACATTTGAATATTTCGCCTTGAGGAGCTTTGGCTGTTTATAACTTGCTTATCTCTCCTTTGAGTAAGCTTCATACCTACATACTTTACCAGCGTATGTCCATATCTCTATCACACATCACCATATATTCTTCCAGGTACTATTACTTTTTAAATCCATAACAGGTCTCAAGCATATGAGGTTTTGGCTTCTTCCATACCTCTTTTTATAAGCTATATGATGCAATGAAACGCATTTTTAAATGCCATCTCTGATGAATCAACATCATAGTGAGACATCATATAAGGTAGCTTTTATATTTGTTACAGGATAACCAGCCAGTACACCTTTTTCCATAGATTCTATAAGGCCTTTTTCTACTAGGTCATACAGATTTTTGGAACAGAGCCACCGAATAATTCTTCTGCATTCAAAGAGGTTTTATCAGATGGTTCAAAAGCGTCATCTTAACATCTCCATACTGTCCATCATCCAGATTGTTTTTGTGTTTTTCCTTGTGCATCGTTTACCTCTTATAGTTTCTCTATATGGTACTTTAAGATCTTGTATTTTTACATCTACACCAAATTTTTCTTAATGATCTTTAGTGAATTTATGTGTATGTACCCTCGTACGCCTACTACAGTTTGTTTTGTTTTCATTATTTCTTTCCCAAGTAAATGAAGGGTCCTCATCAAAGTAGTCTATGAAGTCCTTGAGATATCTTGTCTTCATCACCTTTATTTAGAGGCTCTAGTGCTATAAGCATTTTGTGGTTTTGGAAATACCGGAAGTTCGTAGGCAGATACGTCTACCTTTTCAGCAAGAGTATCTCCTGTGAGATGTCTGCAATTTTGTAGAGTACTACTATCTCCTCATTTTGCACTTTTTGTATTTCTTGCAAACCTTCATTTGTCATTATGTTAATTTTAGAAATTTTTTCTTTAGTTCTTTTTATTTATATTATTTAGCTCCATATCAGGTCTTAAAACACCTTGACCTATTTTTAGGTATATGAAACTCGCCAAGGAATGAGTCATAAAAGTCTTAAATATTTGTCCATCAAACTCTTTTTATCTCTACTCTATTTTATCGTATGGAGGTAGATAACATATATCATATCAAGTAGATTGTGTGCATACTATATTTTTGCGAGAGAACCACAAAGAACAGGTATTATATCTCCACTTATTACACCTTTTCTAAGTCCTCGTGTATTTTCGTCTATAGTAAATTCTTCTCCGTTAAAGTATTTATCTAAAGAGCTCTTCATCTGTTTCAGCAACTGCTTCCATAAGCATAGCTCTTACATCAACTATCTTTCAAATCAGACGGCATATCTACAGTGGGCTCATTTCTTTACCGTTATACTGATCTAGCAAAATAATCAACTACATTGATGAATCCTTTTGAAGTTTTCTGAGCTTTTACCCCAAAAGGCGAAGTGGAAAGGTGCTATTTTTTACCATATCTTTCTTTTTAAGCTCATCTAATATTTTGATAATCAGCTTTTCTGAATCTATTTTATTTACAAAAATAAATCTAGGCATATTGTAATCATCAGATATTTCAAAGAGCTTTATCTGTACTAACTTGTATTGAGTGGTAGAATCAACTACTATAATAGTAGAAACGGCTGCAATTGTAGCGAGATATTACCTCTCCTTCAAAGTCAAAATATCCGGGTGTATCTATAAAATTGTATTTATGATCTTTATATTCTATTGTATTTAATCCTAGCGATGAAGTGATTTTTGCAACATCTGTTGGTTTTGAAATTCTGTTAGTTTTTCCTACAGTACTCATAAAAAGCTTCTAATAAATTTTGACTTTCCTGAACTCTGATGTCCCAATATTGCGACGTTTCTTATTTTCTCGACTCCGCAAACTTTCGTAATAAAAATCTCCTTCATTTTTAGAACTGATATGTAGTAAAAGTTTCCAAATATATATATTCATGAAACTTTTTCCTGAAATTTTACAATATGATTTCGTGATTGATAGATATCATTAAAATGATGTTATAGTATATTTGTCTTTATGTAATAAAACATATAAGACCTGAATATCTTTATTAGTAACATAGATATGCTTTTATATTAAAATGCACAAAGATATCCTGGCAAAAATATTAATAACGATTTCTTTGTAGTTATTATAAATCTGTTTTTAAAAAGCAATAGTTAATTTTTGGAAAAGTACAAGGGTAGTTTTGAAAAATTTAAGTGGTTATAATATGAAATAAAATTAAAATATTAACAAAAACATATTGACAAATTAAAAACAATATAGTAATATCTTTCCTGAGATGAAGTACATATACTGTTTAATTATAGTAATTTTATATAGTTATCACAAGGAAGTTAATGAAATTTAACTAATGAAATGAGGTTTGATTATGAAGGTTATGCAATGTTAAAATAGGACAAAACTGGTTGGATAGAAAAGATAGACCTGCCTGTGGTCTATTGATGCTATAGTAAAACCATTAGCTATTTATCGCCTTGTACGTCTGAGTGTACACAGTATGGGAAGGGCTACGGGCGAAAGAAAAAATACTGATATTAGGACATAGAATCTTGCTGTGAGGTTGTAGAAGCAGGTTCATTAGTAAAGATTTCACAAAGTAGAGACAAAAGTTATGGTAGCTGCTATAACTCCTGATTGGAATTCATTAGACTCAAGCCGGATTTTCTATACATTCAGGTGGTATGTTAGCTGGATGGAATTCTCAAATTTTAAAAGATGGTGTTTTTGGAGGATTCATTCATCGTATGACGCAGATGGAAATCTTGCTCATCTTCCATATTACGCCAGGAAGAAGCCTGCTGTGTTACTCGATATGGTGCCGAACGGGATTTCATCAGCGCAGAATGAGCTTGATGTACAATATGGAATGCTGTTCTTGCATAATAGAGTATAGGTCTGTTATTGGTCTGTGAGTGTAGCAGGGTGCAAATCTTAGAGGGCATCTAATATAATAATGCTAGAGTACTAGACCAAACGCCTATAGCCGGTTGCCTACACATAATGGGCACTGACAAATTTTCGCAGCTATAAAAATGGTAGTATAGATATGAACAAGTCTTAGATTTAACAAGTGGAAGAGGTAGACAAAGTAATAATAGCCGGTGGAGAGCTGTGAAACATTTGGGCCTGCTGCAACAAAATCTCTAAAACCAGGTGGAAGGGCAGGAAATGTGAACTACCACAGGAAATCGAACATATGTAAATATACCACACGTGTTGAGTGGGAGTGTTGGTGTGGGACGCAGAAACTATAGTTAATTGGTCTTATGCCAGGTGGTAGAATTAAGAGTTGAAGAAAAATTAGGCTCTCTTGTATCTGCCGGAAAAGGCTGGATGTATCTTTGTATTACTTACTCATGGGTTTGATGGCTTTGAAAAAGATTGGAGGTAAGCATTATACTCTGATGAAAGATCGACCTGCAGTCAGCCAGAAACCGGTTGTAAAAGAGGCATACTAAGAATTTCTGTCAAAGACACTTTTATAGTGCTTCGATTTTATCCTCAATTATAGAAAATATAATATTAAGAGGTAGAATATAGAGATGCTAGCCAATTTCCGGTTTCTTAGGTGCCGGTAAGACTACTTTTATAAAGGAAATGATAGACAGCAATTTGCTTCATATTTCTTTGGAAAATAGGTATGAGTGAGAGTAGATTATAGATGGTAAAGTGCTAGAAAGATGTAAAATACTGATAAAAATAAATATATATGATGATTAACAAGGAAAGGTTGTATATGTTGCATTCTATAAAAGGCAGATCAAATTCTGTACTTACTATAGCAAATGCTATGAATCCGCAATATCTTTATAGTGGAATGACCTACAGGCGTTGGAAAGCTAAAGTGTAACTTATAATTGACAATATATATAGCATATGAGGAGAATACAACTACTAAAACCCACATAACTGTAGTAGGTGTGAACAATATACAAAACAATATATATATCCTGATATATACATAAATCTGAAATAGAAAACAGTAGTAATATAATACTATCAAAATGTGAAGAGTAAACCACAAGAAGGCTTGAGACAAATGAAAACCAAAGGCTTTTAAAACCATTCTGAAAGATGCAAAATACAGAGCTGCTCATTGCATAAAATTTTTGGTAAAGTCTTATTTTACATTGATATATTATCAGACAATTTGATGAAAACCCTAGTGATTATAGAAAGATAATGAGTTACTAGCAGGACAGGTCTTGCATTAATATGAGGTATACACGATGTATATCTTGATAATGAGAATAAACTTATACCTAAATGGTATTGTAGAGTGATGTTTTTCAGGAGATATGAGTAGCGCAGAGGACCTCTTAAAGTGTAATGGGAAGAGTTATCTGAAGAATTTGATGTTGTTTCAAGATAGATATTATATAGAGGGTATAGAAAGTATAGAGGTAGTTCAAGACGCAGTATAGGATAGCAAAAGTAAAATGGATAATGGACTATCTGGTAAAAAAGGCAAAGAATATTTCCAAGAAACCTCTAATATAAACTAAAATATAAATTATATATATATTGGCTACATAATACAAATGTGTGGTAAAATAGTCGGTAATTTCAAAAACGTATAATTTTATTATATTTTATATAGGGAATTGATTGATATAAAAATATTGGTTTCATGAATGCTATAGTATCAGCTATGATGTTTGGTGCTATGCCACTTTTTACAAAATCTTTTGTTTTCTTTTGGGCAATCCTATAAGTTCAGCCTTTTTATAGAATGTCTATGTCGCTTGTGTTTATATATTTATTCGCAAAATTTATCTCAAGTGTGATGAGATTAAGTAAATATGACTTTTCCATTTTCTTATAGGGGCATTTTTCTTTTGTGCTTACTAATGCTTTGTTATTTTCATCATACAATTATATAAGTGTAGGAGCATCTACATCTATACATTTTGTTTATCCTGTATATAATATTTATAGCTGTATCTATAATTAAGAAGAAAATACCTAATTTAATGTAGATATTGTGTATTAGTATTTTACTATGATGGGACTTTTTGCTTATGACAGACTTTACAAGTGTCAAATATAAAAAGGGCATATTTTTGCTGTTATTTCAGCTTTTTACCTATGCGTTTTATTCTATATATTTAGAAAAGAAAGTAAATATGAAGCCTGTAAAAACTCTATTTTATATATGAATGGTGCTATTATTTTATTTATCTTTCTATTTCAACGAAAAATTATATAAAATATGACCTTAAAATTACACAATGGATAGGTATATTATTGTATTCTTTGGTTCTTACTGTAGGTGCAACATTTTTATATCAAAAAGCAGTAATATTAGTAGGTGCAACATATACTTCTATATTGAGCGCATTAGACACCTATTACAAGTATATTACTAGGATTTTTATATTCAAAAGAGACTTTAAGTGTAGTGCAAATAATAGCTTAATTTTTATAATATTATCGACATTTATTCTCATAAAATCATAGCCAAAAAGCTGTTACTAAATTAGAATGTAAATTAGTAATAGCTTTTTTATTCCACTAGTACGAAAAAGTATTAAATTAATATTTGTGATTTGTGAATATAAATATAGAGTATAAATATAAAACAAATTTGTAACAGAGTAATATTAGGGGGAGTTTGTGATGGAAGGTAAAAAGATATATTACTTGAAACTGGTACTGGAGGTAGAGATACTGGAGTTCAGAGTGGGTAGTGGGGGATTATGCCATAAATGTAATAAAATAAAGAAATACCAAGTAAAGGGTATATCACCTATACAAAATCTAATCCGGCAGTAATAGGACTTACTATGGTAAGAGGGTGAGGTAGTTCCACTTATAGATATGAAGTATGTATTAAGTGGAGTATGTTCTGATACGAACAATATGAAAACACTACTTTGTAGATTTAAACCATCATTAGAAAGTAGCTTTTGTGTAGATACTGTAAAAGGGATATATAGAATACCTTGGACACAAATACAAAAACCAGGATCAGGGGTGGGGAAAATCAAGATGCGCTTGTAATGAGTAACTTATAACTTTTGATAATAGAATAGTATTGTTATTGGATTTTGAAAAAGTAGTTACAGATATAGCGCCATCTACAGGAATAAATGATGAAAGAATGAGAATATAACTGTAAAAAGATGAAAGTGATCTTAAGGTTGTACTTACTGATGATTCACCACTTATTAGAAAGTTGCTGAACGCCCTTACAAGAGCAGGATTTACTCAACTTAGATAATGATGGTAAGCAGAGCATCAGGTTCTTTGAAAACTTAGTGGAGTAAAAGGGAGATAAGTTCAAGAGAAGATGTGGATGTCTTATAACAGATATAGAAATGCCACAAATGGATGGTCATACACTTACTAGGAAAAATAAAAGAGGTCCTATATTAAAGTCATTTACCTGTAATAATATTCTCATCTCTTATAACTGAAACACTAAAACATAAAGGCGAAAGTGTAAGCTGATGCACCAGATGAGCAAACCAGAAGTTGAAATGTTAGTAGATGTGATGGATCAATTACTTGATACAATAAATAGATTTACCTAAGATTGTATATAGTATATGCAATCTATAACTCTCATAAAATATTGCTTTAAGATTAAGTATATGATATTATTTAAACTAAATAGTGAATAATAATACTAAAATTCATTTAAAATAACAGACATTTATATATAATTTTAAATTATATTAGGATATTTTCATAAAATTTCTTAATTTTTAGTAGTAGTGAGATTTATTTTGTAGTAAGAATAATATTATATTGAGGTATGTATATGATTATAAGAGATTGTTGCTATAGCAACTTGCTTTTTATGTAGCTATTACCTGCTACACTAGTTTATGCAAAAGTTACCTATAGATTATGATTATTTTACTATAAAATGGAAAAAGCATAGCAGTATGCAGATATATTAATAGATAATGTTCCTGACATCTACGGGTGCAGTACCCATAACTGTGAGATTCAAGGACATTGCGAATTGCCTGTAAGAGCGCTATCTGAGGAAACTAGGTTATGAGGTTACTTGGATGAGAATCCGCTCAAAGAGTTATAGTAGAAAGAGTGCGGGTGACACGTAGGAGTTGTATACTCGGGTAATAAGCAGAGTGAAATGGAAAATCAGTATCTTTGCACCAGATAACTTGTATCACCTATAATAGCAAAGCTCAAACACTTGTGTACCTATAAGATTTGTTTACTTTGAAAATATGGGACTAGATGTGGGTTAGCGATGCAAAGAAAATCCAGATGGCGCTACTACGAGGCATCAGGTGGTGATAGAGACCATCTAATGGGTACGATAAACAAGCAAAATGTACGAGTAGCAAACACACACTATAGAAAAGATAGCGGCAGATGATATGTGCCAGAATCTAAGCAAACAGAGGGTATCACAGCCTGTAAAACCGGTAGCACGACTGTCCCTGAAAAACCTAAGCCAACTGCTCCCTGCAAAAGCCAGTAGTGAGAAAGAGTGGAGCCTATAAAACAAGAGGTAGAAACACCAGTAGTAAAAGAAGGGCGATATCAGGCCCATATTACAAAAACCAACTTTAAAATCAAACATTATCTGAGCAAAATAAAGGAGTGTATTTATAATTACACAAAATGGTATTATGATGATGCAAATTATTTTTATCTATCAAGTCCTAAAAATTAGTCATAGATATATATGCACATATGGTGAAGAGCCTTTGCAAAACTTTTGAAAGCACTCAGTATTTAAAGAGTTTTGGAAAACAACTTTATATCCATAGAGATGGTGAGTATACTGAGCTATGCTATAGTTTTGTCAGATGATGTGATGCAAAACAATCTAAAATAGATACTTAGATAAAGGAATTGTGATTACAGTCATAGGGCACAATATCTACAAATGATAGCTAGAGCATTTAGTTATAGCTGTCGATAAGAGCAACTAGGGTGTAAAATAAATGCAAGAATAGACAAATGAAATTACAAAATATATCAAGTGATACATCTATTTTGGAAATTACAAATATACAAAAGGTAATAAAACTAAATATTGGTAGTTTAGATATATCTCATCCATAATTGTAAAAGATGCCGAAAATGTCCCGAAATGAAAATAATAATTCCATACTACTAGAATTTTCTCTTTCTGATGGAGTGGTATATAATATATCAAATACTGGTGCAAAATCTTATAGTATAAGATTTTACTGCTAAGCCAAAATAGGCGAAAAACCATTGATGGTATTAGATGCGGGACATAGTGGAAAGGATATGGGAGCAATTAACTACCCAGTTTAATATGACTGAAAAAGAGTTAAATATACAAGTAGTAAGAATCTTAAAACCGAAAGCTAGGAACGAGCAGGATGCGATGTAGCTTTAACTGTGATGAGTACGATGTGTTTGTGCACTTAATGATATATGGCAGCATATTCTAATAGATGTGAGTACCGGATATATTTATATCAATACACCATAATACAACGAGATTCTCCATCATCGCCAAAATGGTATAGAAACTGTGCGAGTCAACACAAAGTAAGAAACTGGCTTCTCTTATGCAAAAACATCTTATAGCAAACTCTGGAGCATACGATAGAAAAGTAAAGGAAATGCCATTTGTAGTAATAAAAGAACTACATCTCCGGCTACTACTAGAACTTGGATTTATGTCTAATAAAGAAGAGATACATAATGTCTAGTCAGTATCAAAATATACTTACAGATTCTATAGCTAAAAAGCTGTAAATAAGAGTATTTTTGGAAGATAAAAATATAACGCAACAATAGCTATTGGTTTATGTGATGGTAGAATATATAAAAGTCTTGCAGAAAATTACATGGTTTGTGAATATTATTTGAATGTTTTAATAAGAAGGGCACATGTTATGAGGTAATGAGGAGAAAATGGTACATACAAATTTGGGGAGAGTTATATCAAAAATATAAATCAAGGAGTTGGCAGGTTGCGCTTATACGGAGAATTTAAGGCAGTGAAGTAGGGAACTACACTTGCAAAATCTATAATAAAAGAATATGATTGATATACAGGATTGTTCCCTAGTCCAGCATGTGCATATAGTAAATGATGAATATAATAAAGGACCAATATAACTATATATCATTTCCGATTTATATAAGTTTAGAGATGAAGGAGAAAGCTGGTGCTGGGAACGATTGATTGTATTTCAGTAAAAAGGCAATAATAATAATAATTATAGTGGCAGATAAATTTATTGACTTATTTACCATTATATAAAATAAATTTTGAAAAATCATTAGATTGTAGATATGTTGATATTGTAAATATTGGCGAAAAATACAAAGGATGTTGTAGATAAGATATCATCACAAGTTAAGGAATATAACTTTTGTGTAATAATAGCACATACTATGAAGGTGGGAAAGCATAAGTAAAATATAATAGGATATACTAAATACTATGATAAAAATAATATACTAGATGCAAAGTGGTAAGAATATTAGTAGATAACTTTGATGAGCTTGCAAATAAATGTGAAAAAGTAAAAGGAAAAACGTCATTAAGATTATGAAAACTTATATAAGATAGTATAATAGAAAAACTTATAAGTAATACTATTATAAAAATCAAGAAATATTACTTATAAGTTTTCAATCTATGTTAGTAGTTATATTAGTTATATAACATAGTAGTATAATAATAAGAGGTGATTACTAATTTTAGTAATCTACCTCTTATTACTAAGCATTTATAGTTTTTACTATCTAGTATTTCATCAACCTTTATCATTATCCACTTGTAAGTACTGGCATTTTGTGACCACCACCATATTTTAAGCATTCTTGACCTATATCAAAACTCAGAGGCTCTATTTACTATAGATTTTCTCTATCATTATAGGTGTATTCATTTCCCTTGGAAACCTTTTACAAGAGTTATAGATATTTCTACTTCAGGATACAAAAGCATAACATAAAAATCTGTTACCTGCATATATTATATCTTCTTTTTCTATAATCTAGTATTATTACTTTTATCTATTTTAGCAATTCTTTTTAATTGCTCTTTTAAATTTTTCTTGTTGAGAATTATAGCAAATCTATTCTTTCTCTTCACATCTTCCATTTGCATTATTTCTTCTATAGATTTTTGTAAGACAAGCATCTATAAGTTCACATCATAAGATTATAGTTAGATATTCTAAAATCGTGGAATCTACCAAGACCTGTACGAGAGTCCATAATGAAAATTAAGTAGAGTCCAAGGTGATGGATTAAGTATTTCTTCTTTTTGTGTACTGAGACACTATCGGCTTTATCTACTTCTATCATAAGTTTTTCAGATATTCTACCTAATCTATCGCTATAATCTTTAGAAAAATAGTTATAAATCTATCTTGCAGCAAGATGGAGCATCTCGATCTCATTATATACTTTGAATTTTTAGATTTTATTGTAGATTCATTTCTTGATACTTCTGATTCGTGATGATCAAATATTACACCAGCCTTATTATCAAAAGGCAGGTTAGTAGAAGTATATCATAATCATCAACTTTACTATACCATCTTGCACATCTTTTAGGATGTACAAATTTTATATCAGCTAGCATATCCATCTCTTTTTAGTATCATAGCACAAACAAGACCATCAAAATCTGAACGTGTAACGAGTCTATACTTATCATACTTAAATATATTTTTATCCATTAAAACTCCTTTAAATATTAATATAAAATATATTATTCTTGTATATCTTCTTCAAAAATCTTCATCATCAAACTCTTCATCTTCTATATCATCAAGATCTATAGATTTTTACTCCATCATCTAGCTCATCAATATCTTCGGATCAGGAGAGAGTCTAGTGCATTACTTTTTCTTTTATTTCTTCAAATCAATTTCTTCATTTTCTTCTATCATGATTTTTATATTTTCTCTACCTTGTCCTAGTTTTCTATCACCAAAAGCTAAACCAAGAACCAGATTGTTTGATTATATTAGTAGCTATAGCTACATCAAGAAGTTCTCCAACTTTTTGATATACCTTTACCATACATTATGTCAAACTCACATACTTTTAAATGGAGGAGATACTTTGTTTTTCACAACTTTTATTTTTGTCCTATTACCTACTACATTTTCACCTTGTTTTAATTGTCCTATTCTTTTTACTTCTAATCTTACAGTAGCATAAAAATTTTAAAAGCTTCTACCTCAGCAGTAGTTTCAGTAGGGACCACCACCATATCCTGTGTTTACTGTAGAACGTAATTGATTTATAAATATTACTATTGTCTTTGACCAGTTAATATGTCCTGCTAATTTTCTAAGAGCTTGAGACATAAGTCTAGCTTGAAGACCTATGAACGTATCTCCCATTTCGCCTTCTATTTCTGCTTTTTGGGTACAAGAGCAGCAACAGAGTCTATTACTATTAAGTCCATAGCGCCACTTCTTACAAGAGTATCTGCTATATCAAGAGCTTGTTCTCCGGTGTCAGGCTGAGATATTAAAAGAGAGTTTATGTCAACACCAAGAGCTTTTGCATACAGGATCTAGAGCATGTTCTGCATCTATGAAAGCTACGTTTGCCACCTACTTTTTGAGCCTCTGCTATACAATGTGAGAGCAATAGTAGTTTTACCAGAAGACTCTGCACTGTATATTTCAACTATTCTGCCCTTTGGTAGACCACCATACCTATAGCTTTATCAAGACCTACAGAGCCTGTAGATATAGATTCTACATTCATCTTAGTATTTTCTCCAAGTATCATTATAGAGCCTTTTCCGAATCCTTTTTGTATCTCTGCAAGAGCTTTTTCAAAACTTTCTTTTTATCTACTACTTCTTCTCTTTTTATAGTTTTTAGAACTAGCCATTTAATTCCTCCGATTTATATATAATTATAGTTTAAATTTATGATAAAATATTATATATACTTTAGTATAGACTATATTTTTACCTATTTAATCACTATAAATTATATCAAAATTATTACAACTATTCAATTATTTACCCAAATAAATTTGATTTATACATAAGCATTTATAAATTTTTTTATTTCTAATTTTTGTTTATTATTTTGAAAAATGAGAATATATGATATTAAATTTTAATCTTAACTATGTTTAATCTAAAAGCTTAATTAATATTTATGAAAAATTAAAGTCTAATAATTTATGTCATAGTCTATAAAAATACACTTAAATCACATTAAAAATTTACTATATTTATAATAGAGTTTTGTAATTAAAATATTTTATAAGTAATTATGTTTTGAAAATGGAGGTAAGGATGAATAAAACTATACTTTCTCGTGTAAGGGAATTTAAGAAAGAATCATATTTAGCACCTTTGTTTATAACATTAGAAGTTATTAGGAAATATTAATACCATATATGATGTCTAATATTATAGATATAGGCATATAGTGATATGAATTATATTATAAAAATAGGTATTATATTGTTTTGTAATGGCTATGATGTCACTTTTTCTTTGGGGCTACCGGAGCAAGATACGCATCTGTAGCAGCAAATGGCCTTAGTAAAAATTTGAGAAGTGATATTTTTAAAAATATACAAAATTCTCATTTAAAAACATGAGACAAAATTTTCAAGTGGAAGTCTTGTAACTAGACTTACATCAGATATAAGAAATGTACAAATGGCATATATGATGATGATAATAATGGTAGCAAGAAGTCCTATAATGATGCTTATGGCTCTTATTATGGTATTTAAAATAAATATTAAAATATCTATGGTATTTTTAGTAGCAATACCTGTTATGTTAATGAGTTGTATGCTATTATCAGCAGCTCCTATGTTTGATATGGTATTATAGCGAGTATGATGAGCTTAATAATAAGGTATCCAGAAAAATGTTAAAGCACATAAAAGAGTAGTAAAAGCATATGTTAGGGAAGATTTTGAAAAATAAAAAGTTTGGAAAATTGTCTACAAAATTATATACTTTATTTTTAGATGTGGAAAAATTAGTAGCACTTTTTAATCCGGCTATACAGATGTTATTATACTTAGTTATATTATCTATATTCCTTATAGGAGGTAGATTTGTAGCAAATGATATAATAACTATAGGTCAGCTTACAAGTGTAGTGATATACTCTATGCAAATACTTATGTCTGTTACTTAGCAGTATCTTTTGTGTTTATATTGCTTATAATAGCAGAGACATCTATAGAAAGAATCACAGAGGTGTTAGAGGAAAAAGCATCTATGGATATAAATGAAGATGGAGAAAAATAGCACAAGATGGCAGTATAGAATTTAAAGATGTTTCGTTTAGCTATAGTGATAATAGTGAAAGATTAGCACTAAAAATGTAAATTTAACAATAAAATCAGGAGAAACTATAGGTATAATAGGTAGTATAGGAAGTGCAAAATCTACTTTTGTAAGTCTTATACCAAGATTATATGAAGTTACAAGTGGTGAGTGTACTTGTGGGAGGAAAAGATGTAAGAGAGTATTCATTATCTCATCTTAGGGATAATGTTGCTATGGTATTACAAAAATACATTATTTACAGGTACAATAGCAGATAACATAAGATGGGAAATGAAAATGCTACAGATGAAGAGGTACAAGAAGTATGCAAATTAGCTGTGCAGATGAGTTTATACAAAAATTTCCAAATAAATATGACGAGAAAAATATATGAAGGTGGTAACAATGTATCTGGCGGACAAAAACAAAGACTTTGTATAGCTAGAGCATTGTTACAAAGGTATTAATACTGAGACGATTCTACAAGTGCAGTAGATATGCAGAAACGGATGCAAAGATAAGAGAATCTTTTGCAAATGAATTAAAGGATACTACAAAAATAATAATAGCTCAAAAGGATATCATCTATTGAAAACAGCGATAGAGATAATAGTAATAGACAAGGGAGAAATAGTTGGTTTTGATACACCACAAAATCTATTGAAAATAATGAAATATATAAAGAAAATTATGAGTTCCAGGTGGTGCAGGGATTAGATGAATAATACTAACAAATCTTATAAAGGTGATAATATAAAATCAATTAAAAAGACTACTTTCTTATGTGACTGGAAAAATAAATTAAAAATTAGCGATAGTATTTATATGTGTAATTTTTAAGTGCTATGGGAACAGTAGCCATATCTCTTGCACTTAAAAATACTGTTAGATGGATATATAGTACCACTCATAGGGCAAGAAAATCCTGATTTTACACAATTTTTATAAAGCTATGGAGTGTACTTGCTTCTTTGATTTTTGGGATAAAGCGTAGTGTCAAGTTTTATATACAATAGAACAATGGTGACAATTGGTCAAGGCGTGCTCAGTAAGAAGATGATATGTTCTCAAAAATGCAGACTCTACCTATAAGTTACTTTGATAAAAATACAAATGGTTCTATAATGTCGCTATATACTAATGATACAGATACATTAAGGCAAATGATAAATCAGTCATTACCACAAGTTATAGTTTGTCTATAGTTACACTTTGTGCGACATTTATAAAGTATGTTGATACTTAGTCCTATACTTACTATATTAGCTATTATTGTCATAATTGTACTTTTAAATGTTACAAAGTTTATAGCTGGAAAAAGTGGAAAAATATTTTAAATCACAACAAGAAAAACAGCGGAACTTACTGGATTTATAGAAGAAAGATTATCAGGACAAAAAGTAGTAAAAATATTTAATCATGAAGAAAAATCTATAGAAGAATTTGAAAAATTAAATGAAGAATTGTTTGAAAGTGCAAAAACTGCTAACACATATGCAGAGTATAATAGCTCCTGTAGTATCAAATATAGAAATATATTCTTTGTTCTTACAGCTATATTAGGTGGTATATTGTCTATAAATGGCATAGGCGGAGTTACAGTAGGTGTACTTGCAGCATGACTGCAGTTTGCCAAAAACTTTACTCAACCTGTTATGCAGATAACACAACAGTTAAATTCAGTAATAACAGCTCTTTGCAGGTGCTAGTAGAATATTTAATATGCTAGATGAGCAAAGTAGAAGTGATGAAGGATATGTTAGTCTTGTAAATATGAAGAAGATGAAAAATATGGAATAATACCGGTACCTTATAAGACAGGTATGTGGGACGCATGGAAACATCCTCATAGTGATGGAACAGTAACATACACAAGACTTATAGGAGAAAGTAGTAATAGAAAATATGAGTTTTGGATATGTTCCTGAAAAACACTGTACAAAAAATATATCCTTGTATGCAAAAACAGGACAAAAATAGCATTTGTAGGAGCAACAGGAGCTGGGAAGACTACAATTACAAATCTTATAAATAGATTTTTGATGATATAAATGATGGTAAAATAAGATATGACGGCATAAATCTTTCAAAAATAAAAAAAGAGTCATTAAGACGCTCATTAGGTATAGTTTTACAAGATACACATTTATTCACAGATACAATTATGGAAAACATAAGATATGGACGATTAGATGCAACAGATGAAGATGTAATAAATGCAGCAAAACTTGCACAAGCAGATTCTTTTATAAACATGTTTGCCTGATGGATATAATACTGTTCTAAAGGTGCAGGAGATGAACTTTCACAAGGGCAAAAAACAGCTATTGTCCATAGCAAGAGCAGCTATACAGATCCACCTGTACTTATACTAGATGAAGCTACATCAAGTATAGATACAAGGACAGAAGCAATAGTACAAAAAGGTATGGATAATCTTATGAAAGGTAGAACAGTTTTTGTAATTGCTCATAGATTATCTACAATAAGAAATAGTGATGCTATAATGGTGTTAGAAAAATGGTAGTATAATAGAAAGAGGTTCACACGAAGAATTATTAGAACAAAAAGGAGCATATTATCAATTATATACAGGAAACGTAGAATTAGATTAAAGATAATATTTGATTTATTATATAATTTGTGTTACAATCTTTCGTGTTAAAATTTATTGAGACAGTTCAGCTCGTACCATCCTGTCTATAAACAAAAACTAGGACAATATTTACTATGTATTTTTGTGGGCGATTTTCGCCCTTTTTATGTGAAATTTCAATTATGTTTGTATATGAAAAATTATATTTATGGAGATTATATGTTAGATGGGTTTAATCCAAACAGATATTCTGTTATAGAAGATAAACGTGAGATAGTAATGCTAATAGGCTCTGGTTGTAAGTCGGGGCGAGATCCAAATTTTGTGACTATCATTTTAGACTGTGATACGTCAGAAGATGTGTGTTATAAGTTAAAATAAAAGCGTACTTGAAAATGTAACGGGTGTGTACAGTAAACTAGAGGTGATAAACTCTGGTAGTTTTACAGAGCTTGATAAAAACTGTAGATTTAATAGAACAAATATGCGTTGATATCAAAGAGTTGCACTTTGAATGTCACTATTTATATAGACACGCAATAGGGTGATATGAGAAAAAGATTCGCAAAAACAATATAGTATTGAAAAAATAAAATGTGGTGTAGAAACATTTGATATACATTACAGAGAAAAATGTACTTAATAAGGGTATGAAAAATGCTACTGCACAAGATATTGCAAAAATATTTTGATGAAGTATGTTTACTTCAAGGACTAGACAGTCAAAATGAAAAAGTATGTTAAGTGATATACAAATTGGACTTAAATACTTTGAAAGAGTATGTATAAATATAATGCAAGAAAATGGTTGTGAAGTAAAACCAAATTATGAAGTGATAAAGGTATTTGAACAAGAAATATATCCCAAAATAAAAAGATGACATAAGATTGGATATATTGATGGAAAATACAGCTTTTTGGAGTGGGGTGTAACGACATAAACGAGGTTACTTTTTAATATTTAGTGTGATTTTTGATATTTTCTAGTACGGTTATGTTTTTAGATTTTTGGTGTAATAGGTCTTTGTTGTATTACAGTTTTTCGCTTCACAATTACAGCGAATATGAAGTATTGCTTTTTAGTAAATGCTTTTTGGTATGGAGCAGACATTAGGAATATACTTTTTGCTTCTAGTTTTTATGTACAGATATAGCTAGTGAGATATATGGTAAAAAGTAGCTAATAAAATAGTGAATATAGGTATATGTACTAGTTTATTGTTATGGTACTTACACAGACTTGGCTAATGTATACACCTGAGTCCAAATGATGTATCCAGCAGAAAGTCTTAGAGCAATATTTTCAAATACTCCTAGAATGATGATAGTGGGATTATTAGTATATGCTATATATGTCAAAGATTTGATGTGTGGATGTATCATAAAAGTATGGGAAAAAACAGATAAAATATCAAAGGATCATATATCTATGGCTTAGAAATAATGGTTCAACAATGTTATCCCAACTCATAAACTCATTCTTATTTACATTTGGAGCTTTTTACGATTGTCCATAATATCAAACTCTAATTAATATATTTTTTATCAAGTTATATAATTTTTAGTGCTTGCAGTTATAGATACCATATTTTTATATTGGGCTAGGTATATTATATGATAGATTGCAAATACAAGAACAAGACTTTTAGTATAGCTTTTTACTATAGAAAGCAAAAATAGTAAATAATTAGTAAATAATATATGAATTTATTATGAAAAATGTTAAAATAGTCACAGTATGGATAATAAAGAAAACACACAGGATTTAATTGCAGAAAACGGTATAAATTTACAAATACTATTGAAAAATAAAATATATTTTACATATTTTTATAAAAAGAACTATTGATTAAATCCGAAGGAAATCTTTGTCATACTCATAATACATCATACTCATTGATAATGGAATCTAAGAAGGATGTTAAAACAAGGATGTGTGAGATTATTTAAAAATTATATGTGTGGCTTTATGTTTAGCTATACTAGTATTTTTGTTGGAGGACGAGTTTTATGCGTTTTATCATTGAAAGAAAAGATTATCTTGTTGTTTTTGGCAACTATGTTGGCAACAGTTACTGCCACTTATTTTTATAATTCAACAAGAAAACTGATGTCGGAGTCAGAAAATTTGGAAACTATAATTACTAATTCAATAGCGCAAGAAATTCAAGATAATTTGGATTATACTGAATCGAATGTAAAGTCTGTAGTAGAAAAATCCAAAAGTACAAGAGTTATTTGCAAAAAGAGATAGAAGGATTATATAAATATTTACTTCCTAATTATGAGAGTGTTGAGGATAGATTTCCACAAGCGCATTTTTCACCTTCCGGATTCTACATCATTTCTTAGAGATGAATAAGCCTAAGAAATTTGGGGATAGTTTGAAGGATTTTTCGTTTTACTGTTAACGAGGCAAAATAGTTCTAAAACAGTAAAAGCAATGGAAAGTGGAGTTTTCAGGTTTTTGGATTCAGGTGTGTAATGCCAGTTTCTTATAATGGAGAACATATAGGTGTTTTGAATTCGGAGAGAACTTGAACATAGCTTTCTTGAAACTTTAAAAAATTCATATGATGGAGATTTCGCTCTGTACCAATTAGATGATAAGGGTGAGTGTTTTTCGTATCATCTACAGCATCAGATAAAGAGTGGAGTTTCGCTTTCCCAGAAAAACTTGATAAGATAAAAATGGAGAATCTTTTTGTAACATCAAATGATGGACTAAAGAACAACTACATCCTTCCTTTAAAATCTTTTGATGGAAAAAGTATTAGGTTTTACAATTTATAGATGATAGAACAAAGATAGTAGAACAGGAAAAAGAAGTTTTTAGAAATCTTTTTATAGTAGTTATACTTATACTTGCAATAGTATCAGCTTTAATAATGTTCTTCTTAACAAGAGCATTCAAACCACTTCACGATTTAGTAGCATGAATGCACAAGTAATTTGCATGTGGAGACTTTACAAAGAGTTTTTGCAACAGATAGAAAAAGATGAGATAGGGTATGCTTAGTACCTCATTAAATCATATTTCTGAGGGACTAAAGGATATGTTTAATGTCATAGGGGATATGTCATCAGAAGTAGCAAACACATCTGAGGAACTTTCAGCGTCAAGTCAAGAAATTACTGCTTCAAATGAGGAAGTGCATAGAAATGTACTTGGCGTGGTGAGTTGGCATCAGATCAGCTTAATTCTGTTGATGATGCTAAGGAAAATGTTCAATTTATGGCAGATAGAATATCTGAATTAAATGACAGTGTTAAGAAGATAAATAAGTCTATGGACGCAGTAATCACTTCTACTGATGAGGGTTCTGGACGCATCTGCAAGAATAGAAGAAAGATACTTGAACTTAAGGAGACTTCTGAAAAGACAAATATAAATATTGAAAAATTAAAGTGCAGGTTCTGTTGAAATTGAAGATATTGTTCACACAATAAGAAAGAACTGCTGAAGAGACAAATATGCTATCACTAAATGCATCAATCAAGCAAAGCAACAGAGCAGGCGAAAGCAGGTAAAGGCTTCTCCGGTAGTTGCAAGTGAAGTAAGTAAACTTGCTGAACAATCAAAAATTCAGCTAATTCTATGAGACACTCTTATAAGAGACGTACGTGGTAATATAGATAGCGTTGTATCTTCTATGATGGAAAAATAATGAAAAATTAGAAGAGGAGTATCAGTAATACAAGAGTCTAAATATACATTTGGCACTATAAGTACAGAGATTCAAAAAGTTGTATCTCAGGTAACTGATATTACTGATATGGTTGGAGAATATTTATGAAAAGATAGAAACATTATTAAATGGATTTAATGATATTGTTGAAAAATCTGATAATACTATGAGTCCTATATAGATAGTGTTAAACCAAATTGCAGAAGATCAAAGCAGCAGCTATGAATGAGGATTACTCACTCTACTATGGCTTTGGCTGATATGTCAAGAGAACTAAAAGATGCCGTATCTAAATTCAAATATTAATATAGAAAATCGCAGGATAATTTCTTGCATGATTTTACATGATATAAATTTAATTTAATTTAATTAAATTCAATTACAAAACATCTTTATAGAAAATAGAATATATGGTAAAAAATAATTTGAATAATAAAGGTTTATAAAAATAACAATATTAATAAACAGAGATACTTAAAAAGTACTTAATAAAAAGTACTTAATAAAATGGCTATCAATATGGAATTTATCTAAAATAATGAGGAGGAAAATTATGAATCCATTTTTATTAATAACAATAAAAGCTATTAATTGGTTTTGCACTGGTTTTAGTAATAAATATAACAGGTAAGGGGAATTTAGCTCCATCATCTGCTAGTGATCAAATAGTAAATTATGTTCTTGGTGGAATTATAGAGGTAGTTATTTATAACAATAATATTAGAATACTTGATTTTGTGAGCAATTTTATCTATTTGGTGTATTCTTGTATTATCATTAAAAGTGGATAACATAATATAAAAGCTAAGCATTTAATAGATGGTAAGGCTTTAATAATAATGGATGGAGGCAAAATAGATATAGCAAATTGCAAGAAGGCTAGCTTATCAGCTCATAGATTTGGCTTTTTAAACTTCCGTACAAATGGTATTTTATTCATCAAAGACTGTAAAAGAGCTGTAATAGAACAAAATGGACAGTTAATAATAATACAATCTGGCGAAGAAAATCCAAAAGTTTCCAATTATTACGGATGGTCAGTTACAAAATGATATTCTTAAAGTGATAGGCAAGGATGAGGAATGGCTTCTTTGATGAATTATCAAGGTATAGATAAATATAGTGAAGTATTTTTGGGAGAGTATGTGGACAATTCTTTGATATTTACTACTTATGAGTAAAAGATAAGAAATGTGCATAGAAATTTTAAATTAAATAGATAAAGTGGTTGGTATTATTAACAATACTTGGTGGAGAAGGTGAAATGTCACCAATTTTAACTCAGATATTTTTCAATGCTTATGTTGATGATACCTAATCTATTTACAATAGAAGGTGGTATAGTTATTTTTGGCTGGATGTTATATATATTGTATATAATAGCAAGTTTACTTCACTAATAAATTTAACTAATCTAAATGTTATGAGAGTTAATGAATGTTAGTATTTATTGTATGTTATAATAATAAATTGAGAGGGTTTAATGAATAAGTATAAAAATAATAGGATTATGTATATGTGCAACACTTTTAGCTTTGGGATTCACAGCGTGTAGCGATTTTCAAAAATTCAAACATTAGCAAAGGGTGTCAACATACTCAAATTTAGTTGGTAAAATAGTATTGAAGATGTTGAAGGCTTTGCTGGAAACTAGTCTAGATAAATCTAGTGTTGAAAAGTTTATTAAACTAGTCAATGAATATAACGATGTTACGGCAAATACTGGATTAAAGGAGATTTTATAGAATTTACAACGCCTGTGTATGATATTGAGAAAAATAAGTACTTTGTGGAAAGAGGGAGATTTTTATAGGAACAAATTGTAAGAATAAATACTTATACATTGTTGATATAAACATTCCAGAAATGAAGATTGATGATGCTCTTTTATTTTTAGATAATGATGCTATTGATAAGGTAAATTATTTCGATGAAGAAGAAAAAGAAGTTTCAAATTTTATTTTCAAGAGTAAAGACAGGAAGAAACACAGGATGTAAAAGTACATCACTAAGAATATGGAAAAATATTTTTGAAAAATATTCAATTTGATGAAAATGCAAGAATGTTATCTGTAATAATACATAATGACTATGATGGACAATATTTATTTGCTAGGTCATCTTAGGGTGTTAGTTCCAAACAAAGATGGATTTTTATTTGTAGAAAAACTTAGTTTTGAAGAACCGTATCAAGCTATAAAATTTGCAACTAAAGAACAATGTTATAAGTATTTACAGACTAAATACTCTGATTATACAGGTGAGGGTTTGGCAGAAGCCTTTTACTTATGGATAATAATAAAATGGTTGAGCCTAAATAGATATTTTTATAATACAAATTAGTACTAAACACTATATAAAAATGTAGTTTTCATAAAATCATAAGAATAATTATATTTCTTGAATTAATGCTTAGAATTTAATTAGTGTTTAGTACTAAAATAATTTATTCATCTTGTTCCTAGTATACTAGCTCTAAATTCAGTTGGTGTCATATAAACATCAAAAATTTCTAACAAAAAGTTTTTGTTGTTTCAAAACCTACACTAGCGCCTATATCTATTATACTATAGTTTGTATTTATTAATAGGCTACATAGTTTGTTTTACTCTTACAGCATTCAAAAAGTTGGAAGAGTTTTTCAACATAATATTTTAGTATTTTATTTATATTTTTGGGAGATATATCAAATATTTTTGAAATATCGGATATATCTATTTCATTTTTCATAGTTATCCATATATAATCTATTATCTTTACACCACGTTCATCCAGTCTTATACTTGTCAAATCTTCAAAATCCTTATTAGCATTTTAAATTTCTTTGTTGATATACCGTAGTTAGTTTGAAAATACTTTTTGAAAGTTGTGAAGAATCTGAAAAATTCAAGATAACGCTTATATCATCAAAGAGTAAGATGTATGAAACGAGTAAAAACTGTGCCTTGACAATCTCATCTCATTTAATAATTCTCGAAAACTAAGTCAGTAAGATTTGTAATATATTTTGAAACAGCACTTTCGCTCATAGAAAATATTTTTGAAAGTGTGCTAAGATACATATCGCTAGATGAATTCAAATACATATACTTGAATATTTCTTCGCTATTTATGTTATTGCTCTTTTCATCATTATTTTCTACTAATCTCAAAAAGTATATTATAAAGCTCTGTAAGTCTTGATAATATATATATTGATGAGTAACTTTTTGGGTAATATCTACATCAATAGAGCGTATGCCTATCTCATTTCGTATATCTTCTAATAGTGTAGATATGTTTTCTTCTATCATAGCTACCTACATCAGCTACACTATTATTATATAATGTATCTATTATATTTATTTTTTTCATCATTTATGTTAAGACTACGTTTTAGAATGTCATTTATAAGCTCAAATTTGTAAATCAACAAATAATAAGATACTGGCTCTGATACACCTATTATCTCTGATATTTGCCAAGGTAATAATGCAATCATAACGCCAGGTTTCATAGTATATATTTTTGTTTTTGGATTTTTATTTGCGCAAGTCCTGAAACAACATATAAAAATCTGGATTGTTTATGTAGTAGGGCTTTTGTAGGGGCGAAATCTGTTTGTATGTCAAAAAGAGCTATATTTCTGTCACTTATATTAGCTTCATACGTATGTTGTATATGCACTTTTTGTTATTTTTCATAATTATCCGCCTTTAAATTTGATAAATAAAACAATAATTAATAAAAATCAAATTTTATAATTTCGTTTAAAAATACAAAAATATTTTTATAAGAATAAAAGAATGAAAAATTTAGATTTTTATTGATTATATCACAATGTTTTTCAAATTGTATATACAATTTTTACACAAAAAACGTATGTCAAATGGAAAGTACATACATGACTTAATTTGTCCTATACGATATGATATTATATTAACTATAGATACGTTATCTTGGTTTACTTGTCGTAAAACTAAGCAAGATATTATAAAAACTGTGTTTGCAAGCTTAGAAAACAGATTAATTAATTTAAAAAGGAGTGTTTTTAATGGCTAAAAACTTAAGAGGAAAAATTTTTTAAAACTAATTGATTTTACAAGTGATGAGGTAAGATATTTAATAGACTTATCTAAAGACTTTAAATCAATGAAAAAGAGCAGGAGTACAACATAAATATTTGGAAGGAAAAATATAGTATTACTATTTGACATCTACAAGAACAAGATGCTCTTTTGAAGTAGCAGGTAGTGATTTAGGAATGGGTGTTACATATCTTGATCCAGCAGGTTCTACAAATGGGACATAAGGAGTCTATAGCAGATACAGCTAGAGTTCTTGGAAGAATGTATGATGGTATAGAGTATAGAGGATTTTTCTCAAAGAAATAGTAGAAGAATTAGCAAAATATGCAGGGTGTACCTGTATGGAATAGTCTTACTGACGAGTGGCATCCTACTCAAATGATAGCAGATATGCTTACAGTTGAAGAGCATTTTGGATATCTAAAAGGTCTAAAATTTGTATATATGGGGAGATGCTAGAAATAATGTTGCAAATTCTCTTATGATAGCTTGTGCAAAATTAGGACTTAATTATGTAGCTTGCACCAAAAGAATTGTTCCCGGATCAAAAATAGTAAAAATAGCTGAAGAAATAGCTAAAGAAAAATAATTGTACAGTTACTCTTACAGATGATGTAGAAAAAGGAACAAAAAGATGCAAATGTACTTTTTATACAGATATATGGGTATCTATGGGAGCCTAAAGAAATATGGGCAGAGAGAATAAAATTACTACAAAAAAATATCAAATAAATTCAAAAGTAATGCAAAATGCTGATAAAGAAGCTATATTCTTACATTGCTTACCATCATTCCATGATACTAAAAACCACTGTGGGAAAAGATATAGCTGAAAAATTCGGAATAAATGAAATGGAAGTAACAGATGAAGTGTTTGAATCAAAACAATCACATGTATTTGATCAAGCAGAAAACAGAATGCATACTATAAAAGCTGTTATGTATGCTACGCTTTGCCTAATAGATAACAAATAAAAATCATAGGGTTAGTATTGTACTAATCCTGATGAGAATATAAATAAAGTTTATTTTTGATAACTAAAAATTTGATGTGTATTACTTGATTATTACTAGTAGTAAAACATACTTTAATACAATAGTTTGAAAGATAAACAAACATATAAAAAAGGGCTTTTAGAATGAAAGCGTTACTAGATATATATAACCAATATTACTAATTTTTATATGAGGGATGGCCTATACTTATAGCTTTACTTGGTGGAGGTATTATAATTACTTTTTAAGAACTAATTTTTGTTCAGCTAAGATATTTTGCCATTCATTTTCAAAAACAAACTTTTGGAAAGATGTTTGCATCTGATGTAGGTGGAGAGGGGTCTGTTAGTCCGTTCCAAGCAGCATCAGCAGCTCTAGCGTCATCTATAGGTGCAGCTAATATAGTAGTGGCACCATCTATAATATTGTTGCAGGTCCGGGGGCAGTATTTTGGATGTGGATGGCAGCACTTATAGAGTCAAGCTACAAAAATTTGCTGAGATAATACTTGGTATAAAATATCGTGAGAAAAATTTCAGATGGAGAATTCGTAGGTGGACCAGCATATACATTTAAAAAAGGAATAGGTGGAACATTAGGTAAGGTTATGGGATTTTTGGTATCATTTTTCTTTATGATAGAATATTGCCATCTATAACATTACAAAACTATATCAGCACAGGACCACTTGAAAAAGTAGGTCTTTCAAGAACAATATCAGCTGTAGTAATTACAATACTTGTAGTGCTTGTTGCTTATGAGTGGTATAAAAAGAATAGGTCAAAGTAACTGAAAAACTAGTTCCATTTATGGCGGCTTTATACATATTATTCGGTTTAATAGTAATAGTGATGAATATAAAGCAAATTACAGGAGCATTCAGCTCTTATATTTAGCAGTGCATTTAATCCTAAAAGCTATAGCAGGTGGGTACTACTGGTGCAGCATTTGCAGCTATGGTGAAAAAGCCGGTGCAGACTGAGAGTTGCTATTCTAACAAGCTGGTATGGGTTCTGCTCCAGCTATGCTCATCTTTCACAGCTATAACAGATCACCCAGTAAGACAAGGTATGTGGGAATATTTGAAGTAATAGCAGATACTATAATGGTTTGTACTATATCAGCATTAGTTGTTCTTGTTACAACTGATATAACTAGTCAAAGATTTAAAAAGGTATAGCAGTAGAAAGAGCATTCAACGCTGCATTTGGTCAAATGGGTACAGCTGTAATAGCTATTGGCTTATTTTTATTCGTTTTATCAACTATAATAGTAATAGTATTTTTATTTGATGAAAAGACAAGGGAATACTTATTTGGTACAGCAGTTGGTAGGTGATGAGACTTGTGGCTTGTATAATGGTAATATTAGGTGGTTGTTTCTTTTTGAAAATGCAGGAACATTCCTTGAGTTTTACCCTAGGCAGTTGTTTTACAAAATATGATAGGGTATGATAATGCTAAGTGGAGAACTAAAAAGAAATGACAGAAGATTTCTTTGCGAAAAATCCTAAATATTATCCAGGAGCAAAATAAAAAGTATTTTTGTTCTATGAAAAGTATAATATAAAACTCTCATTTTTATGGGAGTTTTATATTGACTATTTATGAAAAGTTTGTTATAATTTATTGCATTTCGACAATGTTTGTAATACGTAACTGAAA
>BNJT01000540.1_pt1 | contig 38953 bp, 55 predicted proteins | sample 8540491 | NCBI WGS metagenome assembly BNJT01 (sample SAMD00202455, study PRJDB9452) | human saliva metagenome | host: Homo sapiens | reverse complement strand
TTTAAAATATTATTTTTTAGTTATCTGATTTTTTTATAATATGAGAAATATAGAGGTAATCCTATAGCTAAAAGCTCCTAAAGATATTTCCTAATGTAACATAAAATAGATTATATAAGATACCAGAAACTCCAAAATAAACTTGTATCTGCTAATTTTAGCAGCAGTTAGATAGAACATATTTGCTATTGAGTGGTCATAACCAATAAGAACGAATAGCATAATAGGTAACCAAGCTCCAACTAATTTACCTATAGTATCTCTTGAAGTATAACTTTGAATAACAGCTCCACATACTAGAACATTACATAGTATACCTTTAATAAAAAGAGCATAAGCTGAAGCATCTACTTTATGAGTAGCTATGTTTTTGTAGATATGCAAGAGAATCTGCATTAAAAACTTCCACCTTTTACTGTGATATAAGCAACTATGAAACTTCCAACATAGTTAAAAAGATAAACAGTTACAAGGTTTCTAATCATTTGTGTAAAAACTAATTTTTTTATTTACGAATGCAACTGATAATAAACAGTTACTTGTAAATAATTCAGCACCAAGTGTTACAACTAAAATAAGCCCCACTGGGAATACAGCTGCTCCTAAAAAAATTTTTGCAAATCCTGGATCAGTTTTTCACTAAAGTAGAAGATGAAATAATATTTCCTGCTCCTCCAAGTGCTATAAAAGCTCCTCCAAAAATTCCAAGTAACATAAGTTTAAATAAGGGTTTAGTCGCCTTATCTATTCCAACTTTAATAATATAGTCCACTAATTCCGTCGGTGTTTTGTGTCCATCTGCCATTTTAAAACCTCCATATTTTTTTTTAATTTATTGTTCTATTATACTAAATTTTTTTAAATTATTAAAAAGCATTTTTAATAATAATATTAAAAATAAATTAAAAGAGCTGTTACAAAATTAAATTTTCAATATAAAAAAACTAAAAAAATAGGTAAGTTACGAATGTAGATTTTTAGATAAAAAAATTAAAGCAAGTGAGCCGAGTAAATGTCGACATGTTTGAGCTAACTTGTTAGCGAGTTGGTCGAATTTACAGCGAAACGTTAATTTTTTTATCGTTAAGAAATCTACTCAGTAACGAACTATTTTTTTACTTTTTTATTAATTTGTAGCAACTCTATTATGTATAAATATTTAATTTTTATTAACTAACATAACCCCATCAGATATAGGAAGTAAAGTTACATCTTCAAAAATTCTCATAAAGATATTCTATAAAACTCATCTAATCTTTTTTTACTATAGTCTTAAACCTCTTAGGACTTTCTTTATATAAATAACCTCTAAAAAGGATATTATCTATAAACACAAGTCCACCTTTATTTAAAAAGTTTATATGAATCTTCAAAGAATTTTTTTATATTGTCCTTTAGCAGCATCAATAAAAAAATAAAAATCATAATTTTTTTATTTAATTTTTTTCTATCTCTTCTGTGGCGTCTCCTAGAATTTGTTCTATATTTTTTTCAAATTAGCTTTTTTTCAAAATTAGATTTAGCAATTTTAAATCTATCTTCATCAATTTCTATTGTAGTCAAAACAGCCATTTCTATCTTGAATTTCTTCAGCCATAATAATTCCTGAATAAGCAGTAGCAGTTCCAATTTCTAGAATATTTTTTTATATTTTTTTATTTGATTTTATAATAAATTTTAAATATTCTCTAATCTCTTTTACTGATTATTGGAACATTATTGATTTCAGCATCTTCTTCAATCTCTTTTATCAATAAACTTCTACTTCTATATTTATCAATCTTTGATGAAATATAACTGTTTGCTTCTTTTTAATTCTTCTAGCATTTTTTTCTTCCTTTACTAACTTTTATAATATAGAAATTATCCATTATTTTCTTCTTTATAGTTTATAGAGAAAACCTCCAAGTTTATCATATTCACCAGAAACATTTTCAGGAATATTTAAAGCTTTAACTTTAAATTCTTTTCTTTCATTTAAAAAAACTTCTCAACATTTTTCAGTATTCTCTTGAGAAATTATAGTACAGGTACTATAGATTAGTTCTCCTCCATCTTTTTAATATATCTGCTGCTGAGTTTAAAATTTCTAGTTGTAATGAGGCTAGTTCTTCTACATTTTCTCTATTTTTTTGTATATAGAATTTCAGGTTTTCTTTCTTATAACTCCATAACCACTACAAGGCACATCAACCAAGATTTTTGTCAAATTTTCTACCCTTGTTTATTTACATTTCTAGCATCTAAAAACAGTAGCTTTGACTATATCTATTCCTAGCTTTTTCATATTTTCTTCAATCAGTTTTTTTCTTATGTTGATGTATATCTATAGCTATGATTTCACCTTTGTTTTTCATTTCCTCAGCAAGAACTGCAGTTTTTTTCCACCTGGTGCAGCACAGATATCTAAAAACTAATTCATTTAGGTTTTTGCTCCTAGATTTTTAGCTGCTAAATATGATGAAGCATCTTGAGCAATTATTTTTTTCCTTCTTTAAATTCCTTTAGAATTTATTATCAAACCTGAGTTTACATAATATACTGTATCAACTTTTTTTATAATTTGAATATCTCTTTTCTTTTTAAAAAAATTCTTCAAATTCTTCTTCACTATATTTTAATTTATTTACTCTTACTGATAAATAAGGAATTTTCTTTAAACTAATAATAGCTTGGTTTTAAATTTTCACTTCCATATTGTTTTTTTCTAATATATCACAAAAAAATATTGTGGAATAGAGTACAAAAATTTCATAGTTTTTTTCTCATCATGTAGTTTTTTTATTTCTAAATCTTTATTTCTCAAAGTAGTTTCTTAAAGTTCCCATTTATAAATTTAGAAATAGCTATTCCATGCTTTTTAGCAATTTCAGTTGCTTCCCAAACAACACCTTTAGCATCACTGGACATAAAAGGTTAATTGGTAAATTGAAATTCTCAATAGATTTCTTATCCACTCTTTCTTTATTACTTTGGTATTTTTTTCTATCATATAGTCTAAGAAATTTTTTTATTTCTTAGAACACCATAGAAATATTTCAGTAATAAAGGCTTTTTTTCTTTAGCTGTAAGATAGAATTCTTTAAAAAGCATCATTTAAAAACAATATTTGAATAACTTCCTTTATCTACAAAATGATATTAGCTTCATAGCTACATATTTTACACTCATATTAACACCTTATTTTTTTCTTCATCAGGTTCTTCTTCTTGTCTAGGTATAGGTTTTCCAAACATCCATTCAACATGTCTTCTCATACCTGTTAAATCAAATTTTTTTTCCCTTTTAACTAAAAATAGTATTATCTTCAGGAACTGCAATATATCCCTTCTTCTAATGGTACAGAGTCATCTAAAGATATTTGTAACTTAATAGGTTTTACAGTATCATCATTTGCAAATTCAAAAAGGCTTAAATTCTGTTTTAACAACTCTTATCAAGCTTTCATCTTCTAATATTGCTTGCTTTTTCAGCATCAGTAAATTCTCTTTGAGGTGGGATAATCAGCAAAGAATAATCTTCTAGTTTTTTTATGAATTTTAATTTTCTTATCAACACCTAATTCAAAAAAATATCTATAGTGTATTTCCCTCTTTCACTAATTAAAAATTCCACCCTAAATTAATTACTTTTCTTCCATAACCAAATTGATCTGGTAATACTCCAAAATCCCCTTTTGATACTAAATCATCATTTGGTGCATTTATTCTCACTTGGAAACATTGTAGGTCCTTCCATTTCTGAGAAAGAAAGTATTATAGAAAGACTTTCTACTGGAAATGGAAAAAAATTGGTTGTACTAAATTATCGAAATATTCCTAAAGCATCTACTCCATTAGGAATATTTCTGCTAACATCTGCTCTTATAGCTGTTTCAACACTTCTTATTCTCATATTATTTTCTCCCTTTAATAAAATTTTCTATTTATCTATAATATAGCATAATTTCCTATAAAAAAATAAATAAAATATTATTCATCAAGGTCAACCATAATCTTATACAAATCTGTTACAGATAATTTCTTTTTTTCTTCTTCTGAAAAAGTCTCTAACAATTTCTCCTTGATGTAAAAAGTAACATTCTATTACCATAAGTTAAAAGCATCTTGAAGATTATGAGTTATCATAAGGGCTGTAAGATTTTTTTCTTTTTACTTTCTCTTCTGATAAAAAGCATAATTTTTCTTTTTGTGTCTTTGGATCAAGAGCTGCAGTATGCTCATCTAATAAAAATTAGTTCAGGAGCTTTCATTGTTGCCATAAGTAAGGCTATAGCTTGTCTTTTGTCCCACCAGATAAAAACTCCCATTTCAGTATTTAGTTTTTTTGCTCTAAACCCTAAATTAAGATTTTTTTAATAAATTCTCAAATAAAGGCTATATTATCTTTATTTTTTTACTAAATTTTAATGTTCTTCTTTCTCCACGATTAAGAGCTAATGCCATATTCTCAGCAACTGTCATACGAGGAGCTGTATTATCTAAAGGATTTTTGGAAAAACACGACTTATATACTTAGCTCTTTCAAATTCCTTTGTTGACGAAATTTCTACATCATTAATCGATATACTACCACTATCTAAAGGAAAAAAACTCCAGATATCGCATTAAATAATGTTGATTTTTCCTGCTCCATTTCCACCAATTATTGTAATAAAATCTCCTTTATTAATAACAAGATTTATATTTCTTCAAAAGCATGATGTTCTCTGTTTGAATTTGGATTAAAAAAACTTTATTTATATTTTTTTAATTCTATGTATGGCATTATTTATCACCTTTTCCTAACTTTAAAGAAAACTTTTTTTAATTCAGGGACACTTAAAAAAATAGTGCTATTAAAAGAGCTGAAACCAATTTAAAGTCATTAGCTTGTATTACATTTAATTTCAATACAAAAAAACTAAAAAGTAAACGATATATCATAGAACCAAATACTATACAAACAAGACGTGTTAAAAAAGTTTACATCAGTAAAAATCACTTCTGCTATTATAATAGCAGCAAGAGCGACAACAATTACTCCTAATCCACTATTAACATCAGCATATCCATTGTTTTGAGAAAGTATTGCCCCTGTTAAAGCTATTAATGAATTTGAAAGCATAAGTCCAAGAGTAGTCATCTTTTTAGTAGATATTCCTAATGATGTTGCCATTTTTGGGATTATCCCTGTTGCAATTAGAGCTTGTCCTAACTCAGTATCAAAAAAATAAATGCATCGCTAAAAATTACAATAGAAATCACTATTAGACCTAACAATATAATATCAAAATAAGGTGGTAAAGTTTAATTTTTGATAAACTATCAAAAAAATAGTTTCCTTATTAAGTAGACTTAAGTTAGGTCTTTTCATTATACGAAGATTTACTGAAAGTAAAGCTGTCATTGTAAGAATACCTGCAAGTAAACTTGGAATTTTACAAACATTGATAAAAAAATAGCTGTTACTAAGCCTGCAAGAGAACCAATAAGCATTGCTATGATTGTTGCAGTCAAAGGTGAATAACCACTTTGTATAAGCATAACACAAACAGCTGCTCCTAAAGGATAAGACCCTTCTGTTGTCATGTCTGCAATATTCAAGACACGAAAAACTTATAAATAAACCTAACGATAGTAAACTCCACAACAGTCCTTGTGAAATTGCTGAAATAATTAAATCCATTTTCCTCTTCCTTCCTATCTTCTATATAAAGATTTTTAGAAAAAAATAAGTGAGTTATATTCCAGATTTTTAGGATAAAAAAATTAAATAGAATGAGCCGAGCAAATCTCGGCTTGTTTGAACAAAGTGAGTTTGCCGAATTTCTTAGAAGCACTTAGCAATTTATTGCTTAGAGCTTCTTATGATGCGAATTCTTAATTTTTTTATCCGTTTAGAAATCTGGCTAATAACGAACTATTTTACTAAATACTACTTAACTATTTGTGCTTTTTCTTTAATAGTTGCAGGAATTTCTATTCCTAATTCTTGTGCTTTTCCTTCATTTAAGTATATAACTCCTTCATTAGCTAAAAACAATAGGAGTATCAGCTGGTTTTTACCATTTATTACATCTACTATAACTTTTGCAGTTTCAACACCAATTTGATATTGGTCAACTCCTAAACCTAAAACTCCACCATCAGCAACCATAGTGTCAGCTGAAGGAAAAACTCTATTTTAAATTTATCTGTAACTTTTTACAACTGTTGCCATAGCACTTGCTATAGTATTGTCAATAGGAACAAATATTGCTTGAACTTCACTTGCTAAACTTTCTGTAACTTGTTGAATATCATTAGAGTTTGCTATTGAAGCTAATTTAACTTCTAATCCTAATTCAGCTGCATATTTTCTTTAGCTTCTTCAATTTGTTTTTATTGAGTTATCTTCACTTGAAGTATACAATAGCCCAATTTTTCTTTAAGTTAGGTATAATTTCCTTCATCAATTCAAGTTGTTGTTTTGATAGGGTGTTCTATCACTTACTCCAGTGATATTATTTCCTGGTTTTTCTTCACTTGCAATAAGACCTGCTTCAACTGGATAAGTAATTCCTGCCATGATTATAGGAATATCCTTTGTTGCATTAGCAAGACTTAAAGTTGCAGGTGTTGTAATTCCTACTAAGATATCATTTTTCACTAACTAATTTTTTTCACTCATAAGAGCAAGATTACTTTGTTCTCCTTGAGCATTTTGTAACTGAACCTCCCACGACTGAAGTCGCAGGGGTTCTTGGGTAGTAGTTGCTTCTGTTAGCCAACTAAATTTACCAAGCTATCCCCATAGTTCCTACGGTTCATATATTGTATATTTAAGCACTTATACCTAATATCTTTAGTCCTTCTTTTAATATGTTTTTGGCTGCATTTATATCTCTATTATGTACAGCTCCACATACTGGACAAGTCCATTCTCTCACACTTAAATCTTTTTACTTCTTCATTTCTATATCCACAACAATTACATATTTGACTACTTGCAAAAAAATTTATCTACTCTTACTATTGTTTTTCCATGCCATTTCGCTTTATAACTTAGTATTCTATTAAATTCACTCCATGATACATCTACAATATTTCTTGCTAATTTATGATTTTTTTTACCATATTTTTTTATTTGTAAATCTTCAATACAGATAATATCATATTCTTTTATTAGCATCGTTGATAACTTTTGCAAAAAAATCTTCTCTTTGATTTGATATCTTTTTCAAATAATCTTGCTACTTTTATTCTAGCTTTATTCCTATTTGAACTACCCTTTGGTTTTCGTGATAGTTTTTCTTTGTAATATTAGCTAGTTTATTCAAAGATTTTTTTGTAAATATTTTTGGATTTTCTATTGAGATTTCATCACTGGTAATCGCAAAGTCCTTTTATACCTAAATCTATTCCAACATTCTTATTTGTACTTTCTAACTTTTTCTACTTCTACATCAGTACAACATAAAGATATATAATATTTTTCCACTAGGTACTTGGGTTATTGTTGCATTTATTATTCTTCCTTGTGGTTTTTATTTTTATCTCTTATTTTTTTAGTCTTTCCTAACTTAGGTACTTTTATCCATTTATCTAAAAAAACTCTATATTATTATTTGTATAATTGGTTCTGTATGATTTTCTATTATCTTTCTTAGATTTAAACTTTGGATAGCCACTTCCACTAAAAAAAGTTTTTTTATAGGCTTTATCTAAATCTTTTTAAAAGAATTTTTGTAAAGAAAATTTATCTACATCTTTTAACCATTCTTTCTCTTGTTTTAAAACTGTTAATTCTTTACTACACTCACTATATGAAATAGATTTTTTTCTCTTTGTTATATAGCTCTTGTTTTTAAATCTAAAAAAATGATTATAGACATATCTTACACAACCAAAAGTACAATTTAATATTGTTATTTGAGTTTTAGTTGGATAAAAATCTAAACTTATATGCTTTTTTTCCATGCGATTTCACCTCCATTTACCTATATATAGTATACCACTTTTTTTATACTATAAGTAAATGAAAAAAAGTAAAAATTTTTTCTAAATATATGAACCTAAAAACTGACTCAGTCGTTTTTAGAGGTTGTCGTTCACATAAGTACGCTACCACTTATGCAGTTCTCCTGGCATATACACTCCTTAATAAATTAAGGAGATTAGCCTTGAACTTCTTAATATTTCTATTAAGCACAGACTATATCTTATCCCACAGCTCTATCTGTTTGGGTCTACCCACTTCCACCAGCTTTGGTGTACTTCCCTCAGGAGGAATAGTCGTTGAACCTTACCTTTCGGTCTTGGCTGCTGATTGCCCATTTTAGCCTTTCCCAAATCTTTGATTTGGGGCATTACAACACTTAGGATTTAACCTTATGTCATCTAGTATATTTTTTCTGCTTTCGCCACTTTCACATTTGTACCATATTATTTAGGTACTATGTTGTAGTTATACTAGCTTTAGGGGTTTCCAGCAATTCGAGTAGTATTGGATAGCTTTTTAAAGTTGCTACCTCTACATACATATTTCTATATATGCTGACTATACTTAATGGTCTAACTCATGACTGACACCCTACGAGTGCTAGAGTCACAAGTGTGCGACCATATTTTTTTAATCAATTCTGATGTTCTTTCCATCTTCATAACCTTGTCTTGCAAGTTCTTCTACCATTCCTTTATAAATGCTATCTAAAGCTGGGTGACTAAGTAATTGTAATACCCTCAACATTTATAACCTTTTCTTCTGTAACTTGTGCCTTTTTCTTGAGCAACTTGTTCTTGGCTATTATCTTTTTTTATTATTTAAAAAAATAATACCCTAACACAATAATTAACAAAGCTCCAAAAAAATAAAAACCGATTTTTTTCATAAATTTTTTTCCTCCTATGTATAATAAAAAGCCACAGATAAAATCTGTGGCCAAAAGTTAACTAATCCCACATATTAAGATTTTCTCTCTCTTATAAAAATCAGCAAGAGAAATCAAAATCTTTCCTTTCTCTTCTCCAAACATATTATGTATAATCTTTTTGCTCTTTCAACAGTCTCGTTTAGAATTTTTTTACTTTCTTCCATACCTAAAAATACTAGGATAAGTCGCCTTATGTAAATCATCATCGCTTCCAACAGGCTTACCTAATTCTTCAAAAGTTCCTTCAATATCTAAAGATATCATCTTTTACTTGAAAAGCTAAACCAATGAGTCTCAGCATATTCTTCTAATACAAGTCTTTTATCTTCAGAAACATCAGCTATAATACAAGCTATTTCAATAGGAAGTTTTATTAACTTTCCTGTCTTATGTTTATGAATATATTTTTAAAGTCTCTAGATTAATTTTTTTATTTTCACTTTCAATATCTATCATTTGCCCACCTATCATTCCATTTATTCCTGAATAAGCAGAAGTTTTTGAAATAATTTTTTTGTAATTTGCTCAAATGATAAAATATTTAAATTTTTTTCTGATAACATATAGAAAGCATAAGTCAAGAGTGCATCCCTATAAGAATAGCTTCTGCTTCTCCAAAAACTTTATGAGTTGTTAATTTACCTCTTCTATAATCATCATTGTCAAGAGCTGGTAAGTCATCATGAACAAGAGAATAAGAATGTATCATTTCTATTCCTATAGCTGACTTTTACCCCTTTTTGTATATCTTGATTTAATAATTCCAAAGTTGTAAAAAAGTAAAAAGGTCTCAATCTTTTTACCACCATTTAAAAGAGCATACTCCATTCCTTTTGCTATAGTTTCTGGATATGAAAGTTCTTCTAACTCTTTTTTTAATTCAGTTTCAAAAAAATTAGTTTTTTTCTTTTTAAATAAACTTGGAAATCACTATTCATCTTAAATCTCCTCTGTCTCAATTTCTCCATTTTTTTCAATGACTTTTAATTAATCTACCTTCAGCTTCATTTAACATCTTAGAAGCAGTTTTTATAAGTTTCATCGCATTTTCATATTCTTTTATTGCATCGTCTAGACTAAGTTCTCCACTTTCTAGTTTTTTTCAATAATTTCATCTAAATTTTCTAAATTTTCTTCAAAAAGTATTTTTTTGCCATTCCCACTCCTTTCATATAATAAAAATATTTATAATTAAATTGATAAGTTTTTTTCTTGAAAGATTTATATTAAAAATTGAAATGAGATTACTGCGATGTCCATAAATGTTTGGAGAGCCTTTGTGGAGCTCGAAAAACATTTATGGCTATCAAGTAATCGAAATATATAACTAAAAAGTATAAAAAAATTCAAGAAAAAAACTTGTTATTATTTTGTAAAAAAATGTTAATATTTTTTTATTATATTTTCTTTCATCAGTTTTTTTCTAAAAAGATGCTATATTATCTTCTAAATCTTCAAATAAATGATGTTCACAGATTATTAAAGCCATCATCTGCTAAAATATCTGCCTTATCTATAGCTTTTAAAAACCTTTGTAGTGATATTATCTTGATAAGGTGGATCCATGAATATTATATCAAATTTTTTTCCTTTTTTTCTTCCCTAATATTTCTACAGCTCTCACAACATCATTTTTTTATAAGCTCTACATCTATCTGTAAAACCTAAGTTATCAATGTTTTCAATAATATATTTTAAAAGCTTCTCCATCTTTTTTTCTATCATGACAGCTCTTTTAGCACCCTCTACTCACAGCTTCAAGTGAGATACTTCCACTTCCACTGAATAGATCTAAGAAAAACAGAATTTTCTACATATGGAGCAATTATTGAAAAAAAGAGATTCTTTTACACTTTCAAGAGTTGGTCTTGTATCAAAAACCTTTTTCTTGTCTTTATTATTCTATTTTTTTAGCTTCACCTGCTATTATTCTCATATTATCACCCACTTAATAAATAAACATACTGTCACCAAAGCTAAAAAAAGTGATATTCTTCCTTTAACTGCCAAGTTATATATTTCAAGCATTTTTTTCTCTATCATATAATGCTGAAACAAGCATCAACAATGTTGATTTTGGAAGGTGAAAGTTTGTTATTAAAGCATCAACTATTTTTAAATTGATAGCCAGGATATAAAAAAATTCCTGTATCTTTTTTGAGCAATTAATTTTTCCATTTTCATCAACAGAAGATTCTAATGCTCTTGTTGCAGTTGTACCAACTGAAATAATTCTTCTTCCTTGTGCCTTAGCTTCATTTATAGTCTTTGCAGCTTTTTTTCTGAAATTTCAAAAGCTTTCTTCATGCATCTTATGTTCTAAAAACATTTTCTGTTTGAACAGGTCTAAATGTTCCTAGACCAACTTCTAAGAAAAATATCAACTATTTCTATACCCTTTTCTGAGATTTTTTTTCAATAGCTCCTCTGTAAAAATGTAATCCTGCAGTTGGAGCAGCAACAGATTCTCCTCTTTGAGCATAAACAGTTTGATACCTATCTTTATTTTTCTAGTTTTTCTTGTTATATATGGAGGTAAAGGCATAGAACCAAGTTTATCTAGAAACCTCTTCAAAACTACCTTCATAATAAAAACTTTAATATTCTATTCCCATCTTCTTTAATTTCTAATAATTCAGCTATTAGCTCCTTTATTTTCTCCTATATATAATTTTCTGTCCTAATTTTTAATTTTTTTAGCTGGTTTCAACAAACATTCCCAAGTATCTATAGAAATTCTTTTTTTATTAAAAGAATTTCTAAAAACTCCACCACTTTCTTTATGTCCATATATTCTAGCAGGTATAACTTTAGTTGCATTTCTAACTAAAACATCACCTTTTTGTAAATAGTCAATTATATTATAGAAATGTTTATGTTCAATTTCTCCTGTTTTTCTGTTTATCAACATAAGTTTTGCTGAATCTCTAGGTTCTCTAGGTTTTTGACCTATTAGTTCTTCAGGTCAAAAAAATAATCATAATCACTAAGATAAGTCGACATCTTCATCTTCCTCAATTTCTTCAAAATTATCAGCTTTTATTGCTTTTTTTAGCAAGTACTACTCTATCATTTCCACCATAGTCTTTTACCACAGATAAAATAGCAAAATTATTATCTTCTAAAAATTTTTTTGAAACATCTTTTTGCTTGTTTATATCCAATTTCAAAAAGCTAGATAACCTGTATCTTTTTAAATATGCTCCTGCTTTTTTTTGAAATTTCTCTATAAAAATGTAGACCATCTCCTAAGTCAGTAAGAGCATTTTTTTAGGCTCAAAGTTTTTTTAACTTCAGGCATTAAAGTTTCATACTCTTCTTTTTGTTATATATGGTGGGTTTGAAACTATTAAATCATATTTAAAAATCTTCATCTAATTTTTTTCAAATAAATCAGATTTCATAAAGTTTACATTTTCTACTTTGTTTAATACTTTTATTTTCATTTGCAAGTTTAATAGCATCTTCATTTATATCTACTCCTGTTACAGAACTAGATTTTTAATTCATTTGCAATAGCAATAGATATTGCTCCACTTCCACTACCTATATCTAAAATATTAGGTTCTTCTATTTCTCTCATAAGTTGTATACATTGTTCAACTAAGATTTCTGTATCTGGTCTAGGGAATTAATACATTCTCTCTAACTTTAAAAGGAAGTCCATAAAATTCCCATTCTCCTAAAAATATATTGTAATGGTTTTCTACTCTTAGCTCTTAACATCAACATTTCTCTAATTTTTATTTCTTTATCTTCTTCTTTAATTTCTCTTGACATACTGTATTTTTAAAGTATTTCTACTCACTTTTTAAAAGCTTCTGAAAAAAATATACTCTGTATCTACTAAAAGCACTAGGAACTCCATTTTTCTTAAGATATTCAACAGATTTATTAAAAAAATATCTAAATTTTCAGTCTTATAATCTTTCTTTTTCTCCTTTATTTCATCAAAAGATTTTTTTCTTCCACCATTTGTTTTAATAATTGTTTTATAGAAGTCTTTTTCTTCCTCAGTCAATTCTCTTTCATAATGAATATAAAGAGCTATTCTATCAAGGTTTTAAAAACATAAGACACTAATTTTTTTCTGCTTCTAAACGGGGTTTTTGAAAAAGAGTATTTTTTTCAAATACTCTTCAACAAATTTTAATATTTCTAGTAAATTCATTATTGCTCTGAAGCAGATAATAACTCTGCTTGATGAAAAGTTATAAGTGCATCAATCATTTCATCTATATCCCCGTCTAAGAATGCTTCTAATTGATGTACTGTTAATTTTATTCTATGGTCAGTGATTCTTCCATCTGGGAAGTTATATGTTCTAATTTTTTCTGCTCTATCTCCTGTACCAACTTGTAATCTTCTTTCTGATTCAACTTCACTTCTTTGTTTTTCTTGTTCCATTTCATAAAGTTTAGTAAGTAAGTGTTTCATTGCCTTTTCTCTATTTTTTAATTGAGATCTTTCATCTTGACATTGTACTACTATTCCTGTAGGTAAATGTGTAATTCTAACAGCTGAGTCAGTCATGTTTACGTGTTGACCTCCAGCTCCACCTGATCTATAAGTATCTATTTTTAAATCCTTAGGATCAACTGTTACTTCTTGTACATCTTCAACTTCTGGTAAAACAGCAACTGTTGCAGTTGATGTATGTATTCTTCCTGACGCTTCTGTCTTAGGAACTCTTTGTACTCTATGAACACCTGATTCAAATTTTAACCTTGAGTATGCACCTAAACCAATTATAGTGAAGGCTACTTCTTTTAGTCCATTTAGTTCTCCATCTTGTTTTTCTATAATTTCAATTTTCCATTTTTTTCTTTCAGCATATCTTGAATACATTCTAAATAAGTCTGCTGCAAATAGAGCTGCTTCGTCTCCACCTGCTCCACCTCTTATTTCAACGATAACGTTTTTATCATCATTTTTATCTTTAGGTAGTAACAGAATTTTTAATTCTTCTTCAAGACTTGGTAATTTTTCTTCTGCTTCTTTTAACTCTTCATTAAGCATTTCTTTCATATCTGGATCTTTTTTTCAGTCTTGAAACTTTCTTTTATAAATTCAATATCGTCTACATATTTTTTTATATTCTTTATATTTTTCAACAATCTCCGTTATTTCGTTTATTGCCTTGTTGCATTCTATCATTTTTTTAGAATCTGCTAAAACTTCTGGACTTACTAGCATTTGATTTAGCTCCTCATATCTAGCAACAACTTCTTCCAACTTATCAAACATTTTTTTCTCCTCTTATTATATAAAGTTTATTTCACTTATACCCATTATTTCTTCTGTTACCATTTGTAAAGGCTTGCATAAAACCTTCTGATAAATCTTTTTTTGTTAAATTCATAATACACAGCACTATCACTAAAAATATATTTTTTTAATTCTAAATCTTCTGAATAGTTCTTAGTCATATCTTGAACTGCTACTTGTAATAGAATCACTTGTTGCAGCCTCTTTTGTACTAATAGTATATTTTTTTAGGACTATCACTATCTTTATCCACAGCATAAGCAGGAATTTTAACTAATTCTTCTGCTTTTGATTTCAACTTTTTCTAACTTCAATTTCTCCAATTTTATCTTTAGAAGGCATTAAAATTTTTTTATAGCTACTAAAATTATAAGTATCCCTAATAAAAATAGCAGTTGATTTAAAAGTTACTCTCTTATTTTTTTACTCATTTCATCACCTTGTCAAATATTCTTTAATTGATTTTGCAATTTCTTCTGCCATTTTTTTGTTGAGAATCTCTATCAACTAAAAATTGCTGCATCATAAGAATTACTAACAAAACCAAGCTCTATTAAAAACCCCTGTTCCATTAAATCCTCTTAGAACAGCAAAGTTTGCACCATGAACTCCACCATTTTTTTAATGCTAAACCACTTGAGATATTTTTCAGCAATCTTTCTTGCTAATCTTATTGAATTTTTCCTGATTCTTTTTTTATAGGCTAGTTCCCCAGAAATTTGAATTATCTCATCACTGCTGTCTCCATATTGCTCTCCTATAGTGTTTTCAAAATTAGCAATTCTTTCAGCATAAGGAGATGATTTTTTAGAGAAATAGAAAAACTTCAACTCCATTTGCATTCTTACTTTCTGAGGCGTTTGCATGTATACTTACAAATAATTTTGCATTACTTTTTATTCGCCATCTTAGGTCTTTGACTAAGTACAACAAAAACATCTGAATCTCTTGTCATAACTACATTAAAATCTTTTGAAAGTTCTTCCTTTAAGAATGTTCCAACTGAAAGAACTATTTTCTTTTCTACTACTGAACCTCTCATTGCACCAGGATCTTTTCCTCCATGTCCTGGGTCTATAACAATAAGATGTTTATTTTTAGTAGTTCTATGAAAATTTACATCTATTCTATTATTAGTTGCATCCATTACATAGCCAACTTTTGGAGCTACTTGTAATGTTATTGAAACACTATCTCTTGTTTTATCTATAACTACATCTTCAAATAGGTTTGAATCTCTAATATCATATTCTAAATTTTTTTGTAAATTTTTCACAAGAACTTGAATCTAAATTTTGTATTTCTATATATATGAGCCTTGATTCTTCATCAGCACTAACTAAATATTCTCCCTCTCTTGCATTCAAACTAATTGAACATGTATTATTACGAAATCTTACATCTTTAACTTGAGCTGAGAAACTTAAGACTGACAAAAGAAAAAAAGAAAAAAAGGCAGTAATTAATTTTTTTCATAAAATAACATCCTTATCTTTTTTTATTGCTTTAGAGGGAATAAAAAAACGACAAAATTTTTGTCGTTTTTTTATTGTTGATTATTGTTGCTAATAACATTAGCTATAGCAGATTTTCTAAAAGTTAATTTTACTCCCTTATCCACTCTAAGTTCAACATAATCTTCACCAACAAAAGCTATTGTTCCTTTGATTCCACCAATAGTTATAACTTCTGTTCCTTCTTTTTAAAAGAGTTAAGTAGATTTTTGTTGTTCTTTTTGTCTTTTTCTTATTAGGTCTAATAAGTAAAAAGTAAAATACACCAATCCAAAGAACTACCAAACCAATAGTACTTCCATACTTCGCAAATATTTCTTGCATCTTTCCTCCTAACAAAAACTTTTTTTACAGCTTATATATTATACTCTAAAAACTTTTTAATTTTACAAGTTATAGACAGTTGAAAAAAATATCTCTTATGTTATAATTCTATTGTAAATTAAAATTCTTAAAGGAGGAGCTATGTCAACTTTATTAAATGTATTATTATTCTTATCAGCATTTATACTAATAGTTTTTAGTTTTAATACAACCTGATAGAAGCCATGGTATGACAGCAAGTATGGGAATGGGTGCTTCTAACACAATTTTTTTGGTATCAATAAAGATGGAGGACCTTTAGCAAAAAGCAACTGAAGTTGTTGCAACTTTATTTATAGTTTGTTCTCTATTACTATACTTAACTCGTTAATAATTTATATTAAAATAGGAACTCAAATGAGTTCCTATTTTTTTTATTCCTCTTTTTATCTTCTAAACCTTCTAAAAATTTTCTCAATCTTTTTTTGTCTTTTTATCAAGTTCATTTATTCTAATTTCAATAGAATTTAATACCCAAAATTGAAAAATGCATTGATTTTTTTGCATCTGTTGTAACATCCAAATAATTTTAAAACTAATTATTAAAAGTAAAAAGTAAAAAGTGTTGTCATAGGTGAAAGTTGTTTTTAAGATTATTCCAGTTACAAAAAAATTACTAAAACTATTCCCATGAATAATGAAGTTATTATTTTAGCTTGAGAATTATTACTTCCTCCAATTTTTTTCCTATAACTTCTCTTAATTCTTCTTTTTTTCTTTTTAAAAAAGTCATTTAAATCTTCTTTTAATTGATTTTTGCATAGATACCTACCTTTTTTTATTTTTTTGCTATAAGTGGCATTCTTCTTTTTATATTCACTTCTATTCATTCTTCTAACAATATTTTCAACTAGAGACTTATCGAAAACCTTCATTTAAAAATTTCTTCAACTGTTTTTATTTTTCTTCTAGCATTCTGTATAAAACTTGATCGGCTTCCTTATATGTAAGTCCCATTTCTTGTTCATCAGTTTGACCTTCCCATAAATCTGCACTAGGTTTCTTTTCTATTAATTCTTTAGGAATATTTAAATATCTTGAAAGTTCCCAAACATTAGTCTTATATAAATCTCCTATTGGGTTAAAAGCACAAGCAGAATCTCCAAATTGTGTACTATATCCTAAATAAATTTCTGTTTTATTAGATGTTCCAATAACTAGAGCATTTTTCTTTTAGATGAATAATCATATAAAATTGACATTCTTTCTCTTGCCATTTTATTTCCCATTCTTAAAGATGTAGGATCTTTTTCATTTTTAAAATAAGCATCTATCATATCTGTTATTTCAATAACTTTAGAATTTATTCCTAAATCTTCAACTACCAATTTAGCATGATTTAAACTGTCTGGGTTTGAACTCTTATATGGCATCATAATAGCAAGTACATTTTCCTTTTCCTAAAGCATCTCTTAGTAAGTAAGCTGCAAGAGCTGAGTCAATTCCACCTGATAAACCTAAAAACAGCTTTTAGAAAAATCCATTTTTTTCTTAAAGTTTTCTTTTTAAAAAAATCAACTAATTCTTTATGAACCTCTTTCATATTTAAATCTAACTTATCCATCTTTACACCTCTTTTTATTTCATCTAATCCAAATTTACCTAACTTAGCCGCCCTATAATCTCTTAGAAGTGTATAGGCCGCTTGTAAAAACATTAAGTTCTCCACCTTTGTTTAGCATAGCCATTCTTAGAGCAATCTTTCGATAAAAATATTTTCCATAATTTCATCATCTCTGTCTTCTTCTAAAAAGTTTATATCTATCTTTTAAACTTGTCCATCTACCTTGTATTAACATTTTTTTCTTATAAGAGAACAAGCAATATCTTCTATTGGTAATATTTCATCTCTTATAGCACCTGATATTGCAAGATTAACTCCTACAGTTTCACTTTCAAATTTTTGGCCATAGTATACCAGGAGTATCTAAAAAGTTCTATACCTTCTTTTTATTCTAACCCATTGTTTTCCTCTTGTAAAACCGGGCTTTATTCCCAACACCAGCACTATTTTTACCAACTATTCTGTTTATTAGTCTAGATTTTCCTACATTAGGTATTCCTAAAACTATTATTCTTGTACTAACTTTTTTTAAGTCCTTTTTAGTAATTTTTTTCTTTTCTTTCTTTAGAAACAAATTCAATAGCCTCATAAAAGCTTTTTTTTAGATTATAGCCTGTTTCAGCACTCATTTCAACTACTTCATCAGCAAAATCTTGCTCCTTAAAAATACTTTTTTTCCATACTTCTAATTCTTTCTTTTCAAGTAAATCAGACTTATTTAAAAACTATTATTCTTTTTATTTTTTTACTAAGACTTGCTATATTAGGATTCTTACTTGATAAAGGTATTCTTGCATCAACAATTTCCAAAACTACATCAATAAGCTTTTAAATTTTCTTCTATTAAATCCTTAGTTTTTTTCATATGTCCTGGATACCAGTTAATCTGTGTCATCGACATACTTTATTTCCTCCCTTTTGTTGCCCTTCAACAAGTAATACTATCTCTCCCTTTATAGGATTTTTTTTCTAGCTTTTCTATAAGCTCAGTAGTACTTCCTCTTAAAAACTTCTTCATAAATTTTTGTTATTTCCCTAACAATAACAACTTCTCTTTTTCCCATAAAAGTCTCTATGTCTCTTAAAGTTTTTTTCTATTCTAAAAAGGAGATTCATAGATGACTATAGTTCTTTCTTTTTTTCTTCAGCTAATTGTTTTTAGAAGAGTTTGTCTACCTTTTTTTCTTAGGTAGAAAACCCTTCAAAAACAAAAAAACGTCTCATACTTATACCTGCAATAGAGGCTGATGCAGTCAGTGCACTAGCACCAGGAATAGCTACAACCTTTATATTATTTTTATGAGCTTCATCAACCACTTCATAACCTGGATCAGATATACAAGGAGTTCCTGCATCAGTGACTAAAGCAATGTTCTTTTTCTTCTTTTTAAAAGATTTATTATATTAGCTACCTGATGTTGCTTAGTATGCTCATCATATCTGTAGACCGTATTTTTTATCTCATAATGATCTAATAATTTTCTTGTTACTCTTGTGTCTTCTGCAAAAATATAGTCAACTTCTTTTAAAGTTCTTATAGCTCTAAAAGTCATATCTTCTAAATTTCCTATTGGCGTTGCAACTATATATAGCATATTCTCTCCTCTATTTCTTAGGTGAAGGTGTATTCTTTTTGTGTTGGTGTGTTTAAGAATTTAATTGCTGCTTCTAGTTGTATATCTTTATGTGTATCTACTTCTTTTAGCAGCTTTTTCACCTTTTAACTTCTTTTATAATTTCTTTTTTTATTTTCTTTTTGTTGATTTTTCATCTATATTAGTTATAGTTCCATCTGAGATTAGGTAATAATCTTTATCCTCTACTTTTTTATCAGGTTCTATTCCAGTTCCATCTATAGAAATTCCATTTGGAGTATAATATTTAGCAATAGTTATTTTTATTCCATCTCCGTCAGGTAAAGGAAGTAAAGTTTGTACACTACCTTTTCCGAAAGTCTTTTTCTCCTATAAGTGTTGCTCTTTTATAGTCTTTTAATGCTCCTGAAACAATTTCTGAAGCTGAAGCACTACCACCATTTATTAAAACAACCATAGGGAAATTTCCAAAATATTTCCCTTCTCTTGAGTAAACAGTTTCTTCACCTTTCTTTTGTCTTGTACTTACAATTTTACCTTTTTCTATAAACATTGAAGCAATTTTTTTATTGATTGCCCTAATTCTCCACCTGGGTTACTTCTTAAGTCTAAAAATTAAAGCTTTCATACCTTTTTGCTTGTAATCCTTCTAATGCTTTTTTTCATATCAGGATAAACATTGTCTCCGAAATTGAGTAAGTCTTAAGTAACCAATTCCTCCTTCAAGCATTTTACTCTTTACATATTTTTAATTCTATAGTTTCTCTTTTTAATTCAAAAAAACTTTTTGTTAACTTATTAGCTTCTCTATAAACTTTTACTTTAACACTAGTATTAGCTTTTACCTTTTTAATCTTTTTGAAGCTTCTTCACTAGTTAAATTATATGTTGATTCTCCATCTATTTCAACTATTTGATCTTTTGGTTTTATTCCAGCTTTATATGCAGGTCCCATCTTCTATAGGAGAAACTACTGTTAGAGGTTCTCCTACTTTCTTTTGAATAACCATTCCTACACCAACATACTTTACCTTTAATATCTTCTTGGAAACTTCTTAATTCTTCACTTGTAAAATATACTGAGTGTGGATCATCTAATGATTCCAACATTCCTTTTAAAAGCTCCTTGCATCAAAGATTTTTTTTAGTTACTTTTGTACTTTTTTTGTGCAGCTTGTGGAGTTTTTTTTTATTTTTTTCTTCTTTGTTTTTTTATGTGCATTAGCATTTTCAACATAGCTATCTTGAATAACATCCATAATATCTGATATTTCTTTTAACTCTCTCATATTAGATAAAAAAATCCTGTTCTGTCGTCATCTGAAAAAGATAACCCTGAAATTGCTATCATTAAAAACCATAGCAGCCTTTCTTAAACTTACTTTCACTTATTTTTTTCCTCCCTAATATTGTTATTAATCATTTTTTTCTATTTCTTTATCTGAAAAAAATATTCTTTTTTTAGAAAAATTTAGCTAAATATTCTGTATTTCCTTTAGTTCCCTTTTATAGGAGAAATAGTTAAGTTTTCTAAAAATAAATCATAATTCTTGGCATCTTCAATTACATCTATAATTACTTTTTTTATGAATTTCTAAATCTTTAACTATTCCCTTATCTATATATTCTTTTTCAGCTTCAAACTGTGGCTTTATTAAAAAAAGACAGCATAGCTATTTTCAGATAAAAAAATTCTTTTTATTTTATATAGAACTTTTTTTATTGAAATAAATGAAATATCCATTACTATAATATCTATTTCATCTTTGATTTCACTTTTTTTTCCAAATCATTTATATGTTTATTTTCAATACTCACTACTTGATTATGATTTCTCAATTTCCAATCAAGTTGATTTGTTCCTACATCTACAGCATAAACTAATTTTTGCTCCATTTTGTAAGGAACAATCTGTAAAAGCCTCCTGTCGAAGCTCCAACATCTAAAACTATCTTATCTTTTAAAAATTTAAGTCAAAAAAACATCTATTGCTTTCTTTAATTTTAATCCTCCTCTACTTACATAGGGGATATTTTTTTCTTTTTATTCTAACTGTTTTTTTATTTTTATCTAAAGATATTATAATTCCAGGCTTATCTATTTTCTGTTCATTTATTATAACATTACCTGCCATAATCTGCTTTTTTTAGCTACTTCTAAATCTTCAAAATATTCATTTTCACATAGATATTCATCTAATCTCATTTTTCTTTTTTTAAAAAAATTTTTGTCATCTATCATATACTCCATTAAGGGATTTTTCATAAATAAATTATAGAAACCATTTTTTTATCAACATACGTCTTTAGTTTTTTTAGTTTCTTCTGATCTTAACACAAAAAAATTTATCTCCTATTGGAACTCTCCCTTTTTTTCTTTGTAGACATCTAACAGTTCACTAAAAAGTCCTTAAATTTAATTCTTTTTTTGCTCTCTTTATTCTGTCCTTTATAACTGCAGCTGAGCAATTTAATTTCTTCTCAATCTCACTGAGTCCAAGACCTCTTGCTGAGTATTTTAAAATATCATTTGCTTGAATAGGATTTATTCTATGATATTTTGCTGACTCCATATCTGCTATATAGACCAAATTTGCTTCTTCTGTTTCAGGTTGTACCTTACCCCATTTACCATGGTGTGATTCCACTATATGGGCAATATTTTTGTTTAACACTATCAGTCAGTTTATAACCTGATTCTTTTTCTATTAATTCTAGTACAGAGTAAACTTCAGCTTTGATATACTCAGGATTTTTTTATCATCATTTGAGAATGTGAAAAAAATTTTTCTTCATTCCTTCTCAAACTAGACTTACTTATATCATGTATTATTATTCCTACAGTTATAGCAAAAGAAATCTATTTTTTTGTGAAGCAAAGTCATAATCTACATATTTTTTTCTTTTATTTTTATTTATAGAAATATTTAATACATCATAAGTATGAGTTGATACTTTTACTCCCTGGTCATCACACAATTCAAGGTCTTTGACATCTTGAAAATTTAAAAGACAATCAATAAACTTTTTTTAGATTTATTATTTTTTTTCTCCCATAAACAAATTCCTCTATTCTTTCTATTAAACTTTCTCCCTTTAATCTTTCTTCTGCTAATAATTCATCTCTTTTTTTCCATGTGGAATTATAGCTGAATCTAAAAGCTATTCTATGAATTAATTTATTTATTCCATTGTCATTTAAGAATTCAAGAATAGATGTTGCAAAAGAATTTTTTTACATAATTTTCTTCCAAAAACAAAAAAATGTTATCGTATTCCTTTATATAGTTTAATAGATAATTTTCATCAAGAGGTTTTAACAGAGGCTGCACTTACAATAGTTGCATCTATGCCTCTATTTTTTTAATTCTTCATGTATTTCTAATATTATTTTTTTAGCATAGTTCCTGTTGCTATAAATAAATTTTTTTACTTCCTTTTTTTATTTCTTTCCATCTTCCAATTTCTAGTGGTTTATCATCTTCAATATTAAATACTGAATCTCTTGGTATTCTTATAACTAAAGGTCCAGAATTAAAAATCTTTAGATAATTCCAAAGCTTCTTCTAATTCTTTTTGCTGTAGTTGGGCAAAGAACAGTAAAAATTCTGTATAGTTAAGAAAAAAATGATAAGTCATATATTCCATTGTGAGTTTTTTTCCATCTTCTCCAACTATTCCACTTCTATCTATAATAAATCTCACAGGGAGATTCTGTATAGATATATCATGGATAAGCTGACTTATAGCTCTTTGAATAAAAAGTTGAATAGATACAAACATATGGTTTTTTTCTGTGACCTTGCTAGTCCTGCAGCAAAAAGTAACTGCAAAACCTTCAGCTATTCCTGTATCTATACATCTATCAGGAAATTCTTTTTGAAAAACTTGTCAAGACCTGTTCCTTTTATCATTGCTGCTGATAAAGTGTATATTTCTTTATCCTCTCTAGCTAAATCTAAGATTTTTATTTCCAAATATCTCTGAGTACGAAACAGAACTCTTTATATGTATTACCAGTTTCAATATTAAAAGGTGCTATACCATGAAACTTTTTCTTTGTTTTCTTCAGCAAAAACAGTAACCTTTTCCCTTTTTCTGTTTTTAACTAGTAAATATTATAGGGTCCTTTTTAAATCCTTTTACTTTTTCTTAACATAGGTAAAAGTTTTTTTCTATATTATTTCCTTCAGAAACACTGAAAAAAATCTAAATCCTAAAGCTTTCTAAGGCATAGAAAGGAGTTACATAGCCTTTCAAAGATCTTTCCATTCTTTCTAAAGTATTTTTTTAATCTATTAGCTTTTTATTTTATTTATAAAAGTTTTTACATCTTCTCTAAAAATTTTTGATATTTACCACTAGATATTACTTTCTTCAAAAATTTTCGAGATAAAGCCTACATTTTCACCTATAGACATATCATTATCATTTACAATGACTACGATATTATCTAGTTTTTTTTATAGCCTATATAGTTCAGTGCCTCTAAAGAATGTCCATTTGAAATAGAAGCATCTCCTACAATAACTACAACTTTTTTTATCAGGATTCGCAGTAGCAAAACCAACTCCTGCGGCTAAAGCTGTTCCTGCATGTCCTGATATAAAAATGGTCATATGTACTTTCACTTGGATCTAAGAAAGGTGATAAACCTCCTCTTGTTCTTATAGTATGGAATTTATCGTCTCTATCAGTCAAGATTTTTATAAACATAGGCCTGATGACCTACATCAAAAAGTACTATATCTTCTTTAAAAATTAAAAAAACTTCATTTAGGCAAACTGTAAGCTCTACAACTCCTAAATTTGGACCTAAATGTCCTCCATTTTTTTACTTACAACTTCTATTAATTGCTTTCTAATCTCTTTACATTTTTTTCTGTAAGTTCCATACTCATAGTATCTCCAAACTTAAATATTTTTTTCCACTCCAATGATATTGTTGGATGTTCCTTATTTTCTTTAAATATTATTATAGTTCTACCTATCATTCCTACAACTTCAAAGTCTTTATTATCCATTAATTTTTGAATAAATTACAGTTTTTTTCTTCTTCACAGTTTTTGTAAAATTTTTACCTTTATAAGTTCTCTTGATTCTATAGCATCAAGAATACTTTGAATAATATTTTTGATTTAAACCATCTTTTTCCAATTCTAACAATAGCTTCTAAATTATGTGCTTTTTTTCTTTAAAAAAAGCTCTTTTTTTACTGTTCATTTCCTCTCCTAACTTTTCAATTTCTAATAACATAGGAACAATGATTGGATTTCTCTTTAGTTTTTTTCATAGAAAAAAATCTTGAAAGTAAATCTCTTACATCTCCTTTTTAAATCTTGCCAATCTCTTCCTAAATAAGTTTCTTCTTTTTCTTATTTTTCTTCAATAATAAGTCTTGCGCTTCTTTCATAGTATCTTCTGAATCTTTGTAGTAAACAAAACCTTTTTGTAGACATTTCAGGCCCAGAAAGAATCTTTTCCTGTTTGTTTATCTATTGAATAAGCAACTATAACTATTCCATCTTCAGATAATTGTTGTCTATCTTTAATAACTTTACTTCCAATATCTCCTACACCTAAACCATCTACTAAAAATTTCTCCAGAATTTACTTTTTCCATTTATTTTTGCATATTCTTTTGTAACTTCTACCTTGTCACCATTTTTGAGTGATAAGTATTTTATCCTTTTGGTACTCCTGTTTCTATAGCAGATTTCATATGTGCTTTAAGCATTCTATATTCACCATGAACAGGCATAAAGTTCTTTGGGTTTATTAAATTTAACATCAATTTTTGTTCTTCTTTACTTCCATGTCCTGAAACATGGATTCCTGCTAACTTTTTAAAAACTAAATCTACATCATATCTTAAGATATTGTTAATATTAGTTGAAACAGCCTTTTCATTTCCTGGTATTGGAGTAGATGAAATTATAACTGTGTCTCCTTCTCTTAACATTATATGCTTATGCATATTTTTAGCTATTCTTGAAAGTGCTGCCAAAGGTTCTCCTTGTGTACCAGTACATAGGATAACAACTTCATTATCTTTGTATTGTTCTACACTTGATATAGGTATAAGTAAATTTTTAGGTATATTCAATCTTCCTACACTTGGAGCTATTTCAAATACTTTTAATAAGCTTCTTCCATCAATAGCAATCTTTCTTCCAAAGTATGCTGCATTGTCTATTATTTGTTGTATTCTATGAACATGTGAAGCAAATACTGCCACAACTATTCTTCCAGTAGCTTTTTGAAACTCTTGTCTAAAAGCATCTCCCTACACTTCTTTCAGAAGGAGTAAAACCTTCTACTTCAGAGTTTGTTGAGTCTGAAAGCATCAAGTCAACACCTTCTTCTCCTAACTCAGATAGTCTTACAAAATCTACTTTTTCATTATCAACAGGAGTTAAATCTATTTTAAAATCTCCTGTAATAAACACATGACCTGCAGGTGTTTTTATTGATAAAGAATAAGAATCTGCTATTGAGTGTGTAACCTTTACAAACTCAACTGTAAAATATTTTCCTACACTTATTTTACTTCTTGAGCCTACTTCAACCATCTTTGGTAAATTTTTCTTTACTCCAAAATTTTCAAATTTAGATTTTATTAGAGCATTTGTTAATTTTTCCACCATAGATAACTGTATCTTTTTCTATTTTTTTCATATAAATAAGGTATTCCACCTATGTGGTCCTCATGTCCATGTGTTACGAATAAACCTTTAACTTTAGATTTATTATTTTCTAAAAATGAATAGTCAGGTATTACTAAATCAATACCTGGTAAATTTTCATCTGGGAATATTGCTCCTGCGTCAATTATTATTATTTCATCTTTATATTGAACTATGGTACAATTTTTTTCCCAACTTCTTCTAATCCCCCTAGAGGTATTACATACATTTTTTTCTAAATCATTTTTTTGATTTTTTTACTTTTCTTAACTTTTGATTCAATTACTTGAGTCACTTCAGTTACTTTAACTGTTTTTAAGCTCTTTCTTTTTCTTAGGCTTTTCATTTTTTTATTTTTCATCTTTTAGCCTTTGTTTTTTTGTTTTTTTAAACTTAAAAACATCATCTTTAATACTTTTTAAGTCTTTCTTTAATACTAGTTTTCTTCTCCTTCACTTGTACTTGTTGTACTTGTTGTTTCGGTTTCTCTTTCTTCATTTACTGTTTCTTCTCCTCTTCCTTGTTCAGAATTATTATTATTTACATTCCTTTGAGTAGTAGAAGTATTAACTTGTTTTAGTTTCTGTTTGAGGAGTCTTTTTGACAACTTCTATACCTTTTTCAACTTCTAGGTATTTATCTAAAAAAATCTTTTAGCCATTCCTCCGGCCATTACTCCTCCTCCACCTGCTCCTTCTAGTAGACAGACAAAAAAACAATTTCAGGTTCTGTATCAGCTGGAAAAATACCCAGCTACCCAAGCATGTGTCAACTTAGAATGTGGATTTTGTGCCGAACCACTTTTTTTGCTGCAACTTTAACATATGGATTTCTTTCATTATTTTTTTGTTGTACCATTATTTTTGATCAACTGTTGCAATCAAAGCATCATTTATAGTTTCGTAGAATGAAGCTGGATAATCAGTTAAAACAGTTTTTTTGTGTAACAACTGTTTCTATTTTTCCAGTTTGTACATCTTCTATTCTTGAAACTACGTGTGGATCATATGCCCAACCCTTATTAGCTAAAAAAAGTATAGGCTTTTGCTAACTGGATTGGTGTTACAAGTGTGAAACCTTGTCCTATTGAAAGAAGTATAGTATCTCCTCTAAACCAAACTGTTTTTAGTTTTTTTCTTTTTTTCCAATCAGGATCTGGAATAATTCCTGTTTTTTTCTCCTGGAACATCTATTCCTGATTTTTTTGCCCTAAGCTAAAAATCTCTAGCAACCTTTTACTATAGGAGCATATCCGATTTGATCAGAAAAACTTATAGTAATATGTATTTGCTGATTCAACAAGAGATTTTTTTCATATCTGTTGGTCCGTGACCACCTCTTTTCCAAGCTCTCCATTTCCAATTACCTACTTGATAATATCCGTTATAGTCATTGTATATTAACTTTGGATCTATACCACTTTTTAAAAATGCCATAGCTGATATCATTTTTAAATGTAGAACCTGGTGGGTATTCACCAGCAATTGTCTTATTGGTTAAGATTTTTTTCTAGGATCATTTGATATTTTATTCCATTCTTCAGGTGAAATTTGTGAACTAAAAGTATTTAACGAATATGTTGGGATAACTTACTATAGTTATAATTTCTCCTGTCTTTGGATTTAATGCAACAAAAGATCCACTTCTACCATCTTTTTCAAATTCTTCTTCCATATATTGTTGTAATTCCATATTTATACCCATATGTAAATTCTTACCAACAATTGGACTTTTTACTTTTTCTACTTCTCTTTCAATTTTATTTAAAGCATTTACTTCTATATATTTAAATCCATTTCTTCCTCTTAAAAAGGTCATCATAAGTTTTTTTCTATACCTAATTTACCTATCATATCTCTTGGAGTATATCCCTGCTTCTTTTTAAATTTTCATACTCTTTTTCTGAGATTTTCTTTACATAACCTATTGTGTGAGAAGCTACTTTATCATACAAATATTTTCTTTTTGAATACACCTGTACTTCTAAGTAGGGATAATTGTTTATTATTTCCATTAACTTATGTGCTTTTTTTCTTCTTCTAAATCTTCAAATAAAACATTGTCTTTTTGTATATGGGAAAAATTTCACCATATTTAATTCTTTTTTTCTTACAACTTCTTCTGTTTTTATCTGTAAGTTTTGCTATTTCTTTTATATGTTCTTCATTCTCTTCTCTTCCTAAAGAATATATAAGTCTGTAACCTGTTCCATTTGTTACTACTAATTTACCTTTAGAGTCAAATATTTTTTTCCTCTAGGTGAATCTATTTTTGATTAATTTATATTGATTTCTTTCTGCTAAATAAGAAAAATTCATTTCCTTGTAAAACTTGAAGGTATAAAAAGTCTTAAAAAGCACAAAAAAACATAGGAAAACTATAACTTTAAACCATATTTCCCTAGTGTTTCTCTTATCCCCCAATACTACATCATTATCTCTATACTTATTAAGCTTCATCTACTTTCCTTTTGTTCTTTCTACTGCTATAAAAAAATAATTTAAAAATGAAAAAAACTTACTACATTAATTATTAAATACACTATATCAATTTCATTATTAATAATACTTCTAAAAACTACTAACATATAAAAATGCCACATCTAAAGGCAATAAATATAAAAATACTTTTTCTTATTGTATTCCACATAATGAAAAAGAAAAAATTCACTATACTGAATAAAACTAAAATCAAAAAAATTATATGAATATTTGTCTGTCTGTAAAGAGAATAAAATCCAAGCTAGAAAATATAAAAAAATGGACTTATTCTTTTTCCAATTATAAAGGATATGAATGGAGAACTACTCCCATTAAAAATTCCATTTAATGGGAGACTATTCCCTATAAAAAAATTAAAATTAAAGATATCACTATAGTCATTTTACATCTTCTACTTTATAGTTACGCCAATTCTATTAACCAAATCATTATTTTTCAATCATATCCGTAATTCCTAATTCTTTTTGCTATTCTTAAGGCTATAAAAATAATCTTCTTTATTGTATTCTATAACTGATTGTTCTGTTCCTTCTTTTTGCAGCAGAAGTATTTACATCAGTGTAACCCTAATTTTCTTAACTTTATCAGTTGCATCTTTTAAAAACAGAGTCAGCACCATAAATATCTATTTTTAAAAATTAATATTTTTTTCACTTCCAATTATCACAACTATATTTGCTAAAGTTGGTATTGTTGATTTAGTCTTAATTTTTAAAAATATTTTTTTCAGGTAATTTATCTAATATTTCAGCTGCTTTTTCTTTAGATATATCATTTAAAAATAACATAACTTTGATCTTGAGTAGTTTCATAGTTAGCTGCATTATACTTCATACCTAAACTTGTTTTTATAAGTTCTCCTGTTTTTTTCTTGCATATCCACCTACTCCATTTGCATTCAAATACATCAACTAAAAATATTTTTCATTTTTGTTCATCGACAGAATTTTTTTCTCATGATATAAATCTTTAAACATAGCATAAACACTTGATGTTAATATGAAATCTTTTATCACCTATATTAGTTTCTGGGATATTTCTTTGATTTTCTACATCTAGTTTTTATTTCTCCACTTTTTAATAACTATATATCTTGTAAGTTTTTTTCAGGAACAATAGAATTTATTTTTTTTCTAATACTTGTTCATAATTTCTAGTGCTAACTAAATCCTCAACTGTTTCTTCACTATCAATATAAAGTTCATAAGGGAATTTTTACTGCTAATCTGTCCTCATATATAGCAAATAAATTTTTGTTTACCTATAATCAATACTTTTTTTCATCTTTTTGATAATTTTATATTATTTCCTCTAAAATTAAGAAATAAAAAGAACTGATAAAATCACAGTTAATACTAGTACAAGTACAGGAGCACGCCCTCTTTTTCTTTTTTTCTTAGTTGCCATAAAAAAATTCTCCTTTTTCACCGATTAAGATATCATCTTCTATCGATTTTATTTTTTTATATTTATTAATTGATTTATAAGATTTTTTTCTTCTGATTTAAATTTAACTCTCAAATAATTTTGAGAATATCCGAAATACTCACCTTCCTTTTTCTTCTTCAACTAGAACTTCTAAAAACTTCTCCTAAATACTTTTCTCTACTCTCTAATATCATTTCTTGTTTCAATTGATCCAGACTATCAGCTCTTTGCTTTTTTTAGTTTTAGCATCTACTTTACCATCCATATTACTTGCAATAGTCCCTTCTCTATCGGAATATTGGAAAAATATGTAATCCTGAGAATTCAATCTCCTTTATGACATTACGAGTATTTTTGGAACATTGAGTCATCTTCTTTAGGAAAAACCTACTATTACGTCTGCTGTAAATTCCATATTTTTTTACTTTAGATTTTAATTTTAATAAACTTTCTCTTATAAGAGCACTTCCATAATTTCTTCTCATATTCTTTAAAAACTGTGTCATCACAAGACTGTAAAGATATGTGAAGATGTGGCATCAAGTTTTTTTATTCTTAAATAAATCTATAAATTTATCACTTATTTTATCAGGATAAACTGAACCTATTCTAACTCTTTTTAAATCTTTTTATTTTTTTAATATATCTTCAAGTAAAGACTCAAAGCTATCTTTTTCTTCAAAAATCTTCTCCATAGGCACTTAAATCTATACCTATTAGTATCACTTCTTTAAAAACCATCTTCTACTAATTTTTTTCTATTTCTTTTTAAAAATATTTTTCTTTCTTTCTTGATCTACTTTTTACCTCTGGCAAAAAGGTATCTTACAATATGAGCAGAAATGATTACATCCATCTTGTATTTTTTTACATAGGCTCTTGTCATTTCTCTAAGAGTAGCAAACTCATATTCTTGGTACTCTTTTTTTCTTGGAAGATATTTCCATTTTTTTCTCTTTTCAAAACTTATATCTTCGATAGCTCCAACAAAAATTCACTATATTACTTTTTATTCTTATTATCTATAACAAAAATCTACATCTTCTATTTCTAATATTTCTCTACTGTTTGTTTGTGCATAACAACCTGTAACTATTACCTTTGCTTCAGGATTTATTTTTCTTTGCTCTCCTTAGCATATTTCTAGTTTTTTTCTGTCTGCTATACTTGTAACAGTACATGAATTTATAATATATATATCAGATTTATCTTCAAAAGGAACTTCCTCATATCCTCTCTTAATAAGCTGATTTCTTTTATACTTTCTGTTTCATATTGATTAACCTTGCAACCTAAGGTATGAAAAAGCAACTTTTTTTAGAAAAAAACTCATTTATTATTACTCCTCCTGTAACTATTGCTGCTGTTTCTGCCCTTAATATTCTTTTTTTCCCAAACTTATAATTTTAGCTCCTTGACTTTTCAAAAAAATCAATTTCTTCTTTTTTTCAAAAGCCACCTTCAGCTCCTATGATATATAAAAATCTTTGAAGGCTTAACTTTTTAAATTTCTTAAAAATATCTTTTAAAAAAATATTTCTTCTTCATTCTCATAAGGAACTAATACTAAATCATAGTCTTTTAAATTTAACTTGTCAATTTTTTTATTTCATCAACCACAGTAGGAACAACTCCTTGGCATTGTTTTAATGCTTCTTTTTGCTATTGTATCCCATCTGTCTTTTTTTCTTATCTAATTTGACTACACATCTTTTGACTGCAATTGGAATGATTTTTGTTTATTCCTAATTCAGTTAATTTTTTTGTATAGTCAGATCCATCTTATCTCCTTTTAAGTATAGAAATACCTGCATCTAGTTCTATATCTAAAGAAAAATTTATCTGCTTTTTTTCTATTATTTTTTTAGCTTAATTTCTTTATCATTAATTTCTTCAATTTCACAAAGATATTCATTAGAACCATCAACAGCTCTAACTATATCTCCTTTTTCTTTTCTAAAAAAACATTTTTTTAATATGATTTATATCATTTGTATCAATCACTAAAAATATATTCATCATAAACTTCTGTAACAAGAACACTTAACAATTTTTTTCTCCTATATTTTTTTTACCATTTTTTTAATAAAAATCTTCTAAAGATGTCTCAGATAAGATTTTTAGTCATAGCATTATCAAGTCTACTCCAGATACAAGTTTCTCCACAAGCTTCCTCAGTACAATTATGAGCCTTTTCCTTCAGCATTTTCATTGCAATCTATAACTTTTTCTTCATCATCTAAAAATTTTTATATATAGTGTATAAATTTATTTGACTAGGTTTTTAATGTTAATTTATAACCACCAGTAGGCCCTCTTTTTACCTTCAATTATATTTTCATTTTTTTAATTTAAAAAGAATTTGTTCAAGATATTGAATTGATATATCTTGATCTTCAGAAATTTCTTTTATTCTAACTAATTTTTTTTATCACTCGAATTTTTCAGCTATATATGCTAATGCTTTTTAATCCATATCTAACCTTCGTGTTTATCTTCATCTTTTACCTCATCTTTCTTAAAAATGTTGGTAGGCCTTAGGAGTTACTACTCTACCTCTGTTAGTTCTTTTTTTAAAAAAATCCAATTTTTTTACTAAATAAGGTTCATAAACTTCTTCTAAGGTTCTTCTGTCTTCTCCTAATAAAAGAGATAAAGTTTCTATACCAACTGGCCCTCCATCATAATTTTTCAATTATGGAGTTAATAATATTTCTATCTAATTCATCTAAAGCCACTGCTATCAACACCTAGCATATCTAAGGCATTCTTAGCACTTACCACATCTATTGTTCCGTTTCCTTTAATCTCACAATAATCTCTAACTCTTTTTAAAAAGTCTATTAGCTATTCTTGGTGTTCCTCTACTTCTCTTTGAAATTTCTATAGCACCTTCTTCACTAATTTTTACTCCTAAAAATTTTTTTGCTCCTCTTATAATAATAGATTTTTATCTCGTCTATATTATAATATTCCATCTTATGACTAACACCAAATCTGTCTCTAAGTGGAGCACTTAAAAAGACCTGCTCTTGTTGTAGCACCTATCAATGTGAAAGGTGGCAATTCTATTCTTATTGACTTTTGCAGATGGCCCTTTTCCTATAATTATATCAAGTTCTCCATCTTCCATAGCAGGATATAAAATTTCTTCTACAGTGTTATTTAATCTATGAATTTCATCTATAAATAAGATATCATTTTTCTTCTAAAGATGTCAAAATTGCTGCTAAATCTCCTGCTTTTTTTCTAATATAGGTCCCTGATGTTATTTTTTTAAGTTTCGCTTGCATTTCATTAGCAATAACTCCAGCTAAAGTTGTTTTTACCTAAACCTGGAGGACCATAAAGTAAAAATATGGTCAACTGTCATATTTCTTTTTTTGAGCAGCCTTTATTGAAATACTCATTTTTTTCTTTTAAGTTTTTCTTGTCCTATATATTCATCAAAAACTTTTTTTGGTCTCAATGATTTTTTTGAATTTCAATTTCATTGGGCATTTCAAGTTCACTTATAATTCTATCCACAATCCACCTCTTACTTTACAAATAAAGTAATAAAAATATTGTACTAATCCTATAAAAAGCTCCTAATATAGCTCCTATAACTTCAATATGTTTTTAATTCTTTTTTTGGCTAAACCATTTATAATTTCTTCTAACTTATCCAGAGAAAAAAATTAGAAATTTTATCTGTAATTATTGTAGAAAAAAATTTATATTTTCTTCAGCATAATTTGAGAATATTTCAAATATTTTTTCTTGATTTTCCATAACTATGCCTTTTTATAGTATTACTTACATCTTTAGCCATCTTATCTGAAAAAGAACATTTGCATAACTGGAAACTTTTTCTTTTACTTTAGTTTTTAAGTTTTTTTCTAATACATCATCAATTAAATCATTAAGTCTTTTTAGAAAAATTCTTCCCTGTCTATATTTTGCAATTACATCCTTTATAGAAATTAATTCATTTTTTGAATTACATCTGCAATACCAATTCCTATTTCAGCTCTTCTTTTTAGGAATTAATCCCTGTATTTTTAAATAAACCTAAATTTATTTCATTATGTGGTCTAAAAAGCATTTTTTTATAGCTACCCAGTTTGTTATCCAACCTATAGCAGCTGATATTATTACCATTATTACTAATTTCATTTTTTTACCTCAATCATTCATTACTATAATCATTATAATCTTTATTATTGTATCATAAATCACAAAAAAATTAAAATCTTTATTTTCTTTATAAACTTTAACTAAAATTTAATTATTAAATAGATATTTTTATCCAATATGATGTATAATATAAAAAGCATTATATTTAAATTTGATATGATTTAAGGAGGTATTTTTTTTATGTCTACACTTTATATTAAAAATTTTAACTGACTATTTTCATCATATTATTGGTGACTTTAGAAGAAAATAGAAAAAAATTTTTTTAGGTAAATTCTATAGCTATCTTTTAGAAAAAGATGAATATGGTTTTGCTCCTGTATTTGAAGGTGAGTTAGAAAGAATTGAATATCTTTTTAAAAACAAATTTCAATTGAGGCAAAAGGAATGAGTTTAGATGAATTCTTAAAACTTATGTCTTGGTATAATGAAGATGCTTGGGCTAATGGAGAAATTTTTTTGAATATTTTTTTACATCATAAAAAAAGAAAAAAAGAAATTAAATTGATAACTGATATTCACTCTCTATCTGAAAAATGAATTACAATTTATTAAAGATTTAGATAATTTTTTTAAATACCAAAGGTAAAATTTTAAAAATTTTTTTCAATGTCCACAATGGAAAAATATCAAAATTTAAAAGAAATTTTATAAGCTTTTAGTTCTACTTCAATGAACTTATTTTTATTTAAAAAGTAATTTTTAAATCAATCTCTTTTTAAATAAAAAAAGTGAACTTTATATTTTTTTAATGAGTTCTTTTAATTTTTCTTTTTAGTTATACAATAAGTTGAAAATAAAGTTTGATAGGAGGATTTTTTTATGTTAGCAAATTCTGTAATTGATTTAATTGGGAACACGCCTTTAGTTAAAAATTAATAATATTGATACTTTTTGGAAATGAAATTTATATAAAAATTAGAGGGGTCAAATCCTGGAAGAAGTACAAAAAGACAGAATTGCCTTAAAAAAATGATTGAAGCTGCTGAGAAAGAAGGTTTAATAGACAAAGATACAGTTATCATAGAAGCTACAAGTGGTAATACTGGTATAGGACTTGCTATGATATGTGCTATTAAAAAACTATAAATTGAAAAATTGTTATGCCTAATACTATGAGTGTTGAAAGAATCCAACTTATGAGGCTTATGGAACTGAAGTTATTTTTAACTGATGGTTCTTTAGGAATGAAGGCTTGTTTAGATAAATTAGAAGAACTAAAAAAGAAGAAAAAGAAATACTTTTATTCCAAATCAATTTACTAATCCAAATAACCCAAAAGGCTCACTATGAAAATACAGCTGAGGAAATTTTTAAGAGATATGGATAATAAAGTTGATGTATATATTTGTGGAACAGGAACTGGTGGAAGTTTTCTCAGGGAACTGCTAAAAAAATTGAAAGAAAAAAATTACCTAATATTAAAACTTTCCCTGTTGAACCTGCTTCATCGCCTTTACTTTCAAAAAGGTTATATAGGACCTCATAAAAATACAAGGAATGGGAATGAGTATAGGTGGAATTCCCTGTTGTATATGATGGTAGTTTAGCTGATGGTATATTAGTTTGTGATGATGAAGATGCTTTTTAAAAATGATGAGAGAATTAAGTTTTTAAAGAAGGTATCCTTGCAGGAATTTCAAGTGGAGCTACATTTAAAGCTGCTCTTGACTATTCAAAAAGAAAAATGCAAATAAAGGACTAAGAATAGTTGTTCTTTCAACTGACTCAGGTGAAAAAAATACCTATCTAATGCATATAATTATTAAAAATTAATTGAGGCTGTTGCATATTCACAAAAAAAGTAAAAAAATAGTTCATTACTGAGTAAATTTTGTAATAGCCTCTTTTTATTTATGAATTATGCTAGAGCACTTGCGACTCTAGCACTCGTAGGGTGTTAGTCGTGAGATGAATGGCATATTTTTCGTTTACAAAAATTTGAAATAGTTAAATATATATAGTATAATAAAAATGATAATAAAAAAATATCAAATATTAATTTGGAAGAGGATATGTGATTCAATTCAATATCATATAGTATGGTGTGTAAAATATAGAAGATATATCCAAACTCAAAAAGAAAGATGAGAAGGAGGAACTATGGCGAATTATGTATTAACATTAGCTTTAAAAACTGAACTATGGCAAGAACATATTTTTAGAAAAGAGACTAAATATAGCTAGAATGATATATAATTCTTGCCTTAGTGAAATTCTTAAAAGACATAGAAAAATGATAAATTCTTCTGAATATAAAGAAGTCAGTAATTTTAGATAAAAAAAGAGCAATCTAAAAGATATAAAGAATTAGATAAAAATATTCAATATCTAAATTTGAATTAAATAAATTTGTAAAAAGCTATGACTCAAAAATTTATATATAGGTTCACAAATGGGGCAAGAATTAGCTGAAAGAGCCTTTGCGACTTATGAAAAATTTAAGTATGGTAAAGCTAAAAAAAGTATATTTTTAAAAAGTTATGGAAATTTCTATTCTGTTAGAGAAAAAGGTAATATTACAGGACTCAGATTTTTAAAGAAGATTGTTGCATATCTTGGTTAGGGCTTAAAAGATTCCTGTAATAATAAAAATAATGATAAATATGCACAAAGTTGTTTTTTTAGATAAGTTATTATATTGTAGATTACTTAAGAGGGTTGTAAATGGAAAAATAAATATTACATTCAAATAACTTTTGAGGGAATACCTCTAAAACATAAAGTTGGTGGAGAAAATGAAGTTGGAATTGATATAGGAACTTCAACAATAGCAATCGTTAGTGATAATAAAGTAGAATTAAAGATTTTAGCTGAAAATATAGAAATAAATGAAAAAGATAAGACTACACTAGATAGACAGAGAAGAGCAAACAATCCTAATAAATATAACAAAGATGGCACAATTAATATAGAAAATAAAGAAAAATGGAAAAAGAGCAAATCATATGTAAAAACAAAGTTAAAACTTTCAAATTTTACAGAGAAAAATCGCAGAGAAAAGAAAGCAATCTCATAATATTTTTAGCGAATAGTATACTAGAAAATTGGGAACAATAGTAAAAGTTGAAAAATATGAATTTTAAAGCTTTACAGAGAAGAAGCAAGAAAAACTGAAATATCTGAAAAACTGGAAAAATTTTAAAAAGAAAAAAGAGATTTGGAAAAATCTTTATCAAATAGAGCACCTGCATTATTAATTGAAACAATAAATAGAAAATTAGAATATATTGGATATAATAAAAATTGATACTTTTTAAAAGTAAAAGCTAGTCAACTAAATCATAGTACAAAATGAATATGAAAAAGAAAAAGTCTATCAAAAAGATGGGTAGAAATATTAGGAAATAAAATACAAAGAGATTTGTATTCTGCATTTTTAATAAAGAATGTAAAAGAAAAATTTAGAAGAAGTAAATATAGAAAAAAGCTAAAAAGAATTTTAAAAATTTTGTTAAATTGCATAATGAAGAAATTGAAAAGAATAGGAAATGTAAAAAAACATTAAAATGTATGGGATTTTTAAAAATAAAAACTGGTTTTGAACCGAGCCAACAGGACGCAAATGTTCTCAACGGAGAGCTTGTCCATTAAAGTCTTAAGGAAATTAGCTAGTATTTGAATACTAGATATTCAAAAAGAAACTAAATAGTACTTAAGAACCTCGGACTCTAGCACTTGTAGGGTGTCAGTCGTGAGAGGTTCAGTGAAATTTACTTTTTCTTAGTAGTTTACATTTTTATTTTTATGTTATTATTTAGTAAGTTAGTAAATAATTAAGGAGAACATATGTTTTTACAAAAGAACAGAACTATTAATTGGTTCAGATAATTTAGAGAAACTTAAAAACTCTAATATAATTGTTTTTGGACTTGGAGGAGTTGGAGGAGCTGCTGTTGAGTCATTGGTTAGAGCAGGTATTGGTAATTTATCTATAGTTGATTTTCGATACAGTGGATAAAGACTAATTTAAATAGACAAATTATTACAACTCAATCTACTATAGGTAGAGACTAAGGTTGAAGTTGCTAAAAGAAAAGAATTTTAGCAATTAATCCTGAAATAAATTTAACTGTATATCATGAAAAAAATTTTTTTAAAAGAAAATGTAGATTTATTTTTTTAAAAGATAAAAATATGATTATATAGTTGATGCCATTGATTTAGTAACAGCTAAAATTAGATTTAATAGAATTTGCTACTAAGTCTAAAACTCCAATAATATCTTGTATGGGAACTGGTAACTAAAATTAGATCCTTCAAGATTTCAAGTAGCTGATATTAAAAACTTCTGTTTGCCCTCTTGCAAAAGTTATAAGAAAAGAGTTAAAAATAGAAGAATTAGTAAATTAAAGGTTGTGTATTCAGATGAAGTTCCAAGAAAACCACTTAACTTAGATGGTGGAAGAGAAAAATTTAAAAAATGTTGGAAGTATTTCATTTTGTACCACCTGTTGCAGGTATGTTATTAGCAGTGCAGTAATAAAAGATATATGTGAACTATAATGGAGGAAATTTTATGAAAAACTATTGGAATTTTTATGCAACTCTTACAAAAACAACTGTAGGTGTTGTTGATGAAACTTGAATAAAAGCATGATGATTTTAAGACTTTTAATATTAAAAAATTCAGTTAAAGAAATAGAAAATTATGAAAAATCTTATTTTTGTTACACCTACTTATCAAGTTGGTGAAAGCTCATGCAGCTTGGATGAACAATTTAAAGAAATTAGAAGAAATTGATTTTACAGGTAAAGTTGTTGGATTAGTTGGACTTGGAAATCAATTTGCATTTGGAGAATCTTTCTGTGGTGGAATAAGACATCTATATGATGTTATTGTAAAAAGGAGCTAAAGTAGTTGGATTTACAAGTACTGATGGTTACCACTATGAAGAAACAAGCATTATAGAAGATGGTAAATTTATAGGACTCGCTCTTGATGGAAGAAAAATCAAGCTAA
>BNJT01001654.1_pt1 | contig 38962 bp, 60 predicted proteins | sample 8540491 | NCBI WGS metagenome assembly BNJT01 (sample SAMD00202455, study PRJDB9452) | human saliva metagenome | host: Homo sapiens | reverse complement strand
CTTACTATGTTGAAACTATGAGAAAAGATTTAATCAAATTTAAAGAAGATTTTTCAAAAATAAAAGAGGTTTATACTCTTTTATTTTTAATCTTCTTTTTCAGTTTTTTTCTAAATATTAATGAACAAAGTATATATCCTATCAATCCTGGAAAATAACCAAGTTAGACCATAGTCTGAAAAATGGAAGTATTTCTAAGACTGATTTTTGTATAATAATTTTTCAATTCCCAATGAGTCTAAAGCTTTCTATCAAACCAACAATTCCTGTAAAAATACCACACCTTTATAGATGTAATCATTTTTTTATATATTTTCCAAATAAATTTAATAGTATCAAAGAAATTGTTACAGGATAAATAAAGATTAATATTGGCACTGAAATTCTAATTATACTTTCAACTCCTAAAACTGATAAGGCAAAACTTATTAATACTGTAAAAATAACTATCTTTTCATATTTAAAAAAGTTATAGAACTAAAAATTCCCCTACAGTAGCTACCAAACCTATTGCAGTTGTAAGACAAGCTCCTGCAACACAAACAGCTAATACTAAATTTCCATAACTACCTAAAAGATAAGAAGTTGTTCTTACTAATAATTCTATCTTATCTTGAGTGTTTAAAAACAGAGTGCATCTTTGCTCCAACAAATGCAAAACCTCCATATATTAAAAGCTAACGATATTATAGCTACAAGTCCTGATTTTATTAAAAAAAGAAAAATTCTTGTTTTTGAGTCAAAAGTTCTTCCACTTTTTTTATAGCAGTCAGTATAATACCAGCATAGGCAATAGAAGCAATCGTATCCATTGTTTGATATCCTTCTAAAAACCTCTTTTTAAAAAGCATGTGGATAAATATCTGGCTTTACAGATAAATCAGTAAAAAAATGCCCCTTTTACAATTATTAAAAAAATAATAGTATTAATAATATTGGGGTTAATATTTTTCCCAACTCTATCAATAACTTTATTGGCTCTCAACGAGAATAAAAATAACTATTCCAAAAGTAAGCAATTAGTAAATATATTTATATATAGGACTGTCCATTCCATTATATAGAAAAGTTATTTCATAAGCAGTTGCTCCTGTTCTTGGGATTGCTAGCATTGGACCTATTGCTAAAATTGAGATAATTGCAAAAATTATTGAGAATTTTGAAGATACTCTGTTAGCAAAATTTTTATTCCATTTCCTGCAATTGAAACAGATAAAATTCCTAAGAAAGGAAAAGCCTACTCCTGTTACTGTAAATGCTAACATTGTCATTATCCAACTTGAATTAGTTTCATAACCTAACATCGGTGGAAATATCAAGTTTCCAGCACCAAATAACATTGCAAAAAGTGCAAAACCAGTCAATAACACATCTTTAGTTTTATACATTTTATATTCTCCTAGTATCTAATAATAACCTATTGATTATACTACTATTTTATTGTGTAAATACTAAAAATTATATGATATATCTATTTTTATATATTTTGTCTATTATTTTATCTTTTTTTAAAAGAAGCTCTCTTATTTTTTTCACAAATTTCTTTTTTTGGCAAAAGTTATATTTATGGGTTTAGAAGAAGTTTTTAAGATAATATTTACATAATGTGATTTACTTCCATATCTACCAGAAATTTTTTCAACTTTTTACATCATCAAAGCCAGCAATAAGGAATTATATAGCCTGGATAAATAACAAATAGAAATTTACTTCCAAATTTTATATTGTTTCCTAATAATCCAGTTTCAACTATTTTATTTGGAATCATAAAAATCTACTTGTGCAGATTTTAAAAAGTTTAGATTGTTCTAGATTATCCAACATTTCATAAATTCTTTTATTTTCTCTTTATCAATAAAGCAAGTAGTAAACTAGCAGATACAACAAACCATATAAATATTGGTATTTTTAAATTTATCTAATATAAATGAGATGAGATTAATTGAGGAATCAGACTCCTCTTTAAAAAAAGTATATATTTTTGGTATCCTTGAAATACAATAAAAATACTAAATAATAAAAAGAAAAGAAATCCAACATAGTTAATTATTTTTGAAAACTTTTCTCTTTTAAGTATGTTTTAAAAAAATTCTTTAGGTGCTAAATTTTTTTAAATCTTCATCAATTTCTAAAAAGCATAGCTTTTTATTAATCTTTTTCTAACTATAAAAAACACTACACATTAAAAAATAAACAATATAAATATAAAAAATGTTGTAAACATTAAGTCCACTTTAAACACTCCCTTTTTATAGAAAATACCTTTTTCCTTTAACTTAATTACTTTTATCATCTGTTAAATTCTTTAATTTATCCATAGCAGTAGATAATGAAAGTTCAGTATATATCCCTTTTCTTCTTTGTATGGAAAAATTTATGAAATGTGTTAGAACACTCTCGACTCTAGCACTTATTTCACCTCTATATTTTTTTCAATTTATTTTTATAACAATTTTTCCTATATATTCTAGTCTAATATAAATAATAATCTATAAAAAGTTATGTTATTATAGCTTAAAAGTACGATTTATCACAATATAAAAAAAGAAGTGAAAAAATGTTGTTAAAAAAATTTAAGTTTATTTTAGGAGTAGTTATGTTGCAGATGTTAATATCAATAGTTTCTTTATCAGCTTCACATATAAAAAGATGTAGAAGCAATTACTGAGGTTTTTTTGGAGATGGAGAAAATTTATCAGCCGTAATACTTACTTATGATAAGGCAATAAAAATCTTCATCTGTATCAGTTGAAGATTATAGTGTAGCTGATAGAAAAAAATAAGTAGAGTTTATGTAAATACTATTCCTCAAAAAAAGAAAAACAAATAAGAAAAGTGGAAAATATGTTATTATAGAATTAGAGCAACTACCTATGGTAGATACTTCTGTAGACCCTCACCCAGAAGATAAAGAAAATAGAGAAAAAGAAAAAGCAAAGGGGATAAGTGGACCAACATTAGGAAGCAAAGGAAATCCACAACCTCTAAAAAAACATTTTCTACACAAGTTACTCAAAAAGGTACTATAAAAACAATTGATAATAAGGTTTATAAAGCAGAGAAAGAAATAACTTCATCTCATACTCGTCAACTTATAATTGAAGATTTTTATTCAAGGTATTTATAAAGAAAATGGAAAAGATGAAAATAAGTTTAATGTATAACCTTTATATACCAAAGAATTATGATCCTAATAAAAAAATATCCATTAGTTGTTTTTATGCATGATGCAGGGGTTGTATCCTCTGAAATTAAAAGCAACACTAAGTCAAGGTTTAGGTGCAATAGCTTGGGCAAGTCCTGAATGGCAAAAAAAGATCATCCTTGTTTTATATTAGCACCTCAATATGATACTGTTATCGTAAAATGATAAATATGAATATGGACCAGAATTAGATAGAACAATTAAACTAATAGAAGAACTTTCTAAAAATATTCTATTGATACTAATCGTATCTATAATACAGGGCAATCTATGGGAGGAATGTCATGTATATCTTTAGATTCAAGATATCCAGACTTTTTGCAGCTTCATATATTGTTGCAAGTAAATGGGATGTAAATGTTACTGATCCATTAGCTAAACAAAAAAATATGGTTTGTTGTTTCAGAAGGAGATCCAGGTGCATATCCAAGTATAAATGAGATTACAAAAAAACTTAGAAAACAATGGAGCTTCTGTAAAGAAAAATTGAAATTGATGCAAATCAAAAAGAAGAAAAAAATTAATTCTGAAATAAAAGCTATAATTAATCCAAAAATATAATGTATATTACACTATATATAAAGGTGGAAGTCATCGTTATACTTGGCAACATGCTTATGAAATGTTTCCAGCAATGGAATGGATTTTTTTCTAATCATAAGTAAGATATTCCTTGTACATATATAAAAGCTTTTAAGATTTTCTTCATCTATCCAAGGATATTTATTTTTTTATAAAAATATTATATAACAATTTCTCCAGATAATAACAAAAAAATATCTAAGTACAGACTTAATGAAAGAAGAAAAATGTTCTTAGAGCACTTTAATTTTAAAAATCAAAAAGGCTGTTATAAACAGCCTTTATTTTCTTTTATTAATAGTATAAGGAATATAATATTTTTTTAAAAATTGGTGTTATTTTTTTCTATTTCTTCTAAAAACCATTTGTTCATTTACAAAAAAATGCCAATTTACTTGTTTGAAAAATAACGTTTAACTACCTTTGCATCTTTTTTTGATATACTCTTATTATTCCACTATAGCTACCACGAGAACGAAAAAGTTTCAAATTCTATATTTCTAATATTAGAAAGTGGAATTTCTTTCACAAATAAAGAAGGTAAATAAAGAATTTCATTTTCTATATAGAAACATTCCCAATTTTTTTCTTTTTTTAATAAACTTATTGTAACTACAAGCATTATAATTATGATTATTATCATTATGAAAAATCATTGAAGTATACATCTTTTCTCCTCTCAACTTTTTTTAAATATCCCTCTTAGTATTCTCTTTTTACTTTAAGTCTTTATTTCTCTCTAAAAATAAATTCTCTAACTTTTTTTCAGCAACATCTTCTTTTGGCAAAAATATATCTTTATATTTTGAAAAGATCTTTTAAAATAATATCTAAATAATAAATGCTTCCTCCATGACGTCTATAAAATCTTTCGACTTCCATCTTTTGAATATAAATATAAGGAATTATATAAGCTGGGTAAACAGAAAAATAAGTATCTGTCTCCTAGTTTTATATCACTCATAGAAACTACTCCTGTTGCAAGTATTCTATCTGACCTTAAGAAATCTTCTTTTTGCAAATTTTAAATGTTTAATATTCTCTAAATTATCTAACATTTCAGTAATTCTTTTTATTTTCTTTCTTTTTCATAATCATTGCAAATATAAATAAGAAAAAAATACAAGCACCCACATAATAATTGGTGCCATAAATTTTATTAAAACAGATGATAATGGACTTATGCTAAAACTTGGAAATTCTTTTTATAAATTCTACTTCTTCGAGATAAGTTTTATAGCCTCCAAATAGAAATAAAAAAAGTATTTATTATTAAAAAAATATTACTTCTAGATAGTAAAATGATTTTGCTGATCTTTTCAATTTTCAATATCCTATTAAAAAAATCTCTAGCTTCTAAATCTTTTTTTCACTTTCGTCAAATTCTGCAAATAAAAATTTTTTTCTACTTTTCTTTTTTTCTAAATAAATAAGCTAAAAAATAAAAAAAGAATAAAAAAATGGCATAAGCATCATATAAGCTAAATCTCCCAATTAAAACACTCTCCTTCTACATTAAAAAAACATTCATTATTACAGTAATTAGTATTCTATTTTTTTCATTTAAGTCTTTTTTTCTTTCTAAAACTAAATTCTCTAACTTTTTCAGCAACATCTTCTTTAGCAAACTCTATCTTTATCTTCTGAAAAGGTCTTTTTAAAAGCAATGTCTAGGTAATAAATACGTCCATTTTTACCTCTACGAGATATTTTAACTTTCATCTTTTGAATATAAATATAAGGAATTATAGAAACTGGGTAAAAAGGAAAAATAAGTATCTATCTCCTAGTTTTATATCACCTCCAACTACTCCTGTTGCAAGTATTCTATCTGACCTTAAGAAATCTTCTTTTTGCAAATTTTTAAATGTTTAACTTTCTCTAAATTATCTAACATTTCAGCAATTCTTTCTATTTTTCTTTGTTTTTTTCAAAAATCATTGCATATATAAATGAGAAAAAAATGCAAGCACCCACATAATAATTGGTACCATAAATTTTTATTAAAGGAGGTGATAGAGGGACTCATGATAATTTCTTTGGAAATTCTTTTTACAAATTCTACTTCTTCAAGATAAGTTTTATAGCCACCAAATAAAAATAAATAGAGTATCTATTATTAAAAAAATATTACCTGAGCATAGAAAAAAATGGTTTGGATAATCTTTCAAGTTTAAATATCCTATTAAAAAAATTCTCTAGCTTCTAAATCTTTTTCACCTTCGTCAAATTCTGAAAATAAAATTTTTTTTACTTTTCTTTTTCTAAATAAATAAGCCATGACAAATAAAAAAATGAATAAAAAAATGGCATGAGCACTATATAAACTAAAACTTCCAATTAAAAATACTCCCCTTCTACATTAAAAAAATATTCATTATTACAGTAAGCAGTGTAATCAGTGAAAGCAATGTCACTTGCATCTTCTAGTAAATAGATAAAACAAGTTTCTATGATATCAATCCAAGCTAATAGGTATTTAGTTTGTTCAGCAGTTAATTTATTATTTCTAGTTAACATTCCTCCTTCTGATGTCCCAGTATTTCTTTGTAAAATGAAATAATATTCATAATATCAGAAACTATATTTTTTTATCTATATTTTTCTTTTTTTGAATTTCAGGTACTAATACTTTTAAACATTCCATTACTTCAATGAAATTTTTTTCATTTAGCTCTCCTTGGAAAGGACGTAAAAATTCCTAAAAAAATCCATTTTTCCCATCTGGGGATCATCAATATTTTCATTTCTACAAGAATGAAATGATAATAACTCTTTTGCTAGTTCTATATTCATAATCTAATCCCTTTTTAAACCTTCCTTGTTCTATAATCTTGAAAATATTCTTTTTAAGTTATAACAAATCTCTTTTTGAGTTTCTTCTCTATTTTGAAGAAAAGATATTACTAATATTAATTTTATCTTTTGAAATAAATAAAAGTATATCCATCTTCATAAGGTAAAAAAATATACACAAGCAAAATAAAATTTTTTTCACCAACTTGATGTGTAAAACCGTAATAATCTTTAAATTCTTTTTATAACTTCTACATAATCACCTGAATATAGATATTCCATAAATCTAAATTTTTTTATTATTTGCATTCTGCTGAGTACTTTCAAACTCATATTGAGATAAGTTTTCCATTTTTTTCTCCTTTATTTTTCAAATATACTTATTATATTACTCCACGTATGTATCATCAATATTAACCCTATATCTCTTAAAAATAAATTTCTCAGCAACCAATAATCCCTTAGTGTTAAAGGTATTTCTATTGTATCTGTTCCATAGGCATGTATTTTTCACGATAGGATAACCTCCATTTCTTTTTTTCGTAAAAAAAGCTTCTTTTTTTATAAAAATACACCACTTCAAAAAAACTTTACAAGAGATATATTCTTTTATTTCAAAACTTCCAATCTCCTCATTTTTTTAAAGAAAAATTTTAATATTTTTTTAGATTTTACTTCTAAAGAATAATATCTCCTTTTTATCATGTTATAAATAAAAATAAGGAAGAAAAAAATAAGAAGTGCTATAGAAAAAAATTATACCCACTATTCCACTACTTCTAGCCTTACCACTAATAATTAGGAAAATATCAAATAATAAAAGCAAATGTATAAAGAAGTATATGAAGATTTTGTTTAAAAAGCAAAAAAACTTTAAATTCATTAGGAACTTCGATTTTTTTCTTTGGCTTCCATTCTTCTTTTAGTAAAATAGGTGTCACCCAATAATGCTAAATAAAAAAATGCTAAAAAAACCGCAGAAAAATCTTATTCTTAATTTCAAAAATCTCTTTCTATCTCAAATAATTTATCTCCAAATAATACAATCATAAAGAGATATAAGCAATACAAATAACATTATATTTAATGCGATTTTTTTCTTGATTTAAAAATCAGGCATATCATTATTCTCCCTTAATTTTTCATAGGTATCACTAATTTCTACAGCATATTTCAAAAAAATATTTTTTTCATCAACCAATAATTTCTTAAAGATAGTGGTATTCTTAAAATTTCTCCTTTAATATTACAAATTTCCATAATAGGATAATCACCTTTTTTTACCTTTTCTTTTCCACTTCCAAAAAAAGCAACAAAAGGTATATCTTTTATTTCAAGAACTTCTATTTCTTGATTTTTTTGTATAGAACTTTTGATATTTCTATTCTGAACTTCCAAAAGAATATTTTCTACTTTTTAATCATAATAGAAAGAAAATAAGAAAAATATACCTATACCAAGAAGACTAAAAAAATTATTCCAAATATTCCAATTTTAAAAAAACTATACTAAGCACAAAAAAATAAAAAAATAAATATTATTAAAAATAACTGGTATCTAAAATTATAAAAATAAGTTTGTTTAAATGCATCTACTCTAAATTCATTAGGTACTTCAACTTTTTCTCTTTCTTTTTATTCTTTTTTTATAGTAACATACATATCTGCTGTTAAGATAATATATAAAATAACAAGATAAAAAAAGCTATAAAAAGAATTTATAATTGTAAGATTTCCTTGAAGATAAGACAAATCATCTATATAAAAATAATTGTATTGCTAAAAATAATAAGGGATATAACTAATAAAGATAATATTATTTTTTTAAAAACCTTTTTTTCTTCTTGTAAAAATCTGGAATATTGTTATCAAAATCTTTATTCACTGTTAAACTCTCCTTAAACTGTAATTTCTATTTGATTTCCTTCAATACCAACAATACAACTTTCATAATAGCCATCACCTGTTGTTCTTGGACCACTAATAACTTCATAGCCATCTATTTTTTTAGTATTTCAGTCAATTCATCTACTTTTTCCTTGCTTCAACACTGAATGCGATATGGATAAAAACCTGTTCTTTTTAAATCTTTTTATATCATCAACCAATTCTGGTTTAGTCATGATTTCTAAACGGCAACCACTGTCAAAAGTTAAAAAAATAAGATTTAAAATCAGTTTTTTTATTATGATAAATCTCATTTTGAGCTTGCACCAAAATATTTTTATAAAAATTTCCTTAGTTTTTCTCTAAATCATTTTACATACATTGCTATGTGTTCTATATACATTTATCTTTTTCTCCTTTTTGTTTTCATAAAAAGCTTCATAAGTAGCCATTTCTAATTCTCCTGATTCAAAAACAAGTTCCCCATCTTCTCCATAAAGTTTGAAGTTTTTCTTGTTTTTTTCATTACCTAGGGAAGTTGCGCCATCAAGTGCATAAAGTAATGTTAGATAAGTGTCAGTTAGCACTGTGTCAACTAATTTATATAAAAGTTTTTTTCTTGCTCAGTTGAAAGTGCTAAGTCATTTTTTTAATTTTTGCTACAAGGCTTTCATTTCCATTCATATATTCTTTTAATTGAATTTCTTTTTCTGCATAGCACATTTCTGCAAATTCTTTGGCTTTCATTTTAAAAACTCACGCTTCTTGAATTAAATTTTCTTAAACTCATCTTTCACAAGTAGTTTATATTTTTCAAAATACATTTTTTTAATAGAATATAGTCACTTATTTTTTTATATCTAGCTCAGTAAATATATTTTTTCCATATCAAAAAAATTTCTATAGTAGGAATATCATTTTTCTCCTCCCTTAAATTTTTAGCATAAAAATTTAATAAAATTTATTTTTCTCAAATTTTATAGATTTTATTTTCATTCTTATCATATAACAAAGTAATTTCTCTGCTATCTATCTTTAGAGAATATTTTTTTATACTTCAACATTTTTAAGAGTTCATAAATACCAGCAACTGTGATTGCAATCAACCCAAAGAAATAAAAAAATTCCCTTATAGTCTTTATAGTCTATTTTTAAGTAAAAAAATAGGTATTATAATAATAAATATAAGAATTAATAGGACATTTAAAGACAAATGAAAATTACTAATGAAAGCTTTAACTTCAAATTGACTTGAAAGTTCTAGATTTTTTTAAGTTTTTTTAATTTATTCTCTATATAGCGGATATTTAAGATAACTAGAGGTAAAGTTATTATAAGAACTAAAATACCTGAAAACAGAATATCGTAAAATTATCATTTTTATGTCTGAACTTCTATCTAAAAAAATATCAGCTGTATTAATGTAACAACTAACAGCACTAAAAAAATGCTTAACATTATTTTTAATAGTTTTTTTGCCTAGGTAAATTAGGAACATACATATTTAATTTCTCATCAAAAAAATATCCCCATTTGTGACTACTTTTTTTATTAGTTTCAATGTTTTTCTTTAAAAATTAACCTATCTGTATAATTTTTTTGCTTCCAATAAAGACATATCCTTATTTTTTTATGAAGAAAAAGCAACAGCCTCTAATTTTTTTATTTTCATTAATCAGAGAAGCTAAGTATTGTTCATCTTCTTCAGAAATAGCTATATATATCAATATAATCTTTAGCTTCTTTTTAAAGTCATTCCTGTTTTATTTTTTTATAAAAGCAATAGCCTCTACTTTTTTTCCTTGCTTGAGTAAGGAACTAATATACTCTTCATCTTTTTCTAATAATTCCATAATTTTTCACCTATTCTTTTTAGAATTCTTTGTATTGATTATCTATTCTTACTTTATATTTTTTTCAAAAATACTTTTTTTAATAAATAATAATCATTAGCACTTATAGTCATTTCAACAAGCATTTTTTTCTTTATTTTTCAAAAAAATTTGTAAGGTAGGATTTTTCTTCCCTATTCCTCTTCCACTATCAATAACATAAAATCTAACTTGACTTATATTATCTGTTGTAATAACTTCTTTTTCATTATTTTCATAATATATTTTTATAGTTTTTCCACTTACAGTTAAGAGATACTTTCTGGATTTTTAGTTCTTTTAAAAATTATAGTAATTAAAGATTATAGCTCAATAAAAAAATAATACTATAAAAAAATATGTTTTGTATGTTAGTTCTTTTAATAATATACTTATTAGAGAAAAATAATATGAAAAATTAGGATAATAAAAAAATATGATATATAAAAAATAGCCACCAACTATTTATTCTTAGAGATTTTTATTTCAAATTTATCTGATAATTCTATTTTTTTCAATTTCTTGTGATCTTTTCTCTAGTAAATGAACATTTATTTTTGAAAGAAGATATATAGCTAAAAAGAAAAAAACTATTACACCAGTTCCAGCTAAAAAAATAATATTTTTACCTCAGAAGTTTTATCAAAAAATATATTTGTATTAAGAGAGCAACAAAAGATATTAAAGCTAAAATTAAAAAGTACTTTTTGCGAATTTTTGTCTTGGTAAATTAGGAACATACATATTTAACTCCATTCATAGTTATCAACTATTTCTACATTATATTTTTTTAAATATCTTTTTAATCTAAAAATAATCTATGACTTCTATAGTCATCTCAGCAAGAATTCTTTCTTCTAAGTCAAAAAAGTTGTAAAGTAGGTTTTCTCTCCTTTCCTCTTTTTCCCACGACGAAGAGCAAAAAACTGACATAATTTATATTCTCTGCTGTAATAATTTCTTTTTCATTATTTTTCATAGAATATTTTTAACAGTATTTCCTTTTATATATAAAGAATACTTACTATTTTTGAAATTTTCTAAGGCTTCTATAAAAAAATAAAAGCACATATTCCAATAACTAAGACTAGCTTGAATAGATAATCAAATGAAAGCTTTTTTTGTTCAAAAAGCAAACATACTAATTAAAAACAATAACAGTCATTATTATTTGAGGAATTATTCTTCTTTTTTTAAGGCTTTAATTTCAAATTCTCTTGGAACTTCCAGCTCATTAAGCTCTTGTAATATTTTTTTCTGTATAATGAGTATTTATTAATAAAAAAATCCATAAAATTAAAAAAATAAAGACTAACATTGCATTATAAACAAAAATTTTTTTATTTTATCATAGGAACTAAGATCTAAAAAGGATAGTACAATACCAGAAAAAAATAGATAATATTAACAAGATAAAAATTATACTTGTAAATTTTTAAATCTTGGCAAATTAGGAATATACATATCTAATTTTTTTGTCATAAATATAGCCCCATTTTTTTATTTTCGTTCATTCTATAAGCCTCCAAATGTAATGAATATTTTTTTGTTAAAATTCTCTTTTAAAAAACTATGTGAAGTTTGGTTTTCAGAAGTATCTATTCCAGCATCTTCAATTAATTTTATACTTGTTATATAGTTTGTTCCAAAAATTCCTTTTCCAAAAAGTGCAAGAAAAATTTAGAGCCTATCTTATCTATAAAAAATTCTCTGTCTAAACATTCCAGTAGAATATAAATCTGAAGAATTTTTTTAAATTTAAAAAAATATAGATGTGTGTAAGATCTCTTCTACTTCTATGAATGGTAAAATAATCTTCTAAAAACTACTTCTTGAGTTTTTCTATTGTGTATCAAAAATTCTATCCACTATTTTTAAAAAAGTATAGCCCAAGATATAAGAAGACTTGGGATAAAAAAATATAAAGATGAACTTTTTTTATTTCTATTATGTTTGTTTTTAACAATGATATACCAAATAGGAATAGAAAAGATAACTGTTGCTATAGAAATTGAAAAGAAAATTACAACTTGTATTGTAATTAACAAATGAACTACCTCTAGCACACTTTCCTTTACTATGATAACATAGGCTAGAAATTAAAATTAATAATCCAAAAAGCACAAATTGCTATTCCTTGTAAAGGAGAATTACTATTAAAATATAATGTTCCTCCTAATACAAAGGAAAGTATTGAAAAAGAATATTGATACATCTATCAAAAGTGATAATGCTGAATAAAAAACTAAATATCCTAAGAAAAACATTATTTTAACCTCCAACATTTTTAAATTCTCTTCATAAGTTTTATCTGCGTCAAGTCCAAAAGGCTTTTAAAAATTTTTTTCTTTTTCAATTCTATGTGATCTGGATTTTTCAAATCAGGTACATTACGTTTTTTTATATTTTTTTCCCAGAAAGGAGAATTAGACTTTGCTTCTATACATTCCTTTTAATTTATAAGTATCTATTACAAAACCTATTCCTTCTCTTCTAAGAGTTTGAGGACCAATTTTTAAGTCTTTAATGAGTTTTTCATAATCAGAAGAGGAATTTCTCTATATATAAGTCCATATTGTAGGTATGCGATGTTTTTATCTATACCACTTATACTTTCACTAACTGAAATAAACATATCATTTTCTTCAGGTTTTAAAAGGTAAATTACCCAAAAATAATAGCTTCTCCATAATAAAAAAATATTATCCATAATAGCTTGTGAAGGCAATGCCAAACACTTAGATAATTCTTTCAAATCAATATTTTTTTGTTATCACTTATTTTATGATAAACTTTTTATTATTAAAGGTTTTCCCATAAGATGAGCTAAACCATAGTTTTTTTGTTCTTTTTTTAAAATTTTTCATCTTTTTCTTAGTTTAGAAACATCCATTAAAATTCTACCAAAAACACCATTCTCTTCTACTGATTTTTAAAAAGCAAAGAAATCTCCTTCATTAAATTTACAATGCTTTCTTTTTAGCGTTTTTTTAAATTCTTCTATTTCTTCTAAATCTTCTTCAGTAGTTTCTTTCATCCATTTATCTAACCATTTTTTTAAATCATCAAGAGATATCTTTTTCCTTTTCACTAAATATTTCTGAATAATAAGTTCTTTGTGAAGTGTAATTTGCAATAATTACTCCATCAGTTGAAAAAAAGTAAAATAAGTTCCAAAAAGGAGAAAAAAAGATTCAGTTGCTGTATAATTAAATTTTTTTAATTTTTCCTCTTTTTAGTTTTTAGGAAGTATCATTGTACGATTTTCTGCTGTTTTTTTCATTTAATTCAGCTTCATGATAATAATTCTTGCTAACTTTTATTTCTTTTTTTATAGTATCATCTTCAAAAATAATAATAGATACCATTGTCAAACTTTACAAGTTCCCAATGTTCTTCTACAGGAATAAGTCCTAAATATTTTTCTTTGTTCATTAGTCAATTCAAATATCAATTTCATTTTTAACCTCCATGTTTATCTTTTTTTATTATAGCACATTAACAAATTGAAAAAAACAGTTTATTCTTTGAAAGTTTTGTTATAAAAATGCTTTATTGCCAATAAATTTTTTTAATAATAAAAAAATAAAAGCTCAACTTAATAAAAGCAACCTTATTAGTATGCGAATATAAAAAGCAATCTATTTAAGTTGCTTTTTATTAACTCGTTATGTTAAACTTTTAAATGAGGTGAGCCAAGTGAAAAATTACTCTGTATTGATGATAGATTTAAAAAAATTCTCGTTCTTATTCTATTCAAGATAGGAATAATCTTCAAAAATTCTATATTAAATAGTATAAAAAAATTTTTAAATAAAGCTTTTTAAGAATTCTATAAAAAAAGAAGTTGAATTCAGTGCAGGCGATGAAATACAGGGATTATTTACTTCTCCACATTCAGCTTATTTGTATTATAGACTTTTTCTCTATAATTATTTTTTTCCTATTGAAATTCACTCTGGAATAGGTTATGGAACTTGGGATATTGTAATGGATAATGAAAAGTAGCACTGCTCAAGATGGAACTGTTTACCACAATGCAAGAAAAAGCTATTGATGAGGCTAAAAAAATCCTTAGAATACTCTGTTCTTTTTTTATTCAAGTAATAAAAATGACCTTATCGTAAACTCTTTAATCAATAGCTATAACTTACTTGCTTTTTAAGCAAAGTAAGTATCAAAAATAATCTGATGTTATTGACAGAAATTCTATATCCTATTGTTTATGATAATACTATTCTTGAAACTGAAGCTTTAAAAAGAACTTCTAGAATTTATTCAATTTGAAAAAGAAAAATTTGATATTAAATACCAATTTCTCTATTGAGCCTGCTCAAATAGAAAAAAAGAAAGTTTCTATATAACTGAGGGTAAAAAGAGGTCTATCAACTCAATTTTCAAAAACTATTAGGAGTTAGTAGACAAAGTGTTGAAAAAAAGCTATAAAAAAACAGGAAATATATATGACTTAAGAAATTTAACTATAGCTATTTTAAAAGCTATGGATAACACACAAGGAGAAAAGCTTATGATTATAGCTATTTTGATAAGTATTCATTTATTAGCAGATTTTTTTATTCCAAACTTCTGCTTATTCTGAAAAGAAAAAAAGACAAGTATTAAGTACTTCATTTTTACATTCCTTTATTTATTTTATAATTTTTGTAGCTATATTGTCACCAATATTTGAGATCAAAAAGATTATTTTATTTAGTCTTATCATCTCTGCTTCACATTTTTTTAATTAATCTTATAAAAAAATAAATTAGAGAAAATTTTTCCCTCAAAGAAGATTACAATTTTTTTATTTTTCTTTTTAATCAATTATTACATTTTATTGTTATATTGATATTTTTATTATATTTTTAAATCTAGAGAATTTTTACTTCTCAATTATATATAGACTTAAAAGATTGTGAGCATTTTTAAAAACATTTATTCTTTATATCACAGTTTTTTTCTATAATATTAGATCCTGCTTCTGTTCTTATTAGAAAATTATTTATTTCAATCTCTCCTAAGACTTATCCTAAAAGCTTATTCAGAGGAATTAAAAAGCAGGAAATATAATTGGAAAGCTTGAAAGAACTATTATTGCTATTCTTTTATTAAATAATCAATTTGGACTTATAGGTTTTGTTTTGACTGCAAAAAGTATTGCTCGTTTTTAAACAAATGGAAGATAAAAAAACTTTGCTGAGAAATATCTAATAGGAACATTAACAAGTTTCTTAATAGTATTAATTACTGTTTTAATTTTTAAAAGGGGCTGTTGCAAATTGATGATTTTTATCATTAATTTGTGACAGCTTTTTCTTCATAATAAAAATAGAAATCTTTTAGAATTCTATCCTATTTCAAGTTTTATTTTTGATTTTTGGGCGAACTTAACACAAATCTATTGTTTTTCATTTTTAAGCTATTTTTTTAATGGATGCAATATTACTCCTTGCTTTTTCTAACTAATTTTGCAAGATATCTGTTAAAATTATATGCTATACAAAATAGTCCTATTTCTCTCTTTGCGCTCTCTTTTCCTTTAACTTTTAATTTGCGTAATTTCATATCTTCTTTTAATACTGCAAAAGCTCCTTCTACTTGAATACTTCTATTCATTCTTAATTGCTTTCAAATTCACTTTCTATATTATCTTTTTGATTCTTTTTGATAATTTTCTAAAGTTTATAATTATATCTGACTTTCTTTTTCTGTTTCTGGGTTTCCTAAAAATATATTGTTTTTTTATCTTTCCCATAATACAAAAATTCTAGTTCTAATCCATCTTTCCTAAACAGTCTATTTTCTTCTTCATTATATTCTAAATTTTTCTACTCTATTTAAATCTTTTTATACTTTCTTGTCTTTGATTTCTCATAGTATATTGGTTTTATGTATGATACATAATTATTATTTTCTAAATACTCATAGTTAGGGAAGACTTTCATAACCAGCATCAGCTACAACATTTATAATTTCAATATTTTTGAGACTTAATTTTTTTCAAGAAATGGAATTAAAAGTTTTAGAGTCTGAAGGATTATGAAAAAAATTTCATAAGAAGCTATGTATTCGCTAACAACTCCAATTTGAAGATTATATCCTGGTTTTAATTGACCATTGCGCATGTGATCTTCCTTCATTCTCATAAATGTTGCATCATTATCTGTTTTAGAAAAAAACTATTTCTTTCACCTAAAATTTCTAAATAGTTAGTATATTTTTCAAATCTTTCAATATATGATTCTGTCTTTTCTAACAATATCTGCTCTTTACTTTTTCTTTTACCTTTGCCATGTACTTTTTGAATATTTAAATTTTTCTAAATATGAAAAAAATATCAAAAATATTATCCAAATCTTTATTAAAGTATCTGTTGAATTCATCAATTAACTCTAATATATTCTCTTCAAGTCTTTTCTTTATATTTTTAAAGTGGATTTCTTCCAAACAAAACTATATTTATTAGCATAAGCTTCTATTTTAGTACCATCAATGTAAATAGTTTCAGTAGAAATTTCATTTAATTTAAAAAGTTTATCTACAAATTGAGTGAACAACTCATGGATAACATCAGTAGCTTTTGAAAGAAAGCGCGCAATAGTTGAATAATCAGGTATATTAGGTGAATTTAATAAATATTGAGCTCTTTGGCTATCTTTACAAAGATACTCAATACCTCTAGTAGAATATATTCCTCTTGAATAAGCATAGATAATTACGGCAAACATATTAACAGGATGTACCTTAGTTTTGTTAGGAAATACTTGCATTAAATTAGAAAAATCCATTTCCTCCAGAATGGCGCTAAGTAGTCTAACAGGATCATCTTTTATCAATATCTTTATTGATGTAAAAAGTTTATCTTGAAAAAGTAAAAAATTTTGTTATTATTAATTGGTTTTTATCATAAGTATATTATATTAAATTTTTGAAGAAAATTTCTAAAAATTTATGTAATATACTTTTAAATTAAAAAGATGCTAAACTACAAAAAAATGTTTTTTTAGCATCTTTTTTTCTTTTTGAGGACTCAACTATTTAATTTGCAACAGCCCCCTCATTTTTTTATAGAATTTAAAATTTCATCACAGATTTTTATAAATTTTTTTATCAATTTCCTCATTATCTTCTACATATTCTTTAATCAATCTAATAACTTCATAATCTTCTTCTGTTGAAGATAAAGTCTTAGCCTTTTCTAAATATCTTTCAATAAGTAACTCTCTATCTTCTAAAGCGGACATCCCTGTAATAGCACTTTCATCAAGTAAGGCATTCATTAAATATGATATATCGTTAAATTTTTATTAGAAATTTTATCTTCATTTAATATCTCTATTAAATTTATTTTTCTTTTGCACAAGTATATGCTGTATATGCAGGAAGTACATTATTATGACAACCTTCTTCTAATATCCACTCTTTTTATTTCATCATTAGTTACTTCTAAATATCCAATAGAATGAACTCTTCCCCAACCCTTAACTTTTTTTAGCTATTTTCAAAAAAATTTCTTTCATTTCGAATTTTCTAATTTGACAAAAATATTTAAACAATATAAAGTAAATTCATCAGAAAGTGCTAATATTTTTTTACTTTCTCTATAGTTTCTGCATCTGTTTCAACATTCATTATTGCAAGTACAGATAAACAAAAATTTTATAACTTCTATATTTTTTTAGTAGTAACTAGTCGAGAACTAGCAAATTCATATAAATTATTAAGATTTATTTGTTTTTGTTCTTGAATAATCCAACTCAACAATGAGTTTGTTCTTGAAACCATTGAAAAAAATCTAACTTATCTAAATTAGTTTCAGCTTCTTCAAATTTTTCCTTCTGATATTTGAAAAAAACTATATTTTTAAGTGGCTCTATGTCTTCTTCATTTTCCAACAGTATGATATATATAAACTCCATCCATTGCTCCCATCTGCCCAAGGAACTCCATTAGGATCCTTTGGTGGCAATTTAAAAATCTTCTGGTAACTCACCATTATTTTGTATAGAAGTCTTTATTAATTCATAAAATTGATAAATCTTTAGTTTCCAATTTATTAATCTCCTTTTTCTGCTAATTTTTCATTTAAATTATTATTATTTTTATTACAACTTATTAAAAAAGTAGCTCCTACAACTAATATTAATATTAGAGATAATTTTTTTAAAAATCTCCATAAATCCCCAGTATAATTTTTTTTATATTTTACCATTCATTGACAGAATATAAAGAGTGCAAGCCTTATCTGTGTTAAAAGTTCACTTGAAAGCTTTTTTTATATTCACTTTCTAAGCCTTTTTCATAAGCATACCAAGAAGGACTATCATTCCAAGAACCCATTCCACCAAAAACATCAGAAATTCCTGCTGAACAAAGAAGTCTTGCATTTCTCTCAGGCATCAATGAAAAAAATATTTTTTTATGATAATAGCTTTCAACTTCTTTTTCCGTCTAGCATATCATAAGCTTCTGTAAAAAAATATTAGCAAAAGTTTTTGAAAATCAATTTTATCTGCCAAAGTAGCTATTTTTACTTAATGTATTTTTTTAAAAATCTTCAGTATTATCTTCAAATTGTACTTTCTCTTTTTGGAGGATTTTTCCCATTTATATTCTTTGTAAATTACATTCCAGCCCTTATCTCCAGGTTCCCACTTTGGTATAAAGTAAGTGACTAAATTATCTTTAAAAATAACAAACTAACCCAGCTTGACTTGTATTGCTAAAGGCAAGTAAACTTGGATCTTTTACAGCAATTGGCATAGAAAGTTTTATATCTTCTAAAGCCTTTTTTTCTATACAATGTTCATACCATTCACTTACATCTTTAGCTTCAAAATTTTCAGTGAACAAAAATTCTATTTTATTTTTCATATTTATCAGGTTTTATATGAAATTTTTACTTTTTGTTTTTAAAAGCATGTTTTGCATATATTACAATATCACGTATTTGTGCTACTTCTCCATTCATAGAAACAATCTCCTATTTTTTTAATGTAAAATAATCTCCACTTTTTTTTCTATTAACCCATTTTTTTAAAAAGACTACCAATAGCTCTTTTTAAATGCTTTTTACTTATACCAAAAGTAATCTTTGATATCTTCTGCTGAACTATTATCATTGAAACGGAAATGTTCTTTTAAAAGTCTCATTTTTACCAAGTACAAGTTCTGCATCACTTTTCCATTTGGTCTGATAAAAGTTTTCTAGGACTTAAATCTAATTTTTTTGTCTTCTCTAACTCTTGTAACTCTTAAAGTCAATTCATCTCCAACCGAATATTCTTCAAAACATTCACTCTTTAGGGATTAAACCAAAATATCTATCTTCAACTGCAACGAAAAGTTCCTATTTCATCATTTACTCTATAAACTGTTGCATTGACAATATCACCTTTTTTTATATCATTTGAAGGCATTAAGAATTTATATATTTTCATTGTAGCAGATACTCTACCCTTTACTATCTTCATAAAGTCCCAACTAAATATTTTTTTACCAATTTCAACTTTAGTTTCTTTTTTTGAGAATTAGGTAACATTAAATCTTTATTAAGTCCCCAGTCTAAAAAAAGCTCCTAATCTTGGATTATCGTCAACAACTTCTAATTTAGCAAGAGTTCCAACAAGTGCTTCTGTTTTTTTCTAAATGTAGCAATAAGTCTGTCTTCACTATCTCTATAAATTAGAACTTCAACTTCATCTCCCTCTTTTAAATCTCTTCCTTCAAGCTCATTGTTAGGAAGAAGTATATTATCCTTGTCATCATCTGTTCCTGCAAAACAAATATGCTCCTACACTTGCAAAAATTATTTATAACTAATTTTTGTCTTTTTACCAACTTTTATCATTTTTTTCCTCCAAATGTTAAAATTCTCTACTATTCAAATTTTTCCTTTATAGCTCTAACCATTTCAAAAATATTTTTTTTCTTCCAAGGTCTTTAACATAACATCAATAGGGTCAAAATTTTTCTATATCAATTATAGATTTTCAAAATATTTTTTTACTGTAACCACTTACCAAACAAGTTCCATAATCTAATTTTCGTAACAGGAAATGATTCTACATTTCTAGCGACATTCCAAAAATATTATTTTTGGTAACTCATAGTTATGTTTTTGCAAACTCAGATTTCCAATGTTTAAAAATTACTCATATCTTTTTTTATCTTTGTACTGCATCAAATTCCATATCAGATATAATTATAACTTCATCTAATTGAGGAAGATTTTTTTCTAAACTATCATTTAATATCTTTTTGTAAAAAAACTTTATCAATATCTGTATTATCAACAATTAGAGGAATTTCATCTATAATATCTGTAAATTCAGCATTTTTATTGTAAGAATATTCAATACAATCACTAGAAAAAAATAATAAATCTATTTCTCCACTCTTCAGATTTATTATTTTTGAGAAATATATATTGCAAGAGAAATAGCTGTTTCAAAAAGGAGTTCCTTGCATTGAACCACTTGTATCTGCTATTACAAGAACATTTTTTTATCAAATTCTATTTTTTTGATTGTTTTTTTCCACATGGTATTAATTAAATTTTTTTGATTATTCAAATTCTCTAATAAAATTTGTTTATCTTCTAATTCTCTTTGAGATAAGCCCTTAATAAGATGTGATATTACATCTTCATAAACTTTCTTTAAGTTTTTTTCCATAAAGAGAATTTATTCCTACTTTTCTTAAACTATCTAAATACATCTTTGCAAAAATCATTCATAAATAAATTATCATATTTAGATTTTTTTAGTAGCCTTTAATTCTTCAATAAATTCTTTAAATCTTACTTCATCTTTGACAAAAAAATAAATTTTTTTATATTTAACCATAGCTTTACTAGGTACTGAAATATAATCAATTTTTCTCATACTCTTTATTAGTTATATGTTTTTTTCAACTATATTTAATCTATCTCTTAACTTTAGATAGATATTTTTCTATATTCTTTTTCAGTTAAATTTAATTTTTTTAGCTAATTTTTATTGCAAAAATAATTTTTTTATTATGAGTTTTTTTATAGAGGGTAGCCACTTTTGCTAAAAGAGAAACTGGTTTATTGTCATTATAATTTTTTTATATCCATCATTAAATAAGCTCTAATAAGCTCATATACATTTTTCTTCAATTTCAGTTCCTATTCCCTCGAACACATAGTCCCATCTTCCTAATTCAGAAATATATGGAAGTATTTGAATAGCATAATCTTTATTCATTTCTATAAGTGTAGAAAAAAATAAGACTTAAATAAAAGCCCTTTCTCCTTTACCATTTCTTATATCAAGAGTATATAGTAAATTAGCAAGTGCTATTTCATCATTTTCTATTAATGCATTTTTTTAAATCTATTTTTTTATTTTTTTTCATAATTTTTGTTTATAATATCTGCTAGAATAGGCAAACATATCCAAATTAAAAATTCAATGTACTTTCATTTGTAACTGCATTATTCCAAGTTTTTTTTTAAAAATTTCTAATGTTTTTTTCCGAAAAAAATTCATTTTATCATCTCCCTAATAAAAAAACTACTAAAAAGGACTTATTTAAATAATAAGTCCTTGTTAACAAGACACTTTCTTAATATAGTGCAGGGGGTAATTAGCCCCACGACACTCCGACTATTAAAAAAATGTTTATTTGCTGTCAGTGTCTTTTAATATTTTTGTAAATTATTTGCCATTAAGGTTACAACAAGACACATATAGTATAATTAATTATTACAAAAAAATGTTATTTTTTTAGACTAGTCTTAATCTTAATAGCTTTAATAGATTTATATTTATTGCTGTTAGTGTCTTTAAACCTTAATAAGGTTCATTATAGCATAAAATTTAAGAATTTACCATATAAATTTATAAATTTTTTTAATTATATTTTTTTCATAATCAATAAATTCTTTTGCATGAATTTCTGAATAACATAATTTTTTTCAATTAAATATTTTATGTAGTTTTTTTGATTCTTTAAAAAGAAATATTAAATCTATTAAATAAGAAACTAAAAGTTCCTATATCTATAATTGCATTTGTTTCATCTTCTAAATCTTGATAAGGTGTGTCTAATTCTTCTTCTGTATAGCCACCAGACATTTCTTCATAAGTAAGTGGAGAAGAAAAAAAGGTATCTTTTTATTTAATCTTTCATTTGAGAAAATTTATAACTAATGATTTATTATCTTTTGTGAATAATAACATCTCATTTATTAAAAGTATCAGTACTCATATTCATATACTCACTAGCTTCAACAATTTCATCTAAAAGAAAAGTATGATACTCTTCAATATCATACTCAAATATTCCTTTGGAAATATTTTTTTATCAGAATTAGATTTTTTTGTATTTCTTTCCAACAATCTAAAAATATCTTCATTTTTAATAATATCTTCCATACTCATTTTTTTAACTCCTATGTATCTCATATAAATTCATAAAGATAGGAATTTCTTTTTATTAAATATTTTATTTAACTTTTTTTAATAACATTTTTTTATTTTTAATATCAATTTTTTTCCTAATTTTACTAAGTCATCAATAGAAAAAAATATCCTGTGATTAAAAATACTAAATCTCCTATATCAATCTTTAAAGTCATAAGAAGCTTTTTTTCTTCTGTAATATTAGAAAAATTTAATTTCTTTATCTAAACAATATAGTCCTGTATTTTTCTTTTTAAAAATCTTATCTTCAATATATATTTTTATATTAGAATTTTTCTAATTTTTAAATTTTTTTAAATATAGCTAGTGGATCTAAAAATTCTCAACATCATAAAAAGGCTTAACAATCTTTTCTATACTTAATTGATTTTCAAAAAGAAATTCTAAACTTGAATTATTAGGGACTAGCAAGGCTTACATTTTTTTATAGTAATCTCTATATCCATAGATTAAAAGCTAAAATTTCTTTATATGAAATGCCATCTAAAAGCCATACATTCTCTAATTTCAATATTTTCTTCATATAAACCAAAAGATAATATAAGCACTTGCCACTTTATTTTTTTATAGGATAAAAAAATTTTTCATTTCATCACTAATTGCTTCTTTTTAAAAATTTTATCAAAATAGAAATTATTTCTTTCTAAATAACAAAATTTATCCTCCATATTAGAATTATAGACTTTTATTAAATCCTTTAGATATAATTTTTTTATTTTTCCTCATTTATTTCTATATATGAATAATCATCATTAGGAAGTTTAAAAGTCTACTAATTCCTCAATAGAAAAAAATTATAGTATTCAATATTAGAGAAATATTCAAAAGCCAAATTTTCTATAAATTTTTAGGATTAATTGGAGTTAAAAAAACAAAAAGGCATAGATTTTTTTCTTAGAAATTTCTAACATTGAGGTTAATAATTTTTGACATATAGCCCTTATTTCTCATTGTTATATCTGAGGAAACTCCAACGATATATTTACTTTTTTTATACTTTTTATTATTGAAATTAAAAAAATATAATCATTTTCATGAAGTGAGGAAACTATTTTTTTGAATTATCTTCTAAGACTAAATAATTTTTTTCATTATAGATATTATCAAAATAGAATTTGATTTGTTCTTCACTATCTTTAAAACTATCTTTCCAAAAATTTAATAGCCATTTCTTTTTCAGATTTTTTTGCATATCTAATTTTTCATAATATCTCCTATCAGAAAAATTCTACCCAAGATTAAAAAAATACTACTGTTCCTAAAAAAATAATGATAGCATTACATTTTTCTTCCAAATATGTAAAAGAGTAATTACAATTAAACTTATGACTTCTGGTAAACTATGGGGATATTTAGAAAATTTATACTTGCAAAACAATAGCAGAATAGTATTGCCATCAGTGAATAAGGTAGATACTTTTCATAGAATTTTACTAATTTTGGTAATTTACCATTTGCAAAGATAATAAAAGGTAAGAGTCTACAAATAGCCATTCCTACTCCTGCTGATAATATAGCTAAAAAAATAGATATAAATTGTTATTCATGCTTATCAACTTCTTTCATGCAGTAAGTTTCTTTTTTTAAGATAAGTAAAGTTAACATACTCAAGAAAAATAGCTAAAACAATAAAATTGCTTCCCATTATCAAAAAGGCTATAATTGATGAGATTATTCCAACAGAAGTTGAAATATATGACTTATCTCCTATTAATTGTGAAATTACAACTATACAGAAGAACTCTGTTATTATAAAAATCAATTCCTTTTTAAATCAAATTTTAATAAAAATTAAATGCTAAATTCCCAACAACACAACCAAAAGTCCAAGTGAACTGTGCAAGTAAATTTATATAAAGCATAGTTTTAGTTTTATTTAATCTTTCAGGAATTTTTTTATAGCAGCATAAATAGAATAAACTTCATCAGTTAAACTAAATGCTAAATAAAAAAACTTTAAGAAAGATTCTTTTCTAATTTTTTTAAATTCTTGCAAAAATGATAAACCATAAAACATATGTCTTGAATTAACTATTAGAGAAATAAGTCCCATTGATATTATAGGAGTATTGGCTTTTAAAAGTCCTACCATTAGAAGCTGAATAGTTCCTCCATAAACAAGTAAACACGAGAGTAAAGACCATATTGCACCAAAACCTGCTTCTTTCATTAAAAAAACCACAGGTTATCCCAATAAAAAGATAAGGAAAAAGCTATTAAAATAGTTTTTTTCAATGCATACTTGAATTCTTCCATAAAAATAACACCCCTAATGATAGATATAGCTAATTTTTATTATAACATATACAGTAAGCTCTGTTAACCTATTTTTTTGCACTTTTTTTCTAATAATTTATTCACATTACAATTTTTCAGATTCAATATCTTTATAATATCTATATGTACCAACTTTTTAATTCAGAACATGCAGCTTCATCAGCAACAATAATTGCATTTTCATGTAATTGCAAACTTGATATAGCCCACATATGATTTATTCCTGATTCTATTCCTTTATGTAAGGCTCTAGCTTTATTTTTCACCTTCTACCATAATTAAAACTTCTTTTGCAGAAGTAATAGTTTCTATACCAACTGTTAAAAGCAAATCTAGGAACTTTTTGTTATATCATTATCAAAAAAATCTTGAATTAGCAATTATAGTATTTTTCAGTTAATTGTACTTTTCTTGTTCTTGACTTAAAAAGACGAACCAGGTTCATTAAATGCAATATGTCCGTCAACTCCAACTCCACCTAGAAATAGATCTATTCCACCTAATTCTAAAAATCTTTTTCTTCATATCTTTTACATTCTTCTTTGTAATTTTTCAGCTTTTTCCGTTTAAAAATATTTATATTTTCTTTTTCTATATCAATATGGTTAAAGAAATTGTTATACATATAATAATGATAGCTTTGATCATGAGTAGCTTCAAGTCCAAGATATTCGTCCATGTTGAAAGTAACCACATTTTTGAAGCTAATAATTCCTGCTTTATTGAATTCTATCAGTCTTTTTATACATTTGAAGTGGTGTACTACCTGTAGGTAATCCAAGTACAAATTTTCTTTCAGCTGTTGGATTAAATTCTCTAATTTTATTTTGCAACATAGACAGCTGCCCAATCTCCCACTCTTTTTATTATCCGTTATAACAAATTCTCATTTTAAACCTCCATAATATAATTTTTCCTTGATATGTATTTCTTCTTTTTAATTCTTTGTGTATTGAATTTAAAACATCTATTTTTTTAATACTCCATAAAGGTGCTACTAAAGTTTCTCTGTCTCCATCCCCTGTCAATCTATGTACAACTATTTCAGGTGAAATATTTTCTAAAAATATTTATAACTTTTTTTCAACATATTCTTCTTTAGTATTAACCTTTAAGTCTCCATTTAAGTATAATTTTTTTCTAAGGGAGTATTTTTTTACAACATACATTAAATGAAGTTTTATTCCCCAAGTTCCACAATTTTTGTGCAAAGATAGCAGTTTTTTTAAATAGTCATCTTCTTCTTCCTTAGGCAAACCTATTATTATATGAGTAACAAATTTAATATTTAATTTATTTAATTTTTTTCAGAGGCTTCTTTATAAATTCCTGTTTCATAGGCTCTATTAAAAATATTTTGCTACATCATCATTTATTGTTTGTAAACCTAATTCTACCCAAAAGAAAAGTTTTTTTATTTAACTCAGCTAACAATTCTAAAAACATCATCTCCCAAACAATCAGGTCTTGTTGCTATAGCTAAGCCAACTATTTTTTTCATGAGATAAGGCTTCTTGATAAATTTTCCTTAAATAACTCACTTCTGCATAAGTATTAGTAAAAATTCTGAAAATATGCTATATACTTATCTCCCTTATATTTTTTTGAAACTAAGTCTATTTGTTCTTCAATTTGTTCATGAATAGACTTTTAATTTTGTAGCAGTGAAGTCTCCACTGCCATTTTCACTACAAAATATACAACCTCCCTTGGAAACTTTTCCATCTCTATTTGGACAAGTAAAAGCCTCCATCAAGAGAAACTTTATATATTTTTTTCATTAAACTTCTCTTTTTAAAAAGTCGTTTAACATATAAATTTTTTTCTTATCATTTTAAAATTCCTTACACTAATCAGTCCTATCTACTTTTAATTATTTCAAAAAGTCTGAAATTTCTTCCTTAGTTAATGGCTCAACCATAATATATGAAGCATCTATAAATCTATATTTTTTTCTTTTTGGTAGTTTTTTTATAAAACTCATCATAAGCTATTCTTCCTACTGGTTGATAACTATTTCTATCATTTTCATCTCCATTAATAACGACAAAAGCCATATTCCAATAAGCTATATCATCATTCTTAACTATATCTGAATTATGAAATTCGACACTAGGTTTATATGGAATAATTGTTCTAACGCTTTCTGTAATAGTATAAGCTCCCATAATTTTTCCATCTTCTCTATTTTTGATAAAATTGTTGGTTTGCTGAATAAGCATCTAAATTTTGAATATCTCTTACTATTCTTGAGAAAGTATCTATAGGGACTATCTGAATTATTTATTTCATCTATCATCTTTTTCATCAAAAGAGACAGGTCTAGTTGTACCAAAAAAATAATATAATTACTTGATTCGCCACTTTTTATATTTTCTGTAATTACTTTTTATTCCATAAAGTATATCTGGTTCATAATCAAACTTCTCTATATTGTCTACTGTAAATGTTTCTCCTCTTTCATTTACAATTTCTGTTTCAAATTTTTTTAGCCAATGCTTTTATATATTCTAGAGCTAAAAAGCCAATCTTCTCTTGAAGAGGAGTAAAAAAACTCTCACAGCATAAACTTTATTCTTATTATCATAAGCTAGTTCAAATCCTCTTGCACTTTCATCTTCAGTACCTACTAAAAAGACAAGGATATTTAGAAAGAGGTGAAAGTAATAGCTCATTAATATCTATACCATCTGTACCATAAATATTAAGCTCCTTATCTAATAATGATAATGCTGTTTCAACATTTAAAAACTGGTTCATAACCTAAAAAAATTTTTCTTTCTTATTTCTTTTACATAAAAAAACTTATACTCATTTTAGCCTCCACAAATTTTATTTATATTAATTTTTTTATTTTTTTAGCATCAACAATACAATTATATTAATTCCTAATGAAATAGTCAATTTTTTTATCTGATAATTTTTTTCTTTTTTTCCTTAATAATTCCTAAAAAACAAATTCCAAAGTGGTAAAAAAATATAAGTAAAAAAAGCAAAAAGTCCAGACATCAGTCCTATATCTATTGTTTTTTTAATGGTACTGCCATTGCAATGTTCCAAGGAATTAGTCCTGCTAATAGTACAATAGTATTTTTCTAAAAATTATAGCCATATTTTTGTTTATCTTCTAGTTCTTCACATAATTCATAAGCTAAAATTGTTTCCCAAACTTTGATTACAAGCAATAGCTCCTGAAATAATAGAACTTAAAAAAATATCACAAAAATAATTTGAAGTTTTTTTCAGAAAAATTCTTTTTAAATATTTTTTTCATTAAAACTAACATTTTTTTGTCTCTTTAAAAATTCCAGAATAAGAAGAGAAATTGCAACTATCAATCCTACATTAAGCATTGATAGAATTCCTCCACCTTTCATCATCGAATTTAATTTTTTTCATTAGAATGATGAAAAACCATAGACACAATAATTTATAAGTGAAGTTACACTTTCTTTTTTTGAAAAAAACATTGCAATAATAAAACTTATAACTATACTCAATAACATTGTTTTTCTTAACATTGACTTTGAATAAAGAAAGAATAATTATTAGAATAGCTGGCACTATAACTACTATGTTCAAATTATAATTTTTCTTTAAAAAAATATTTGTTGCATCTATACTAACTGGTGAAGTAGAACTTTTTAAGCCTAAAAAAATAAATAAAAATAAACAAGTAGCAATAAAAGGGTATAATAGAAGTTTTAAACATTAATTTAATATTTGTATATAAATTAGTTTTTTTGTAAGTTCTGTAATAAGTAGTGCAGAAGTTGACATTGGAGAACATCTATCACCAAAAATATATTCCACTTAAAACTGCTCCTCCAAGATAATAAGGATTAATTCCCATTGCCTTTCCTATTGAAACACAAATAACTCCCATAGTAGCAGCTGTTCCAAGAGAAGTTCCTATTAAAAAAATGAAAGTATTGAACAAAGTAAAAAAAGTAAGGAGTATTAAAATTGATGGTGAAATTAATTTTGAGCCCATATAAACAATAAAGGCTATCGTACCAGAAGCTCTCCATAAGGCAGTTATCATACCTATAAGAACGAAGACTAAGAGTATATTTTTTTACTGTCAGTACTCCTTCAAATGATTTTTTTATTAAAACTTTTTAAATCATACCCTTTTATAAGTCCATAAGTCATAAAAATTATATAGCCAACTATAAGAGCATAGATAACTGAATACTTTAATAAAAAGACAAAAATATAAGTGACAATGAAAATAATAAAATTGCAACAATACTTCCCATAAAAAAACTCCCCTAATATTTATTTTTTCTAATCTTATAATAACAAAATAATATTTTTTTGTAAATTAAACTTTTCTTTAAATATAAATAAAAATATTTAAAAAAATAAATTTAGTTATGATATAATTTTCTTGCAATAAAAATCTATTACAAATTAAATATTATTAATCAAGGGGAAAAAAATGAGAATAAGATTATCAGGTGCTGTTGGTGGTGTAGTTCTTGTAGTTATTACAGGTGTTATTTTAGCTTCAATTGTCGATGGAATACTATCATTTATTGAAAAAAATATGTAGTTAAAGAAGATGAAAGTGGAAAGAAATTTATTTCTCTTTTTAAAAAATTAATTGGGGATTTTTATTCTCTTTATTATTCTTGATTTAATAGGAGTTTTTCCTTTATTTAGAACTCTATTATTTGCATTATTCGCACGTTTTATAATTAATATATAAAACTGCACCAAAATTTAAAATTTGATGCAGTTTTTTTATAAAAATTAATTTAAATGTTTTGGAGAATCTGAAATTGAAGCTGCTAATCTACTTTTTTTCTTCATCTACTATACTTTGAGCTAGTTCTTGAATTTTACTCATAATCCACATATAAGTTGTAGTTCCTTTCCAGAATAATCAGCTTCAGCATACATGTCTACTCTATTGTCTTCTCTTAATTTTTTTCTACTTGTTTTAAAAAGCTTTTAAGATCTGATTTTTGGGTAAATTGCAAAAGTTGAGCCTCCACCTTTTTTTATAACTGAAAAAAAGCTGGAACATCACTTGGACCATCAGCTATATATATCATATTTTTTTAAATAGAACTCTTCTATTTCCTTCTTTTTATTTTTAGCATTGACATCATAACCAGTATTTTTTTATTTACACCTTTATTTATTTCAAAAAAATGGCTCTTGTCTTTGAAGTATTATCAATAGTATATCCTATTTCACTGATTTCAAAATTTACCATTTTCATCTTTAGCTTTGAATTAGTTCACAGCCCCAAATATCTTCTACATATTCTTTAATAATAGAGCCTTTTATCATTTCAACCATTCCTGTACTAACAATATAATGTTCTACCTTAATATTATATTCTTGAAAAAAATTGAATTTTTTTCAATAAGCTCTTTTGTTTTTTTCCAAATATTTCAGGAATTCCCTTTATAGAATTTTTAATTCTTTTCCCTAATTCAAAAAGTACCTTTATTATTTAAACCTTTAAATACTCCTTCTTTTTGTTTTATTTATAAAAGTGGTTTCAAATAAATAGTATCTCTATTAACTTTTACTTGTTGTTCTTCCCAATACTTCTTTTGGTAGAGAATTTACTTCTTCCCAAAAATTCCTTTGAATCAACTCCATATTTCTTAAAAAAATTGGATCCTGCATATATCCATCTACTAAAGTTTTATCAAAATCCCAAATAACTGCAATTATATTAGACATAATCACTCCTTTATTTTTAAATATTCAAACCATTGTAAAATTGATTGTGGCATCAAAAATAGTCTCATCTTTATATGCTTCTTTTAGCAAATTCATAAAGAGCTTTCTGGATTTATAATGAAAAATATTACCTTTAAAAACTACTATCTAAATTTAAAATTTTTTCCATTATTCATATCAATATTCATTTTTAGTAAGTATTTTTTTCCATTTTTTTAATACATTTGTCCCTCTAGTTGTTAGAAGATAAATTTCTCCTCTAATTTTTTTATAATTATTTGATTTCAATATTAACTTCTCCATTTTTTTAACCTGAATATATTTTTTTCTATCACGATTATTACTATTTAACATAACGAATTCATAATTTTGAGTATTAGTTTTATTTAGTACTAGGAATAACTACATATTTAAATTTATGATAAAAGATAAAAAGTATAATAAATCTTCACAATCATTTTGGTGAAAGTAGATCTATAGAAAATTTTTCTCTATTATTTTTCTATCTTATTGTACTATATTATAATACTTATCTTTTTTTATTATAGATTATTTGAGAAATTTTTAAGCTGCAGATTTTTCATTAATTTCTATCAATGTTTCCTTTCTGATAAAAAAGCTACTAAAAATACGTCCTGGAATATCGCTTTCACTTCCTACTTCATACCATTCTATATCAGTAAACTGATTATTAATTCCTAAACTTTTAAAAATATCACTATTTTTTTTGACTATCTTTATAAACATATAAATAATGACTTTTTTTCTGTAACTCTTCCTAAATAATATTTTCCTTTTTGAACGTATCCAAATTAAATCATCTTTTTTTCTAAGTTATTTAGTCTAATAAGATTAGCATTCACTTTTTCCATAAAAAAATTTTTTTCTTTTTCACCTCTTATTGTTTCATAACTATTTTTTTCAATAATTTCTTTATATTTTTCAAAAATCACTCTTTTATAGATTTTTCACTTTCTTCTAATTTCATTTTTATCTTTCATTTGTAAGTTCATTATAAATATCTTCTCTTAGTGTCCAACCAATAGCTACTATTTTATCTTTTTATAAGTTCATTTGCTACTTTAGTCTCTAACTTATTTTTTTAACACTAACTTTTGGTTTAGTATGTAATCTCCAAACTCTACTCATAAATAATCCCCTCCAATAAGCTAATTTACTAATATTATATCTAAGATTTTTTTAATATTTCAATTATTTTTTTATTAGAATTTTCTATTCATTTAAAAAAAGAAAAAAATAATTTTTTTAAAAAAATTTTTACTTGCAATTTTTTTAGAATTGTGTATACTAGAAAAAAATTTAAAATTAAAAGGAGGAAGTCGCAATGAAACAAATACTAACAACAACTAACAGATATTGGCAAAACTGGCATAGGTAAAGTTGTGTGTATGTTTTTAGACATAGATACAACTTTTAGTGTACTCTAAAAAAAGTATCTATGTCAGCGATATAGAAATCCTTAAAATATATGGATAAAAAGCTGCATGGTAAATAAATCAACTATGCAGCTTTTTCTTTTTAGAGTTTTATATAAAAAAATAAAAAAATCTAGGAGGATAAAAGTTATGACAACAGAAAACAAAAAAAGGTTATTTTTGGAGAATTTGGTGGAAGTTATGTTCCAGAGGTAGTACAAAAAAAGCATTAGATGAATTGGAACTAGCATACAATAAATATAAAGATGATGAAGAATTTTTTTAAAAAGAATATCATCATTATTTAAAAGATTATTCAGGTAGAGAAACTCCTTTATACTTTGCTGAAAGTTTAACAAATTATTTAGGTGGAGCAAAAAAATTTATTTGAAAACGTGAGGACTTAAATCATCTAGGAGCTCATAAACTAAATAATGTTATAGGACAAATTTTACTTGCAAAAAGAATGGGTAAGAAAAAAAGTTATTGCTGAAACAGGTGCAGGACAACATGGAGTTGCTACTGCTGCAGCTGCTGCAAAAGTTTGGAATGCAATGTGATATCTATATGGGAGCTTTAGATGTTGAAAGACAAAGACTAAATGTTTTTCCGTATGGAAATGTTAGGAGCAACTGTTCATGCTGTTGAAGCAGGAGAAAAAAACTTTAAAAGAAGCTGTTGATGCTGCATTTGAAGCATGGATAAATAACATAGAAGATACTTTCTATGTACTTGGTTCTGCTGTTGGACCCTCACCCTTATCCTAGCATGGTAAAAGATTTTCCAAAAAAAGTTATCAGTCAAGAAGCTCGTAGACAAATTTTTAGAAAAAGAAAATCGTTTACCTGATATGGTTATTGCTTGTGTTGGAGGAGGATCTAATGCCATTGGAGCATTTGCTGAATTTCATTCCTGATAAAGATGTTAAAATTAGTTGGAGTTGAAGCTGCAGGAAAAGGAATAGATACTGATAGACATGCTGCAACTCTTACATTAGGGAACTGTTGGAGTAATAGATGGTATGAAAAACTTATGCACTATTCAATGAAGATGGTTCTGTAAAACCTGTTTATTCTATATCTCCTGGCTTTAGATTATCCAGGTGTTGGACCAGAACATGCTTTTTTTAAGAGATAGTAAAAAGAGCTGAATATGTTCCTGCAACTGATGATGAAGCAGTTAATGCACTACTACTTTTTAACTAAAAAAAGAAGGAATTATTCCAGCTATTGAAAGCTCTCATGCTCTAGCTGAAGTTATTAAAAGAGCTCCAAAACTTGATAAGGATAAAATTATAATTGTAAATATTTCAGGTCGTGGAGATAAAGATGTTGCTGCTATTGCTGAGTATTTAAAAAAATAAATAAAATCACAAAAAAACAAGGGAGTTAGAATGACTACTTGTTTTTCAATTAGAATATGAGACTGTGATTTTTTTAATCTATCTTTTTCATCACTTTTTTTCAAAAACGAAAATAGGTAACCATTTCCCATCATATCATTTAGTATATTCTCTTCTTCATGAGAAGGATAAAAAAATTCTACGATAGAAAAATTTACATAAATTAACATAAAAAAATGTATATTTCTTTTTCAAAATAAGGAGTTACTGTTTTCCCAAACTTTTGTGTTAGGATGTTTCTTTTTCAATTTCACTCCAAATAAATTTTCCTATTCCTTTACCTTGAATACCATATTTTACATATAGAAAATCTAGATGATTATGTTGTGTTAATTCATCAATAACGACAATAGCACCACCCACAATTTCATCATTCATAACAGCTTTATATGCAATAGCTCCTTCTGTTTCAAGAGATTTATTTATATCTTCTTCTGGAAGAATTTCAAAGTCTAAATTTTCAAATTCATTCTCTGCACCTTTTTGAAATGCTTCTTGCATATCCTTTTTAAAAAAATTTTTGATTCATCTGAATTAAGATTTAATTTTTTTCTAATTTTATCATTGAGTCCACCTATTTAGCTTTTCCACCCATAGCTTGATACACTTTATTTTCTGCTTGTATTATTTCAAATTTAGCTTTTCAATACATTTAGCTCACTATCTTTCTCATTTATAAGAGCTTCTAGCCAGCTTTTTAAATTCAACATTCCCATTGTTATATCTATTTTTTTATAATGTCCTGTTATTTCTTTTTTTGAGTTTTTTTAAGTTTTTCTCTTGTAAACTATAACTAGAAATAGCTTTTTGATATGATTTATAATAAGTATCTATTTCATTTAAAGAACTTACTATTGATTTTTCAAAATCAACTCTTGCACTTTCATAACTTGCTTCATCTATTTTTATATTCCATTTTCAACGTATTCCAATTTAAAAAAAGGTAATGAAATATTTATACTAGCAAGTCCAACAGGTACAGATAGAGCATTATCAACCTTATTTCCACTTGAAGATAAACTAGTTTGTATACTTACACTTGGATATAGTTTAGCTTCTGTAGCTTTTCACATCTTTAAAAGCCTTTGATAATCTATATTCATATGCTTTTTACATCTGGTCTATTTGCTATAACTGATACAGGTACATCTAAATTTACTCCTATATTTTTTTAAATGATAGTAAATCTTTAGATTTTTATTTCAATATTTTCTTCTGGCTTTAAATTCAATAAATCTCTTAGAGTTTGTTCATGCTCAACTTTATCATTTTGATAAGTTAAAAGAGTATTTTTTTAGATTAATTAAAGATTGTTCAGACTGTAAATATTCCAATTCACTATTTACTCCATATTGATATTTATTTTTTTACAATAGTATTTATTTTTTTCATATTGAGTTATTTTATCATTTACAATAGAAATAGCATTATTTAAATAAACTATATTAAAATATGTACTCACAACATTATTAACCAATGAAAGTCTTGCTGCTTCTAAATCTTCTATTGTTGCTTTATGTTCCCACTCTTGAACATTTTTTTACTATTAGACAGTTTTTTTCCATAAATCAAGTTCATAACTTAAAGAAACACTAGCTGAATGTTTTATAGTAGAATTTCCTCCTGTTTTTTTAAATTCTTTGAAGCAGATGAACCCAAACTTGATGAGAAACTAGGTACTAAATTTGCTCCTAAAAATATTTGCTTGATATAGAGTTTTATTGACATTTATAGCTGCCTTCTTTAAATCACTATTATTTTTTTAAGGCAATATTCATTATATTATTTAATTCAGAATTATTATATTCTTTCCACCATTCTTTATCTACCTTATAATTACTTGAAATCTCTTGATAAACCTTAAAATCTTCTGTACTTTGTTTATATGAATTATTTATATTCGCATTAGAACAAGCCACTGTACTTAATAATGCTATACATACAATTATCTTTTTCATAAATCTCCTTTCTAATTAAAAAAATAGTTCGTTACTAGCCAAATTTCTTGACTTACTCTCTTGATAGAGCTTCAATAGGGATCAAGTTTTGCTGCATTTTTAGCTGGCATATATCCAAATACAACTCCAACAAGAGTTGAGAATAGAACTGCCATAACTATTGAAAAAAACTTGAAAAATATCATTGAAAAAAACTTGTTGAGATTGAATTAAATCCCCAACCTATAAAAAGTGATAAAACTATTCCAACAATACCACCTATAAAACATATTAAAACAGCTTCTAATAGAAATTGTTGTAATATATTTTTTTCTTTTTGCACCTATTGCCATTCTTATACCAATTTCTTTTTGTTCTTTCAGTTACAGATACTAACATTATATTCATAACTCCTATTCCACCAACAACAAGTGAAATTACAGCTATTGATGAAATTAATATTTTCATAGTTCCTGTTGTACTTTCAATAGTCTTTTTAAGTGTATCTGTATTCATAATAAAGAAATCTTTTTTTACCATGTTTAGCTTTTTAATAAATCTGTTATACTCTTTTTGAGCAACTTGGAATCAATATCATCTTTTACTTTTACAGTAATTGAACCTATATATTTTTCACCACTTACCTTATTCATAACTACAGTATAAGGTGCAAAGACATTTAATTCGCTACTATTCATTCCCATTACATTACTTAAATCAACTGTTCCTATGATTTTTAAAAAGGTTTTTTTATTGAATAAGATAACCTTTCCTATAGGATCTTCATTTTCTCCAAACAAAGATTTTTTTGAGTATTTTTCATCTATAAGTGCAACAGAAGTTAAAATCAGTTTCATCTTCTTTTTGAAAATGCTCTACCTGAACTTATAGTTACTCCTCTTACATCAAAATAGTCTGCTCCAACTCCTTTTTAAACTTCCTGAAAATGATTTATTTTTGATAAACTATTGTCCCTGAACTTGAGCTATTAGGAGTTACACTATCTACATAACTTTGCTTTTCTAAAAATATCCACATCTGTTGTAGACAAGCTTTTTAATTCTATTAGCAAAAACGATTTCCCATTCCTTCACCATTAAATATATCCATAGTGTTTTGTTCCTAATGAGCTTATATTTTGCTAATACTTTTTGTTGAGAACCATTACCTATAGCAACAACACAAACTATAGAAGCGATACCTATTATAATTCCAAGCATAGTTAAAAGTGATCTCATCTTATGAGCGACTATAGCTGAAACTGACATTTTAAATGATTCAAAAATTGGTCTTTTGCCACTTGAAATTTATTTTTTTCTTTAAATCATTTACTGATTTTTTTATCTTCTTGATTTTTCTTTTTATTTCTCTTAATCTAGTGTCATTGAATATTTCTCCATCTTTTTATTTCAATAACTCTGTTTGCTTGATTAGCAATTCCTTTATCATGTGTTACTAAAATTATAGTGTGACCTTCTTCATGTAACTGATTAAGTATTTCCATTACTCTTATACCACTTTTTAGAGTCTAAAAGCTCCTGTTGGCTCATCTGCTAAGATTATTTCTCCACCATTCATCAAGGCTCTAGCTATAGAAACTCTTTGTTGTTGTCCACCAGATAATTGATTAGGTTTTATTTTTTTAATTTAGTAGAAAGTTCCAATTTATCTAGTAGTTTTTTTCTGCTCTTTTCATTCTTTCATCATGCTCAACACCCTGCATATATTGCTGGTAATGCAACATTTTCTTGAGCATTTAAAGATGTTAATAAATGATATCTTTGGAAGATAAAACCAAATTTCTTTTTTTCTAAGTTCTGATAATTCATCATGAGAAAAACCACTTATTTCTTCTCCATCTATATAGTATTTTCCTGAAGTAGCCTTATCCAAACAACCTATTATATTCATAAGAGTTGATTTCCCTGAACCTGATTGCCCTATGATAGAAACAAAATCTCCTTTTTCTATGCTTATAGATATATCCTTTAAGATATGTACTCTATTTTCTCCTTCTCCAAAGAATTTATTAATATTCTGTATTTCTATGATATTTTTCATATTAACCCCCTCATTACATTCTTCTTTGAGGAAGCTTATCAAGTCCTTCTGTTCCATTTAGTTGAGTTACAACCACTTCTTCACCTTCTGATAAACCACTTTTTTTATTTCAATAGAAAGTCCATCTTGTAAACCTGTTGTGACTTCTCTTTCTTCCACTATATTTTTCTCTTTATCTTTTACAACCTTAACTATAGATTTTTCCACCTTTCTTTTTGCACAGCTACAACTGGAACTGTCAAAACATTTTTTTAGCTGAATTTATACTGATAGTATTTGTTGTAGTCATTCCTATTCTTAAATCACCATCTGGATTATCTAAGACAATATTTGCATAGTAGTAAACTGCAGAAGTATTACTTACTGATTCACTATATTCATTATCTGTCAATGTAGATGTTGCAAAATCCACTGATTGTACAGTTGATTTATATGTTTTTATCTGGATTTGCCACAGATGAAACCTCAACTTCCATTCCTTTCTTTACCTTTGTTATATCTCCTTCAGCAACTTCTGCCTTAATTAACATTTTAGATAAATCAGCAACTTGAACTATTGTAGGAGCTGATTGATTACTATTAACAGTTTGACCTTCTGATACAGGTATAGATATTACAACTCCATCTATTGGTGAAGTTATTGATGTGTATGATAAATTTGTTTCTGCTGTTTTTACAGATATTGAAGCTTGAGCTATTAACTCATCATATTCTGCTACACTTGCTTTTTGCAACTTCCAACTCTTCTTTTTGCACTTTCATATTCATCTTGAGAAATAGAATCAAGTTTGTATAGATTTGATATTCTGTTAAATTTTTGATTGAGCAACTTGATATTTTTACACTTGCACTTTTTCTTTGAGCTTGATAAACTTTTTAGCTTAGATTTTGCTTCATCTAAATTATTGTTCTGTGTTAATGAATCTATTGTTGCAATTAAATCTCCCTTTTTAACTTCTTGTCCTAGAGTTACATTTATCTTTGTTATTTTTCCAGAAACTTGAGCACCAACTTCAACTCTGTTATTACTTCTCACTGTTCCTGAAGCAACTATTGTTTGATTTATATCATCTCTTTTTTTACAACCTCCGTTAAATATCTAACTTCATCTTTAGGCTTTCTTAAAAAAAGCAAAAATAAACTACTCCTAAAAATTAATACTAGAGTTAGTATTATCCACTTTAAATATTTTTTTAACATATATCCTCCATTTCTTATATGATAGTATTCGTTCTTTTTTTATACCTGGAATACTAAAAAAATTTAAATTATATACAGTGTTAGACTTACAAACACTTTTTAAAAAAGTTTAAAAATTTTTTTAAAAATAAAAAATGAGTAGCTATAATAC
>BNJT01000698.1_pt1 | contig 38963 bp, 57 predicted proteins | sample 8540491 | NCBI WGS metagenome assembly BNJT01 (sample SAMD00202455, study PRJDB9452) | human saliva metagenome | host: Homo sapiens | reverse complement strand
CTTGAATAGTCAGAAGGAGGTTTTCTAGTGACCTTAGTAGAAAATTTTGTGACCAAAGTCATTGCAGAAAGTAGCTTTGAAGAGTTGGATCGGATCTATCTGACTAATCGTGTTTTAGCACTGGTGGGAGATGGAGTTCTTGAAGTTGAGACTGACCAAGATAACTTGATTGACCTCAAAGACCAGCTTGTTGAGGAAGCCGTTCGCTTGGAAATGATTGAAGATAGTCTGGCTGCGCGTGAAATTCTCGGTGCTGACCTCATGGACTTAGTAACCCCTTGTCCGAGTCAGGTTAATCGTGACTTTTGGGCTACTTATGCTCAGTCCCCAGAGCAGGCGATTGCGGACTTCTACCAACTCAGTCAGAAGAATGACTACATCAAACTGAAGGCTATCGCAAAGAATATTGCTTATCGTGTACCGTCTGACTATGGTGAACTGGAGATTACCATCAATCTCTCTAAGCCTGAAAAGGATCCAAAGGAGATTGCGGCGGCTAAGTTGGTTAAGTCGAGTAACTATCCTCAATGTCAGCTCTGTATGGAAAATGAAGGCTACCATGGTCGTGTCAATCATCCAGCTAGAAGCAATCACCGGATTATTCGTTTTGATATTTCTGGTCAGGAGTGGGGCTTCCAGTATTCGCCTTATGCTTACTTTAATGAACACTGTATTTTCTTAGACAGCAGGCATCGTCCTATGGCTATTAGTCGCCAAAGTTTTGAACGTTTGTTAGCAATTGTGGAGCAGTTTCCAGGCTACTTTTCTGGTTCAAATGCTGATTTGCCAATCGTGGGTGGTTCCATCCTGACCCATGATCATTATCAAGGTGGTCGTCATGTTTTCCCAATGGAAGTGGCTCCTATTCAGAAAAACTTTACCTTTGAAGGTTTTGAAGCTGTCAAAGCAGGGATTGTTCAGTGGCCTATGTCTGTGATTCGACTAACTTCAGATTCTAAAGAGGATTTGACAGAACTAGCGGATAAAATCTTGCTGGCTTGGCGTCAGTATTCTGACCCTAGTGTCCAAGTCTTGGCGGAAAGCAATGGAAAACCGCATCACACTATCACACCGATTGCGCGTAAAAGAGATGGGCAGTTTGAATTAGATTTGGTCTTGCGGGACAATCAAACATCTCCAGAGCATCCAGATGGTATCTATCATCCCCACAAGGATGTCCAACATATCAAGAAGGAAAATATCGGCTTGATAGAGGTCATGGGCTTGGCAATCTTGCCACCACGCTTAAAGGAAGAAGTGGAGCAAGTAGCAGCTTACCTAATCGGAGAGGATGTTTCAGTTGCAGATTATCACCAAGAATGGGCAGATGAGTTGAAAGAATCAAATCCTGGATTGACTGACAAAGACCAAGCTCTTAATATCGTCCAAGAATCTGTTGGAAAAATCTTTGCTCGAGTTTTGGAAGATGCAGGAGTTTACAAGCAAACAGAAGAAGGACAAGCTGCCTTTATGCGCTTTGTGGAGCAGGTTGGTATTTTACCCGAATAAGTGCTTGTCTCTTGCGTAGAGTCTTGAAAAGTAGTATCATAGTGTCGTTTGAAATATCAGGAGGAACGTATGAAAGATTTTCACTTTGACGCTATATCTGCCTTTGAAAATTACGAAATTGAAAAAATGAGAGACGGTCACGTTGTGGTGACAACAAAAGTAGTGGACTCTTCACTCAACTACTATGGAAATGCTCATGGAGGCTATCTCTTTACCCTATGTGACCAAATCAGTGGACTTGTGGTGATTTCGCTAGGATTAGACGGGGTGACACTCCAGTCTTCCATCAACTATCTGAAAGCTGGAAATCTAGGAGATGTTCTCACTATCAAAGGAGAATGTGTCCATCAAGGACGTACCACTTGTGTCGTCGATGTTGACATCATCAACCAAGATGGCCGAAATGTCTGCAAGGCAACCTTCACCATGTTTGTCACAGGACAACGGTCTGAAGATAGACAGGTGAGGATATAGAAACAAAAAAGAGGCATGTGCCTCTTTTTTATTACTTTCCCACTCTAATGCTTTATTATTCTATTCACTAAATCTTAAAAAATAGCCATCTGGATCTAAAACTGCAAATTCATGAGGGTAGATATATTGTTCACCAACACGAAATTCTCTTTTAGTCAATGGACGATGAATAGGATAGTTAGATTCTAACAATTTCTGATAGAGTCGAGGGACATCCTCTATGCCGAGGAGATATTGACTCCACGACCAAATGGGTAGGTCAGTTCAACTAATTCATCCTTTGTTCCCTCCTCTAACATTAGCTGGCAATCTTCAAGCGATAAGAAGAGGAAGTGTTCTTCTGGTCGCTCATATTCGATCGTAAAACCCAGTAAATCGCAGTAGAAGGAACGAGACTGTTCTAGATTCGAGACTATAAACTCGGGGATAACTGCATTGTAGTCCATAAAGAAAATCCTTACAATTCAATCTCCAAGACAATCGGTGTATGGTCTTGGCGAGCGCCTGAATCTATCATATCTGACTTGGTAACCTTGTCTGCTACACGGTTACTTGTGAGCCAGTAGTCGATTCTCCAGCCTGTGTTGTTGATTTTTGAAGTTTTGCTGCGTTGTGCCCACCAAGTATAGCGTTCTGGCACATCGCCATGGATATGGCGGAAGGTATCTGTAAATCCTTTGGCTAAAAGGTTTGTAAATCCTTCACGCTCTTCGTCTGTAAATCCTGGTGAACGGCGGTTGCTGGCTGGGTTGGCAAGGTCAATTTCCTTGTGGGCAACGTTGTAGTCTCCGGTTGCTAGGACAGGTTTTTGCTTGTCTAGTTGAGCCAAGTACTCTGCATATTTGACATCCCAGACTTGACGTTCTTCCAAGCGTTTGAGGCCATCACCAGCGTTTGGTGTGTAAACTTGAGTCACGAAAAATGTATCAAATTCTAGGGTAATGATGCGTCCTTCCGAGTCCATAGTAGAAGGGGCACCGATTTCTGGGAAGCTGATAGTTGGAGTCAGTTCTTTCTTATAGAGGAACATGGTCCCAGCATAGCCTTTACGAGCAGGTTCTTGAGAGGAACGCCAAGTATTTTCATATCCAGGGAAGAGTTCTTCTAACACCTCGAGATGTTTTTTAGTAGGCCCTTTAGCTGAAAGCTTGGTTTCTTGGATGGCGATGATATCAGCGTCTTCGGCTACCAAGGTTTGTAGGACGTCTTGTGACAATTTCGCACGCGCAGAGTCACTCGTGAGTGCAGCGTTTAGGGAATCAATATTCCATGAGATCAGTTTCATAATGTTTACCTTTTCTAGATGTATTTCTTATATTTTATCAAAAAAAAGTAAAGCCAGCGAGTTTCTAGTTTGTAAACTAAGTCTTTAGAGATTATTCTTAGAAAACAAAAATTCTCAAAACTATTTTGAAAAAAATCTAAATAGTTCTTGTATTTAGAATAGAAAGGTGTATAATGTTATTTAGAAAAACATCTAAATAGAAAGTGAAGTTACAAATATGTCAAATAAGAGAACAATCCTTCTTTTTGTAGTCTTGGCTTATGGCTTTGCTTGGATAATATGGTTGGCACTATGGCTAAGTGGTGTTGGTCTAAATTCTCCATGGATTCAGCTTGCTAGTATTGTGGCCATGTGGATGCCTGCACTTGCAGTCTTTATTTTAGGGAAAATCACGAATCAACCTAGTGGAATCAAATCTAAATTAGTTGTGAAACTCAAGAGCAACTGGCGCTTTTACTTACTAGCTATCTGGTTACCAGCAGTCATCAGTTTTTTAGGAGCAGGACTTTATTTTCTTGTATTTCCTAGCAATTTCAGTCTTGGTTTTGAATCTATTCAAGCCATCTTACAAGAAAAAGGAGTCCTTCAATCACCCATTCCCTTATCTTCCGTGGTCTTGATTCAAATACTAGCTAGTTTGACCTACGCACCTTTTTCTTAATAGTCTCTTTGCATTGGGGGAAGAAATTGGTTGGCGTGGCTATCTTTACCCAGCTCTAAGAGGACGCTTTTCACTAGTCCAGACTCATGTCTTAGTTGGTCTTATTTGGAGTCTTTGGCATTTACCAATCAATTTGCAAGGCTATAATTATGGACTGACTTATTTTGCTTATCCTGTTTTGGGAATTGTTGCCATGTTTCTATTTTGTTTTAGCATAGGAATATTGTTGAGCTGGTTGATGGAAAAGACAGGTTCTATCTGGGCTTCAGCACTATTTCATGGGGCAATCAATGCAACTGCAGGTCTTGGATTACTCTTTCAACTACCAGGAGAAAAAATGTCTAGCCTCTTAATTTTTGGTCCATCACCAGCCGGAATAATAGGAGTTCTACCTTGCTTATTCCTTGCCTTACTAATCTTGCAAAGGGAAAGGAAGCACCATGAGTTTTGCAAATAGCTTTAAAGCCTTAGCTCATCCAGTTAGGAGAGAGATTTTGAATTTACTTAAAACAGGCAGATTGTCCGCAGGAGAAATTGCCAGTTATTTCGAGTTGACAGGTGCAACGATTTCACACCATCTCACGATTTTGAAAGCAGCGGATTTGATTCGTGAAATGAAAGAGAAAAACTTTATTTATTATGAGTTAAATACATCAGTTTTAGAGGATATGATGGTGTGGTTAGCAGAACTGACTACTGCCTACCCTTGTAGGTTGTGTTTTCTGGTTTCAATTACCAGAGGAGATGCCGACTCATTTTAATCTACTGGGCCAAGCAGATGGCTACGATCATAAAATGTTTGCTATCTTTGGATTACCGGCTCTCATGCTTTTGATGCATTGGTTGATTCTATTCTTGATGATCAAGGATCCTAAGTCCAGCAATATTAGTTCAAAAATCCAACTTTTGATTTACTGGATTATTCCTTTTGTATCTTGTCTATCGATGATTTCTATCTACGGAGCATCTTTGGGTTATTCTATGATGAGTGGAATTCTAGCTCAGATTTTTATGGGAGCCGTCATGATTGTAATTGGAAATTATCTACCAAAAACACGCCGAAATTATATAATCGGTATTCGACTTCCGTGGACTTTGGAGAATGATGAGAACTGGAGCAAAACGCATCTCCTAGCTGGAAAAATTTGGGTATTAGGAGGATTGCTATTGTTTCTGAATGCCTTTGTTCAACTATAAGTTTACTGGGTCTTTTTCTTAACATTTTTCCTTGTAGTGCTGATTCCTAGTATTTATTCTTATCAATTATCAAAATCAGAATCTTGAAATAGGTATTTGAATCATTAGTTAGAGATGTTGGTCTGATAATCATATTTCCCCAACGTATAGTTTGAAAAAACCAGGTCAATCCTTTATAATAAAGAATGATTTATGTAAAAGATTGAAAATAAATGAAATGTTACTCCTTTGAGTAACTTTATCGCTGAATATGACAAAGTTTAAGTTAGTGTCATCACCTATGAATAGGAAAAACCTGAGGCAGTCGCCTCAGGTTTCCATTTGTCATTAGAAAGGAATTTTATGTCCATCATCCAAAAACTCTGGTGGTTTTTTAAATTAGAAAAACGCCGTTACCTAGTTGGAATCGTAGCTTTGGTTTTAGTCTCTGTGCTAAACCTCATCCCACCTATGGTCATGGGGCGCGTGATTGATGCCATCACCTCGGGACGATTAACACAAGATGAGCTCCTGCTTCATCTCTTTTATCTCTTGCTGGTAGCTTTCGGGATGTACTACCTGCGTTACGTTTGGCGCATGTATATCCTAGGGACCTCCTACCGACTTGGACAAATCATGCGTTCAAGACTATTTGAGCACTTTACAAAGATGTCGCCTGCTTTTTATCAGAATTATCGGACTGGGGATTTGATGGCTCACGCAACCAATGATATCAATGCTCTGACTCGTCTAGCAGGTGGTGGTGTAATGTCGGCGGTGGATGCCTCTATCACGGCCTTGGTGACTCTGCTAACTATGCTCTTTAGCATTTCTTGGCAGATGACCTTGGTTGCCATTCTGCCCTTGCCATTTATGGCCTATGCGACTAGTCGTCTGGGGAGAAAGACCCATAAGGCTTTCGGAGAATCACAAGCAGCCTTTTCTGAACTCAATAATAAGGTTCAAGAATCTGTATCAGGTATCAAGGTAACCAAGTCCTTTGGCTATCAATCTGATGAGTTGGCATCTTTCCAGGAAGTCAATGATTTGACCTTCCAAAAGAATCTGCAAACCATGAAATATGATAGTCTCTTTGACCCCATGGTTCTACTCTTTGTTGGTTCTTCCTATGCCTTAACTCTCTTAGTCGGTGCCTTTATGGTGCAAGCGGGACAAGTAACCGTTGGTAATCTGGTCACCTTTATCTCTTACTTGGATATGTTGGTCTGGCCCTTGATGGCGATTGGTTTCCTCTTTAATATTACTCAAAGAGGGAAGGTTTCTTATCAACGAATTGAGAGTCTTTTGTCCCAAGAGTCACCTGTCAAAGAACCAGAATCTCCACTTAACGGGATTGAAAATGGGCGCTTGGACTATGCCATTGATCGTTTTGCCTTTGAAGACGAAGAGACGCTGAGAGATATCCACTTTAGCCTCGAAAAAGGGCAAACCTTGGGCTTGGTTGGACAGACTGGTTCAGGGAAAACTGCTTTGATTAAATTGCTCCTACGTGAGTATGACGTTGACCAAGGAGCTATTTATCTAAATGGTCATGACATTCGTGACTATCGACTAGCTGACTTACGAAGTTTGATGGGATACGTTCCACAGGACCAATTTCTCTTTGCTAGCTCTATCTTAGAGAATATTTGTTTTGGAAATCCTGACCTACCTTTCTCAGCAGTAGAAGAAGCGACTCAGTTGGCTCAAGTCTATCAAGACATTCAAGCCATGCCTGAGGGATTTGATACAGTTATCGGGGAAAAAGGTGTTAGTCTATCTGGTGGACAAAAGCAACGTCTGGCTATGAGTCGGGCTATGATTTTAAATCCTGATATCTTGATTTTAGATGATTCCTTGTCAGCTGTGGATGCTAAGACAGAGTTCGCAATCATCGATAATCTCAAGGAAACTCGCAAAGATAAAACGACTATCATCACTGCCCATCGTCTCAGTGCAGTTGTTCACGCAGATTTGATTTTGGTCATGCAGGATGGTCGCATCATTGAACGAGGTAGGCATGAAGACTTACTAGCCTTGGATGGTTGGTATGCCCAAACCTACCAGTCTCAACAGTTAGAAATGAAAGGAGAAGAAGATGCGGAATAAACAAGAACAATGGTCTGTATTGAAGCGTTTATTGTCTTATCTTAAGCCCTATAGTCTCCTAACCTTTTTAGCCCTTGTTTTTCTCCTCGCGACGACTGTTATTAAGAGTATTATCCCCTTGGTAGCTTCTCACTTTATCGACCAGTATCTAAACAACCTTAATCAGCTTGCCGTTTCAGTTTTGCTAGTTTACTATGGTCTCTACATTCTTCAAACCATTGTCCAATATGTGGGGAATCTCCTTTTTGCGCGCGTGTCCTACAGCATCGTTAGAGATATCCGACGTGATGCCTTTGCCAATATGGAGAAGCTAGGCATGTCTTATTTTGATAAAACGCCTGCAGGCTCTATTGTTTCTCGCTTGACCAACGACACTGAGACCATCAGTGATATGTTTTCAGGGATCTTATCTAGCTTTATCTCGGCAGTTTTTATATTCGTAACGACCCTTTATACCATGTTAGTTCTGGACTATCGTCTGACTGCTTTAGTCTTGCTCTTTCTGCCTTTGATTTTCCTTTTGGTCAATCTCTACCGTAAAAAATCTGTCAAGGTCATTGAAAAAACCAGAAGTCTACTGTCAGATATTAACAGTAAGCTGGCCGAAAATATAGAAGGAATTCGTATTATTCAAGCCTTTAACCAAGAAAAACGCCTGCAAGAAGAGTTTGATGAGATAAACCAGGAACACCTAGTCTACGCTAACCGTTCAGTAGCCTTGGATTCTCTCTTTTTACGTCCAGCTATGAGTTTGTTGAAGCTGTTGGGATATGCGGTTTTGATGGCTTACTTTGGCTATCGTGGACTTTATCTAGGAATAACGGCAGGAACTATGTATGCCTTTATCCAGTACATCAACCGTCTCTTTGATCCGCTTATCGAGGTGACGCAGAACTTTTCTACTCTTCAGACATCCATGGTGTCAGCAGGTCGTGTCTTTGCACTCATCGATGAGACCAACTATGAACCGGTCCAAGAAAATGGACAAGCCGAGATTCAAGAAGGGAATATTTGCTTTGAGCATGTGTCCTTCTCTTATGATGGAAAACACCAAATTCTCGATGATATTTCCTTTACCGTCAATAAAGGTGAAACCATTGCCTTTGTCGGACATACTGGCTCTGGAAAATCTTCTATCATCAATGTTCTCATGCGCTTTTATGAGTTTCAGTCAGGTAGAGTTCTCCTAGATGGTGTGGATATTCGTAAGTATAGTCAGGATGAGCTGAGAAAAAACATCGGTTTGGTTCTACAGGACCCCTTCCTCTATCATGGGACCATTAAGTCCAATATCGCCATGTACCAAGATATCAGCGATGACCAAGTCAAGGCTGCAGCAGAATTTGTCGATGCAGATTCCTTCATTCAAGATCTTCCTTTAGGTTATGATGCTCCTGTCTCTGAGCGTGGTTCGAGTTTTTCAACCGGTCAACGTCAGCTTCTTGCTTTTGCTAGAACTGTTGCCAATCAACCTAAAATCCTGATTTTGGATGAAGCGACAGCCAATATCGACTCTGAAACAGAAGCTCTGGTCCAAAATTCCCTAGCTAAGATGAGACAAGGTCGGACAACCATCGCCATCGCCCATCGCCTTTCTACCATTCAAGATGCTAATTGTATCTATGTTCTTGATAAGGGACGTATCATCGAAAATGGAACCCACGAGGAACTCCTAGCATTGGGTGGAACCTATCACAAGATGTATAGTTTGCAGGCAGGGGCTCTTTCCTAGGGAAGAATTCCTTTAAAACACAGATTTCTTGCACTGCCTCTTTCATTTTGTGGTATAATGTAGAATGTTAATAAAGATTATATATAAAAAACAGAGGAGAATGTGCATGCTGAAATGGGATGAGCTACCTCAAGAAATGCAATTGAGCGAGGTAAAACCATACTACCAGCTTGTGTCTAGAAGAAAAGGCTCACTGATTTTCAAGCGTTGTCTAGATTTGTTTCTAGCCGTAGTCTTGTTAATCTTGACCTCCCCCTTATTTCTGATTCTAAGCATCTGGATCAAGCTAGATAGCAAGGGTCCAGTTATTTACAAGCAAGTGCGGGTAACCCAGTACAACCGTCATTTCAAGATTTGGAAATTCCGGACTATGGTGACGGATGCTGATAAAAAAGGAAGTCTGGTAACTTCTGCAAATGACAGTCGCATCACTAAAGTTGGAAATTTCATTCGACGTGTTCGTTTGGATGAATTGCCGCAATTGGTCAATGTCCTCAAAGGAGAGATGTCCTTTGTAGGAACACGCCCAGAAGTACCACGCTACACAGAGCAGTATAGCCCTGAAATGATGGCGACCTTGCTCTTACCTGCGGGGATTACTTCCCTTGCCAGCATTAATTATAAGGATGAGGATGCCATCATCAGTCAAATGACTGCAAAAGGTATGACAGTTGACCAGGCTTATGTGGAAAGAGTCCTTCCAGAGAAAATGCACTTTAACCTAGCCTATCTACGTGATTTTAGTTTCTTCGGAGATATCAAGATCATGTTCCAGACTGTAGTTGAAGTTTTAAAATAAAGTAGTCACAAGAGTGAATACAGTAAAAGGAGTAAATCAATGACAAAGTATAATATTCCATTTTCACCACCCGATATTACCGAAGCTGAAATTGCGGAAGTAGCAGATACCCTTCGTTCTGGTTGGATCACAACAGGTCCTAAGACAAAAGAGTTAGAACGTCGTTTATCTCTCTATACTCAGACACCTAAAACAGTCTGCCTCAACTCTGCAACAGCAGCTCTTGAATTAATCTTGCGCGTGCTTGAAGTAGGGCCTGGTGACGAAGTCATCGTTCCAGCTATGACCTACACAGCATCATGTAGCGTTATCACTCACGTAGGTGCGACACCAGTAATGGTTGATATCCAAGATGATACCTTTGAAATGGACTATGACAAGCTTGAGCAAGCAATTACTGAGAAGACAAAGGTTATCATCCCGGTAGAACTAGCAGGGATTATCTGTGACTATGACCGTTTGTTCCAAGTTGTAGAAAAGAAACGCGACCTCTTTACAGCGGCTAGCAAGTGGCAAAAGGCCTTTAACCGTATTGTGATTGTCTCTGATAGTGCCCACGCTTTGGGTTCAACCTACAAGGGACAACCAGCCGGTTCAATTGCAGACTTCACATCATTCTCTTTCCACGCGGTTAAGAATTTTACAACTGCTGAAGGTGGAAGTGCAACTTGGAAAGCTAATCCAGCTATTGATGATGAAGAAATGTACAAGGAATTCCAAATCCTATCTCTTCATGGTCAAACCAAAGATGCGCTTGCCAAGATGCAACTAGGTTCATGGGAATACGATATCGTAACTCCTGCCTACAAGTGCAACATGACAGATATCATGGCTTCAATTGGTTTAGTACAATTGGATCGTTATACTGGCTTGCTTCAACGTCGTAAAGAAATCGTGACTCGTTATGACCATGGATTTGCGGGAACTCGTATCCATCCATTGGCGCATGAGACAGATGCAGTTGAATCTTGTCGTCACCTCTACATCACCCATGTAGAAGGAGCTAGTCTCGAGCAACGTAATCAAATCATCCAAGAATTGGCCAAGGCAGGAATTGCAAGTAATGTTCACTACAAACCGCTTCCGCTTTTGACAGCCTATAAGAATCTAGGATTTGACATGGCGGATTATCCACGAGCTTATGCTTTCTTTGTAAATGAAATTACACTACCACTTCACACGAAATTAACGGATGAAGAAGTAGATTATATCATCGAAACTTTTGTCAGAGTTTCTGAAGAAGTTCTTGCTTCTTCAAAAAACTAATAAAAAAAATTAGTAAAAAATGAATGAAAACGGTTGACAAAGAAAAACCAATAACATATAATTAACTCAACAAATCAGAAAAGTAATTATTTTTAATCTTCAGGGAGCCTGTGGTTGCTGCGAACAGGTGGTTGAAAGTAGTGAAATTGGGCTGATTTGAAAAAATGAATTTGAAACAATGAAAATTCGGTGCGCACACCTTACAGTGCAACTTGTTGATAGACAAGGCAGAGATGTAAAGGGGATAGTCTCTTTACAATTGAGGTGGTACCGCGTTACGAACGCCCTCACATGGAAATATATTCCGTGTGTGGGCTTTTTCTATCCGTCAGTTTGTTTATCTTTTATTAGGGCGTTAAGTCGCTTTGATGAACTTGAGTTCTATCTGCAGCTCCTTGCCTACTACTAAAAGCAAACAAAAAGCCGGATTCATACAGAAGGAGGAAAAATTTTATGACAACTAAAGGATATTTTGGACAATTTGGTGGTAGTTTTGTACCAGAACCAATTCAGGTTTTACTAGATGAATTGGAAGTGACTTTTGAAAAATACAAGGATGATCCAGAGTTTTTAGCTGAGTTTCGTCATTACTTGAAGGATTATTCAGGTCGCGAAACACCGCTCTATTTTGCAGAAAGTTTGACAGAGCACCTAGGTGGAGCTAAGATTTATCTCAAGCGCGAAGATCTGAATCACCTTGGTTCTCACAAGCTCAACAACGTTTTAGGACAAATCCTTCTAGCAAAACGCATGGGTAAAAAGCGTGTCATTGCTGAGACAGGAGCTGGCCAGCACGGTGTTGCGACAGCTGCAGCTGCGGCCAAATTTGGTATGGCATGTGATGTCTATATGGGAGCAGAAGATGTGGAGCGTCAACGTCTCAATGTCTTCCGTATGGAGATGATGGGAGCAACTGTTCACGCAGTTGAAACTGGTACTCGTACCCTCAAAGATGCGGTTGACGCAGCCTTTGGAGCATGGATGAATGACCTTGAAGCCTTCTACGTTTTAGGATCTGCTGTAGGCCCTCACCCTTATCCAACTATTGTTCATGAATTCCAAAAGGTTATCAGTGAAGAATCTCGTCGTCAAATCTTGGAAAAAGAAGGACGACTGCCAGACTACGTCATTGCCTGTGTGGGTGGTGGTTCCAATGCCATCGGAGCTTTTTCACAGTATGTAGCTGATGAAGAAGTGAAATTGGTTGGGGTAGAAGCTGCTGGTCATGGACTTGATACAGATAAGCACGCAGCAACTATGACTAAGGGTAGTGTTGGTATTGTTGATGGAATGAAGACCTATGCAGTCTTTAAGGAAGATGGAGAGCTCGCGCCAGTTTACTCTATCTCAGCAGGCTTGGACTATCCAGGGGTTGGTCCAGAACATGCCTTCTTTAAAGACTCTGGTCGAGTAGAGTATGTAGCAGCGACAGACGAAGAAGCTGTTCAAGCCTTACTTTTATTAAGTAAAACAGAAGGAATTATCCCGGCGATTGAAAGCTCACATGCTATCGCTGAAGCAGTCAAACGCGCACCAAAACTAAGTAAAGATGAGATTATCATCATCAATGTCTCTGGTCGTGGAGACAAGGACGTAGCTGCTATTGCAGACTACCTTGAAGCTAAAAAATAAAAGATGGAAAAGATACAGAGATTTCTCTCACAGAGAGCTTGTGGTTGCTGAAAACAAGCAGAGAATACTGTAAGGTTGGGTCCATCTGAAAAAGAGAAGAAAAACATGATTCTCAAGGGAGTGCCCTTTATCGCACAGCCTGTTACAAGAAGGTTCTGAGACAGGAATGAGAGATAGGAGAAATCCTATAATTGAGGTGGTACCGCGAATTTCGTCCTCACGCAAGTTATTTTGCGTGGGGATTTTTTGTAGAATCACCACGGGATTTAAGAAGAACTGAAAGGGAAATTACAATGGAACGAATCATTCATGGAGATGTTTTATCACCAATCTTGGCGTATATGCGCTTAAATGGACAACACAAGGTCATACTTGAAAGTATCCCAAGAGAAAAGGAAAATGCTCGATTTTCTATTTTGGCCTATAATCCAGTTTTTGAGATTAAGTTTGAGAATGGAGTCCTATATCAAAATGGCCAAGTGATTGATCGTGACCCCTTGGATTTCCTTTTATGAGGTGACACAAAAGAGCCAGCACCATTCAGACCTACCTTTTGGTGGTGGAGCGATTGGCTTTGTTGGTTACGACATGATTTCTCTTTACGAAGAGATTGGCCAGCTTCCTGAGGATACGATTGGGACGCCAGATATGCATTTCTTTGTTTACGAGAGTTATATGGTATTTGACCACAAGAAAGAAAAAATTCATATCATTGAGGATGCTCTTTACAGTGATCGAAGCAATGAAGAACTAGAAGTGGCTTTGGATCAGGTTTTAGAGGAGTTAAAAATCCCTGCTCCAAATGAATTTGAAGACTTGGGCGTTTCTCCACTTCAGTTTAGACCACATATTGCACCTCAGAAATTTGAAGAAATGGTAGAAACAGCTCGCGACTTGATTCGCAATGGAGATATGTTTCAATGCGTGCTCAGTCAGCGTTTCTCAGCAGAGGTAACTGGAAATCCTTTTGACTTCTACAGAAATCTCCGAGTGACAAATCCATCAAATTACCTCTACTTTTATGATTTTGGAGATTATCAAATTATCGGTGCCAGTCCTGAGAGCTTGGTTTCCGTAAAAAACGGTATTGTAACAACCAATCCGATTGCAGGTACGCGACCTAGAGGTACCAATGACGAGGAAGATGCAGCCCTTGCAAGTGATCTACTTTCTGATGAAAAGGAAACGGCAGAACATCGAATGTTGGTAGACTTGGGACGAAATGATATCGGTAGAATTGCTGAGACAGCAAGTGTCCAAGTAACCAAGTATATGGAAGTGGAACTTTTCCGCTATGTCATGCATTTGACCAGCGTGGTTAAAGGACGTTTGCTTCCAGAACTGACTGCCATGGATGCCTTGAAAGCGACTCTTCCTGCAGGAACAGTTTCTGGGGCCCCTAAAATTCGGGCCATGAAACGCATCTATGAGTTGGAAACAGAGAAGCGAGGCGTTTATGCCGGAGCTATCGGTTACCTTTCAGCAACTGGAGATATGGACTTTGCCATTGCTATCCGAACTATGATTCTAAAAAATAAAACAGCCCACGTACAGGCTGGTGCAGGAATTGTTTATGATTCCATCGCTCAGAATGAATACCAAGAAACCATTAATAAAGCTAAATCTATGACTAGAATGGGAGAACTAAGACCATGATCTTATTGATTGACAATTATGATTCATTTACCTATAACCTGGCTCAATATATCGGGAATTTCGCAGAAGTTCAGGTTTTGAGAAATGATGACCCACATCTTTATGAACATGCTGAAAAGGCAGATGGATTAGTTTTCTCTCCTGGTCCAGGTTGGCCAGCTGATGCTGGGAAGATGGAAGAAATGATTCGTGATTTTGCAGGTAAGAAACCTATTCTAGGGATTTGTTTGGGACACCAAGCCATCGCAGAAGTATTTGGTGGCAAGTTGGGCTTGGCTCCTAAAGTTATGCACGGTAAACAAAGCCAGATTCGTTTTGATAAACCATCGGTTCTCTATCAAGGGATTGAGGATAATCGCCCAGTCATGCGTTACCACAGTATTTTAATTGAAGAGATGCCAGAAGAGTTTGAAGTGACAGCTCGTTCGACAGATGACCAAGCTATTATGGGGATTCAACACAAAACCTTGCCGATTTATGGCTTGCAGTATCATCCAGAAAGTATTGGAACGCCAGATGGCCTATCTTCTATTCAGAATTTTATCGAGAAAGTTGTAAAGTGAGGAAAATAAAATGAAAGAAATTATTGAAATTAGCGAACTTTGAAGATCTATCAGGTGTTGAAATGACGGATGTGATTGAACGCATCGTGACAGGGCGAGTGACAGAAGCACAAATCGCTTCACTCCTTTTTAGCCCTCAAGATGAAGGGAGAAACACCTGAGGAAAGAACAGCCCTCGCTCAAGTCATGAGAGGACATGCTCAACACATTCCAACCAACATTCAAGATGCTATGGATAACTGTGGTACGGGTGGAGATAAATCATTTAGCTTCAACATTTCTACAACTGCAGCCTTTGTCTTGGCAGGTGGTGGCATCCACATGGCTAAACATGGCAATCGCTCCATCTCTTCTAAATCTGGTTCGGCAGATGTCTTGCAAGCTTTGGGAATCAATATTGACCTCAAGCCAGCACAATTAGGTAAGGTATTTGATCAAACAGGAATCGTCTTTCTCTTTGCCAAAAAAACATGCACCCAGCCATGAAATACATTATGCCAGCTCGTTTGGAGTTGGGAATTCCAACTATCATGAATTTGACAGGTCCACTCATTCACCCAATGGTTTTGGAAACACAGCTTCTAGGAATCAGTCGTCCGGAACTTCTGGAAAGTACTGCTCAGGTTTTGAAAAACATGGGTCGCAAACGTGCTATCGTAGTAGCTGGTCCAGAAGGATTGGATGAAGCTGGTTTGAATGGAACTACCAGCATTGCCCTTCTTGAAAATGGAGAAATCACTTTGTCAACCTTTACTCCTGAAGATTTGGGAATGGAACGCATTGCTATTGAGGACATTCGTGGTGGTAATGCCCATGAGAATGCAGCCATCCTTGTCAGCGTTCTTAATAACGAACCAAGTCCATTCTTGGAAACAACAGTCTTAAACGCTGGCCTTGGTTTTTATGCTAATGGTAAGGTAGATAGTATCAAAGACGGAGTTGAAATGGCACGCCAAGTGATTGCTAGTGGTAAGGCCCTTGAAAAACTCAGACTATTACAGGAGTGCCAAAAATGAGTCAGGAATTTTTGTCACGTATCTTAGAACAGAAGGCGCGTGAAGTTGAAAAGATGGAGCGAGAGGAGCTTCAGCCCTTGCGTGAAAGCTATCGCTTAGCTGAATATTTGAAAAACCATCAGGACCGCTTGCAAATCATTGCGGAGGTCAAGAAGGCAAGCCCAAGTCTAGGGGATATTAATCTTGATGTAGATATCGTTCAACAGGCCCAGACTTACGAGGCTAACGGCGCTGTTATGATTTCTGTTCTGACAGATGAAGTTTTCTTCAAAGGTCATTTGGATTATCTTCGTGAGATTTCCAGTAAGGTACAGATTCCGACGCTGAACAAGGATTTTATTATCGATGAAAAGCAAATCATCCGAGCTCGCAATGCAGGTGCGACAGTTATCTTGCTCATCGTAGCGGCTTTATCAGAAGAACGCCTCAAGGAACTGTATGACTATGCGACAGAGCTAGGTCTAGAAGTTTTGGTGGAAACTCATAATCTAGCAGAGCTAGAAGTTGCCCACCGCCTTGGCGCTCAAATTATTGGTGTGAATAATCGTAATTTGACTACCTTTGAAGTCGACTTACAGACCAGTGTAGACTTGGCCCAATACTTTAAGGACGATTGCTTCTACATTTCTGAATCTGCTATTTTTACAGAAGCAGATGCGAAACGAGTTGCCCCCTACTTTAACGGAATTTTGGTAGGAACAGCCCTCATGCAGGCAGAAGATGTAGCCCAGAGAATCAAGGAGTTGCAGATTGACAAAGGTTAAGATTTGTGGACTATCGACCAAAGGAGCGGTAGAAACAGCTGTGTCGGCTGGAGCAGACTACATCGGTTTTGTCTTTGCTCCTAGCAAAAGACAAGTGACCTTGGACCAGGCTGCCGAGTTGGCAAAGATCATTCCTTCCGATGTAAAAAAGGTTGGTGTATTTGTTTCACCAAGTCGGGAAGAATTACTAGAAGCGATTGAAAAGGTTGGCTTGGATTTGGTACAAATTCACGGTCAGGTGGCGGATGATTTGTTTGAGGATTTGCCTTGTGCCAGTATTCAGGCTGTTCAAGTAGATGGGGATGGGCATGTACCCAATTCTCAGGCAGATTATCTCCTCTTTGATGCACCTGTCGCAGGAAGTGGTCAAACCTTTGATTGGGGACAACTGGATACGACAGAATTATCTCAGCCTTTCTTCATCGCAGGTGGGCTCAATGAGGATAATGTAGAAGAAGCAATTCAACACTTTACTCCCTATGCAGTAGATGTATCAAGTGGAGTAGAATCAAACGGACAAAAAGATCATGAAAAGATTAGAAGATTTATAGAGAGGGTAAAACATGGCATATCAAGAACCAAATAAAGAAGGATTTTACGGAAAATTCGGTGGACGTTTTGTCCCAGAAACATTGATGACGGCAGTATTGGAATTGGAAGAGGCTTATCGTGAAAGTCAGGCAGATCCAAGTTTCCAAGAAGAGTTAAACCAACTTTTGCGCCAGTATGTAGGACGTGAAACTCCCCTTTACTACGCAAAAAACTTGACCCAGCATATCGGCGGAGCCAAGATTTACCTCAAACGTGAAGACCTCAACCATACAGGTGCCCACAAGATTAACAATGCCTTGGGACAAGTTCTTCTCGCTAAACGCATGGGCAAAAAGAAAATTATTGCTGAAACAGGTGCCGGTCAACATGGTGTGGCAACTGCAACTGCTGCGGCCCTCTTTAACATGGAATGTACTATCTATATGGGTGAGGAAGATGTTAAACGCCAAGCCCTCAATGTCTTCCGTATGGAACTTTGGGAGCCAAGGTAGAAGCTGTGACAGATGGTTCTCGAGTTCTCAAGGATGCAGTCAATGCAGCCCTTCGTTCTTGGGTGGCAAATATCGATGACACTCACTATATCCTTGGTTCTGCCTTAGGACCCCACCCTTTCCCAGAAATTGTGCGTGACTTCCAAAGTGTCATCGGACGCGAAGCTAAACAACAGTACCGTGACTTGACAGGGCAAGATTTGCCAGATGCCCTAGTAGCCTGTGTTGGTGGAGGTTCTAATGCTATCGGTCTATTCCATCCATTTGTGGAAGATGAATCAGTTGCTATGTATGGAGCTGAAGCTGCAGGACTTGGTGTGGATACAGAGCATCATGCAGCTACCTTGACCAAGGGTCGCCCAGGAGTTCTTCACGGTTCTCTCATGGATGTTCTCCAAGATGCCCATGGACAAATCTTAGAAGCCTTCTCTATCTCAGCAGGTTTGGATTACCCAGGTATCGGTCCTGAACATTCTCACTACCACGATATCAAGCGTGCGACCTATGTTCCTGTGACAGATGAGGAAGCCTTGGAAGGATTCCAACTCTTGTCTCGTGTGGAAGGGATTATCCCAGCTTTGGAGTCTAGTCACGCTATCGCCTTTGCGGTGAAATTAGCCAAAGAACTTGGTCCAGACAAGTCTATGATTGTCTGTCTATCAGGTCGCGGAGACAAGGATGTAGTTCAAGTTAAAGACCGCTTGGAAGCAGACGCAGCAAAGAAGGGAGAAGCTCATGCCTAAGACACTAACAGAAAAATTGAACGCTATTAAAGCAACTGGAAAGGGAATTTTTGTCCCCTATATCATGGCTGGAGACCACGAAAAAGGGTTGGATGGACTTGCTGAAACAATCCACTTTTTAGAAGACTTGGGTGTGTCTGCCATTGAGATAGGAGTTCCCTTTTCAGACCCTGTTGCAGACGGTCCAGTTATCGAAGAAGCAGGCTTGCGCAGTCTAGCTAGGGGTACTTCTACACAGACTCTAGTTGAAACTTTGAAGACTATTGAAACAGAAGTTCCACTTGTTATCATGACCTACTTTAACCCCCTCTTTCAGTACGGTATTGAGAAATTTGTCAAAGACCTTTCTGATACAGCGGTCAAGGGATTGATTATTCCAGACCTGCCTCATGAGCACGCTAACTTTGTAGAGCCATTTTTGGTGAATACAGACATTGCTTTGATTCCACTTGTCAGCTTGACGACAGGAATTGAGCGTCAAAAAGAACTCATTGAAGGGGCTGAAGGTTTTGTCTATGCTGTTGCTATTAACGGGGTGACAGGGAAAACAGGAAATTACCGAGATGACTTGGACAAGCACTTGGCTCAACTTCATGAGGTAGCTAACATTCCAGTATTGACAGGTTTTGGTGTATCCACACAGGATGATGTAGAACGATTTAATGCAGTATCAGACGGCGTCATCGTCGGTTCCAAGATTGTTAAGGCTCTACATGAAGGACAAGTAGCAGATATCACTGACTTTATCCAAGAAGCAGTAGCTTACCAAAAATAATCATACAAGTAGCAAGCAAGAGGAAAGGCACAAAAGGTAGTCTTTCCTTTTTCTTTAGTAGGAGAAAGGCTAGGATACCGGTCGTGGAGGCAAATTGAATTAAAATCAGCATTTCAATTAGGGCTAAAAATAAGTGCACAAGAGGCCAGAAAGAGGAAATCCCCAGCACCAATACGGATATCGATAAAGTGAGCCAAAAATTCCCAAGATAAGAAAGAAAATCATAACTAGATTCCAACCACAGCAAACCATGAGGATTAGGTGAAAGGTCAGCCAGACCAGCAAGGGATATTCTTGATGCTGGAGATCATAGATTCCTAAGGTCAAGCCAGCAGTTATCAGAATAAGTTGTCCTAAGGTTAGAAATTCCCAGGAGAAAGCTAGAAAGAGAAGCCCCAATCCAAATTCAAAGAGAGCATACCAAAAGGGATAGCTTGAGTTACAGTAGCGACAACGAAAGCGATGTACTACTTGAGAGACAATTGGAATCAAATCCAAGGGACGTAAGCGAGTATGACAGGAATCGCAGTGACTAGCAGGAAAGATAATAGACTGCTCAGGAAAGCGGTCAATGACAAGACCGATAAAGGAAGCAAGAATAGCTCCTACAAGAAAAAAGTAAAAATGAATCATACTTATTTATTCGGAAAAAAAGGGAGAAATAGTATAATGGAGAAACACAGATAAGATGGTGAGGTCAAGATGACAATTCGTTTTGAAGAAAATGTGAGTATAGAAAACGCTCAATTCGTATGCCAATGGTCCAACTCTCTCGGCAAACCCTTTCAAGAACAATGGATGGGACCAATGATTCCTTTTCCCTTGACAATTCAAGTCTTGCAAGATTTGGAAGGAATTTTTTCAATCTTTGATGGACAAGAGTTTCTGGGGCTTATCCAGAAAATCAGGCTAGAAGACAGGAATCTTCATATCGGGAGATTTTTTATCAATCCTCAGAAACAGGGGCAGGGATTAGGTAGCCAGGCTTTAAGGAAATTTGTTAGTTTGGCTTTTGAAAATGAAGACATAGATACTATTTCTCTAAATGTCTTCGAGGCAAATCAAAGAGCAAAAAAATCTTTACCAAAAAGAAGGGATTTGAAATTGTTCAAACTGATTGAAATTCCAGAACAAAAAAATATGATGAGAAAATATAGATAAGAACTAGATGATATCAGAAACTGTCCCCGTACAATTTTTTTGGTTTTCAAACTTGTTGCAGAGAAATTTTTCTTGATAAAATAGATATATGACTAGATATAAAGCTATAATTTCTTATGATGGCTATGCTTTTGCTGGTTTTCAGCGGCAACCTCACGCGCGTAGTGTCCAAGAGGAAATTGAAAAAAACTCTAACCAAATTAAATAAAGGACGGGCCATTACCATCCATGGTGCTGGGCGAACGGACAGTGGTGTTCATGCCTTAGGGCAGGTCATCCACTTTGATCTTCCCCTATCAGATGGATGAGGAAAAAAAGCTTCGCTTTGCTCTTGATACCCAAAGTCCTGAAGACATCGATGTGATTTCGATTGAGATTGTGGCTGATGATTTTTCATTGCCGTTATGCCAAGCATAGCAAGACCTACGAGTTTATCGTGGATAGAGGACGGCCTAAGAATCCTATGAGACGTCATTACGCCACCCACTATCCCTATCCCCTTGATGTGGAATGCATGCAAAAGGCTATAAAGAAATTAGAAGGAACCCATGATTTCACCGGTTTTACTGCTGCCGGAACAAGTGTGGAGGACAAGGTAAGAACGATCACGGAAGCCAGTCTTAGGGTTGACGAGACCGGTCAATTTTTGACCTTTACTTTCTCAGGCAATGGTTTCCTCTATAAGCAGATTCGAAATATGGTTGGAACCTTGCTGAAAATTGGTAATAACCGTATGCCAGTTGAACAGATTGACCTCATCTTGGAGAAAAAAGACAGACAGTTGGCAGGACCAACTGCAGCACCTAATGGATTGTATTTGAAGGAGATTCGTTATGAAGAATAATCGTATTTTAGCACTTTCAGGAAATGATATTTTTAGTGGTGGTGGACTAGCTGCTGACCTTGCGACTTATACTTTAAATGGTTTGCATGGTTTTGTAGCCATGACTTGCTTGACTGCCTTGACAGAAAATGGTTTTGAAGTCTTCCCGACGGATGAGACTATTTTTCAACAACAGTTGGATAGTCTTAAAAGCGTAGACTTTGGAGGGATTAAGATTGGTCTCTTGCCGACTGTTGGTGTTGCTGAGAAAGCATTGAATTTCATCAAGGAAAGATCAGGAGTCCCTGTCGTTCTGGATCCTGTATTGGTTTGTAAGGAAACGCATGATGTTGCAGTTAGCGAACTCTGTCAAGAGTTGATTCGCTTTTTCCCTTATGTATCTGTGATTACTCCTAATCTTCCTGAGGCAGAGTTGCTTGCAGATCAAAAGATTGAAAGTCTGGATGATATGAAAACTGCAGCTCAGAAATTACATGGCTTAGGAGCGCCAGCAGTGATTATCAAGGGTGGAAATCGTCTCAGTCAGGATAAGGCTGTGGATGTCTTTATGATGGAGAGAATTTCACTATTCTTGAAAACCCAGTCATTCAAGGACAAAATGCTGGTGCAGGATGTACCTTTGCCTCAAGCATTGCTAGTCAGTTAGTCAAGGGAGAGGAACTATTACCAGCAATTGAAATTTCTAAAGCCTTTGTTTACCGTGCCATTGCACAAGCAGATCAATATGGAGTGAGACAGTATGAAGCAAACCAAAACAACTAAAATTGCCCTAGTATCTATCTTAGCAGCCAGTTCTGTCGTATTGGGGTATTTTATAAAAATCCCAACACCAACTGGATTTCTAACACTTTTGGACGTTGGAGTCTTCTTCACAGCCTTTACTTTGGAAGCCGTGAAGGAGCCGTTGTCGGGGGGTTAGCAGGATTTCTCATTGACCTCATTTCAGGCTACCCTCAGTGGATGATTTTTAGCTTAATCAATCATGGTTTGCAAGGCTATTTTGCAGGCTTTAAAGGGAAATGGCAATGGTTAGGATTAGTCTTGGCGACTCTGTTCATGGTAGCTGGTTATGCCTTGGCATCAGCTTGGATGAATGGTTGGGGTGCAGCTATTCCAGAAATCATCCCAAATCTCATGCAAAATGTTGTTGGAATGACTCTAGGATTTCTTCTTTGTCATAGTGTAAAGAAATTCAGATAATAGTGAAAAAAGGAAACCTACTCCGAACTATTAGGGAACTATTGAAAAAACTCTGATTATTTGCTAAAATGAAAGCTATGAAAACACTCTACGATGTGCAACAATATCTAAAACAGTTCGGTATCATTGTTTATATGGGAAAACGTCTCTATGACATTGAACTGATGAAGATTGAACTATCACGGATTTATGATGCAGGCTTGATGGACAAGCTAGATTATCTTGAAGCAGAAGCTGTTCTTCGCAGAGAGCACAAACTAGAATTAGACTATTTAGAAAAAAATGGAGATTAGGTAATATGGTAACTTGGGTATTATGGGGACTTATTGTAGCGATGTTGGCTTGGATGGGATACAACTACCTTCGCATTCGTCGTGCAGCTAAAATTGTAGACAATGCAGAGTTTGAGTCTTTGATTCGTACAGGTCAGTTAATTGACTTGCGTGATCCAGCTGACTTCCACAGAAAACATATCCTTGGAGCTCGTAATATTCCTTCAAATCAATTGAAGACAAGTCTTGCAGCTCTTCGCAAGGATAAACCTGTCCTTCTATATGAAAACCAACGTGCGCAACGTGTGACCAATGCAGCACTTTTCTTGAAAGCAAGGCTTCTCAGAAATCTATATCCTCTCTTACGGATTGGATTCATGGACTGGGAAGGTGAAGTCTAATTAAAATGTGAAAAAACTTGTCACATATGTTTAATATAAAGTCTCGGCTTTTTATGGTATAATTGTTAGTATAAAATTTAAGGAGTTTTTTGAAGATGAAAGAAAAGAAAAAACCATCACTTGTTTTAGGTATCCTATCTATCGCCCTTGGTTTGCTATCTCCAATCGTAGGTCTCGTTTTGGGGATCATTGGTCTAGTCTTGGCTAATTCACATCAAAAAAGAATCTGAATTAGACTATAAAACAGAACGAATTCTTAATATCGTAGGGATTGTAGTTTCTGTAATTAACTGGGTTGCAGGACTCATCTTAATGATGCACTAATCAGGATTCTAACAAAAAAATAAAGATAAAGCTTTTTTTGTTTTATCCACTCTTCTCGGTTCAAGAACCGAATAACATAGTGCTAACATTTTTTTCACCCAATTGATAAAGCCAATTTTTTTATGGTATTATTCATTTGTGTTTAGTTTAAGGAGTTTTTTTAGAATATGCAAGAAAAAGAAAAAAAGCGTCACTTGTTTTAGGGTATCTTGTCTATCATTCTTGGTTTGCTTTCGCCAGTGGTAAGTTTGATTTTGGGGATTATTGGTCTAGTCTTAGCTAACTCACATCAAAAAGAATCTGGACTAGACTATAAGAGAGAAAAAAATGTCCATCCTAGGGATTGTAATTTCTGCACTTCACTTTATTTTAGGTGTTATGCTATTTGTACTCTAAAGAAGATTTAAAAAAAGCTTTATTTGTTTAAAAGCTTTTTTTGTTTTTATCCACTATTTTCTAAGTATGTTTTTAATAATCTGCAGTTCTTCTTTGTTTAGAGGTCGGAAATTACCTTCTGCTAGCTCAGAGTCCAATATAAAGTCTCCAAATTGAACTCGTTTTAGGGCAGTGACCTTGACACCAACAGAGAGGAACATTTTTTTGACCTGATGAAATTTCCCTCAGAGATGGTGATAGTGGCTTGGCTGAGACTAGGACTTGAGGATAAAATCTCAAGTTGAGCAGGTTTACAAACAGTTCCATCAAGAAAAACAATTCCATCTTTAAACTCTTGAATATGGTCGGGAGTTAGTGGCCCATTGACCTCTACTTGGTAAGTTTTATCCACATGATACTGAGGATGGAGGAGTTGAAAACCTAGGGGACCATTATCCGTTAAGAGGAGGAGACCCGTCGTATCCCGATCCAGACGGCCGATGGCGTAGAGTTGGTCAGACTGGAGATGCTGAGGAAGAAGGTCCATGACAGTTGGGAGTTTTTTATCCTTGCTTGCAGTTACGACTCCGTTTGGCTTGTGTAGCATGAGGTAGGTGTGTTCATATCCTTGGATTTTTTTCTATCTTTGAAAATCAGCTCTTGCAACCCTGTATCAACATTCTGAGCAAGGGAACGAGCAAGGTGTCCATCTACAAAGATTTTTTTTTTCAGAAGAGCTTGTTTCATGGCCTTACGGCTGATTTTTTCCTGGGCTAATAATTTATCTAAACGCATACCAGCCTATCTTATCACAAGTCGGGATTTTTGAAAAGAAAAGAGAAGGAATGAATTTTCTTTTGAAAACATTTACACTTACTTGAATTAAGTCATTTGCTTAAAATTGTGGTATAATCGTTCAGTTAGAAAATAAATTTTTGAATATAATAGAGGAAATCATGACAAAAATTAAGAGAAGATATCCGTAATATCGCGATTATCGCCCACGTCGACCACGGTAAAACGACCCTCGTTGACGAATTGTTGAAAACAATCTGAGACTCTTGACGCGCGTACAGAATTAGCTGAGCGTGCAATGGACTCAAACGATATTGAAAAAGAGCGTGGAATCACTATCCTTGCGAAAAATACAGCAGTTGCCTACAACGGAACTCGTATCAACATCATGGACACACCAGGACACGCGGACTTCGGTGGAGAAGTTGAACGTATCATGAAAATGGTTGACGGTGTTGTTTTGGTCGTAGATGCTTACGAAGGAACTATGCCACAGACTCGTTTCGTATTGAAAAAAAGCCTTGGAACAAGACCTTGTGCCGATCGTTGTGGTTAACAAAATTGATAAGCCATCAGCTCGTCCAGCAGAGGTCGTAGATGAAGTCTTGGAACTTTTCATCGAGCTTGGTGCGGATGATGACCAGCTTGACTTCCCAGTTGTTTATGCGTCAGCGATCAACGGAACATCTTCATTGTCAGATGATCCAGCAGACCAAGAAAAGACAATGGCGCCAATCTTTGATACCATTATCGACCACATTCCAGCTCCAGTTGATAACTCAGATGAGCCTCTTCAATTCCAAGTGTCTCTTCTTGACTACAATGACTTCGTAGGACGTATCGGTATCGGACGTATCTTCCGTGGTAGTGTCAAGGTTGGGGACCAAGTTACCCTTTCTAAATTGGATGGTACAACTAAGAACTTCCGTGTCACAAAACTCTTTGGTTTCTTTGGTTTGGAACGTCGTGAAATTCAAGAAGCCAAAGCTGGTGACTTGATTGCGGTTTCTGGTATGGAAGATATCTTCGTCGGAGAAACCATTACTCCAACAGATGCAGTTGAAGCTCTTCCAGTTCTTCACATCGATGAGCCAACACTTCAAATGACCTTCTTGGTCAACAACTCACCATTTGCTGGTCGTGAAGGTAAATGGGTCACTTCTCGTAAGGTTGAAGAGCGCCTTCAAGCAGAATTGCAAACAGACGTTTCTCTTCGTGTTGAACCAACTGACTCACCCGATAAATGGACTGTATCAGGGCGTGGGGAATTGCACTTGTCAATCCTTATCGAAACAATGCGTCGTGAAGGCTATGAGCTTCAAGTATCTCGTCCAGAAGTTATCGTAAAAGAAATCGATGGTGTTAAATGTGAACCATTTGAACGAGTTCAAATCGATACACCGGAAGAATATCAAGGATCTGTTATCCAAAGCCTTTCAGAGCGTAAGGGTGAAATGTTGGATATGATTTCAACTGGTAATGGTCAAACTCGTTTGGTCTTCCTAGTTCCTGCGCGTGGTTTGATTGGATACTCAACTGAGTTCTTGTCAATGACTCGTGGTTACGGTATCATGAACCATACCTTTGACCAATACTTGCCATTGATTCCAGGTGAAATCGGTGGACGTCACCGTGGTGCCCTTGTTTCTATCGATACTGGTAAGGCAACAACATACTCTATCATGTCTATCGAAGAACGTGGAACAATCTTTGTTAACCCAGGTACTGAGGTTTACGAAGGCATGATTATCGGTGAAAACTCTCGTGAAAATGACTTGACTGTTAATATTACGAAAGCGAAACAAATGACCAACGTTCGTTCAGCAACTAAGGACCAAACAGCGGTTATCAAGACTCCTCGTATCTTGACTCTTGAAGAATCTCTTGAGTTCTTGAACGACGATGAATACATGGAAGTAACGCCTGAATCTATTCGTTTGCGTAAACAAATCCTTAACAAGGCAGAGCGTGAGAAAGCAAACAAAAAGAAAAAATCAGCTGAATAAGAGCTAGAAAGAGCAGAAAATGGTCTATTTAATCATAGGGATTTTATTACTCTTACTCTATATATTTGCGACACCTCAAAGTATCAAGGGAACGGTTAATATTGTAATTCTTGTTTTTGGTCTCGTTTCCCTCGTGATTTTGCTCATGTTGTCCATCCTGCAAATCTTTCAGCTACCAACAGAATTCTTTATCACAGTAGCCATGCTGGTCCTTACGTATTTTAGTTTGCGAGACATATCCTTAATGTCGGTGAAAAAAAGAGATAGGCAAATGGCTGTGGATTTTTTTGCTAGAATTAAGTAAAGATATTTATAAAAACATGCCACAAGTGAAGTCAGAAAAATTGATTTTACTTGTGGTTTTTTTACTCAGTAGCAAAGAAATCATATTTAATTTTCTTACGATTGACTATAAAGGTAAGCAAGAAGTGATTTTCAGTCCTGAACGAATGAAGCAATTGATGGAAGAAGCGGTAAAAGAAGAACTTGCTCAGATTAAAGCAGGAAATATCAGCCAAAAACAATACCGTTTTATTGAAACTCCTGTTCAGAAGTTGAAAAAAAGCTATATACAAGGCATATCTCAAGGAATCAAATGAGTTTAGAAATTCCATCTATACTTCTTAAGAGCAAGATAAGTCAATCATTTAAAAAGTTTCATAAGAGTTCATGCCAATTTTGATATTCTGTAAGAATGATTTACTAGTTAGCTAGGTTTAAGACAGAAAAACACCTTTTGAATGGCAAGTTTTTGCGGTTCAAAAGGTGTTTTAGTTATTAAGATAAATCGCTATCTTCTTTAGCATAGCGTTGATAGAAAGTCAGCTTTCAGTTGGATAAAGTTTTTCCAATTCGCGCAGGAGTTGGAGCAAGGTTGCGCGTGTTTCAAATTCTTCTCTTGTTTTTTTGGGAGCGTGCGATGACGAAAAAAACTTCAAGATAGCCTTCGATAGCAGCTAGCAAATCATCGGCAGGATTGGTCTGGCTGAGTTGATCTGCAATTTTCGCAAAAAGTTGAGCAAGGATCAGGCTTTCACTCGCGGCTAGATTACAGGTGTTGATTTGCTGGGCCATATTGCGAAGAATGCGACTCTGTCTCTGTCTCATTTCAAAATAGTGGATATGGTAATCGGTTTTGATGGAAGAGGTGGTCAGAGTGATCAAGGTAGACGAGTTTGAGCGCTTCTTCAAGGAGCTGATCCAGTTCTTCAACAAGTTGTGCACGGTTTCGGCCATCACCTTTTCCAAGGTAATATTCAAAACGAAGTAGGATATGCTTGAGTTTTTCTTCTACCTTGAGATGATAGAGATGGATCTCTTTTTGCCGAGAAGGCATATAGAGATTGACAGTCAAGGCAAAGCTGGTACCGATGAGAAATAGGAGGAGTTCATTCGCTAGTAGTTCTGGTGATGTAGACTCTTGAACTAAGAGATGACTGACCAAGACACTACTAGGGGTAATCCCAATTTCCCAGCCGAATTTGTAGGCAAGAGGAACATAGAGGGCGAGATAGAGACCAAAACTCCAAATATGGTAGCCAGTCAGTTGAAAGGATAAGACGCCGATAGACAGAGCTAGCAGGGTTGAGAATAAGCGGTTTTTAGCCAATTTGATCGTGCTTCTACGGGTATCTGATAAGCTCAAAAGGGCGATGATACCAGCAGAAATAGCCGAAGATAAATCAAGAAAGTAGGCTAGAACACAGGCTAGACAAGTGGCTAAAACAAGTTTAAAAGTACGTTGGGTGATAGACATGAGACTTTTCCTAAAACGAATGATAGAAACCAGACAAAGAGGTTGGGACAAAAGATCCCGACCTCACTTTTTATTAGCAATCAAACTTTGACGCGGTTGCTGATTGAACTTTTTGTTCGTCTTTTAGACTCCAAAAAGCTCCTAATCATCCTCGCGGGGGTGGGACTACGAAATCGAGACTTTGTCTATCGATTTCTGTCCCACCGCCCTTGATTATTTTTTTCGAGCAGAAGCAAATTCGGCAACTGCTGTAAAGAGTACATCTGTTGAAGAGTTGAGGGCCGTTTCGCAAGAGTCTTGGATAACACCGATGACAAATCCTACCCCCACAACCTGCATGGCAATATCGTTTGAAATACCAAAGAGGCTACAAGCGACAGGGATGAGAAGGAGTGAGCCACCAGCAATACCAGAAGCCCCACAGGCTGAGATAGCTGCAACGATACTGAGCACAAAGGCAGTTGCAAAATCAACAGAGATTCCAAGTGTATTGACTGCTGCGAGAGTTAAGATGTTGATAGTAATAGCAGCGCCAGCCATATTGATGGTTGATCCAAGTGGGATTGAGACAGAGTAAGTATCAGGATTGAGTCCAAGATCTTTACAGAGTTTCATATTGACTGGGATGTTGGCCGCAGAGCTACGTGTGAAAAAGGCGGTGACACCACTGATACGCAAGCATTTCCAGACTAGAGGATAAGGATTTCTCTTGATAAAGAGAAAAGCAATCAGAGGATTGATCACTAGAGCAACGAAAACCATAGTGGCAATCAAAAGTCCGAGTAGGATTCCGTAATTTGCTAAACTAGCGATACCTTGGTCTGAGATGGTTTTGAAGACCAAGCCCAGGATACCAAAGGGCGCAAGGTTAATAATCCATTCGACAATTTTTGAAGTAACACTGGCCATTGTTTTGAGGAGCTCTTTACTCGTCTTGCTAGCTTCTCTCATGGCAATCCCGAAAACCTACAGCCCAAGATAGAATCCCGATATAGTTAGCTTGAATAAGCGCATTGACAGGATTGTCTACGACTTTTAGTAGGAGATTGCTAAGGACTTGACCGATACCATCTGGAGGAGAAACTTCAGTGCTAGCGCTACTTAAGACAATCTGAACAGGAAAGAGAAAGCTGGCCATAACCGCCACAAGAGCCGCAGCAAAAGTTCCAAGTAAATAGAGGAAAATGACCGTTCTCATATTACTATCTTGGCCTTTTTGGTGTTGAGAGAGGGCGTTAGCAACGAGGGCAAAGACCAGGATAGGAGCAATAGCCTTAAGGCCTCCTACAAATAAATCTCCAAGTAAACCGATTCCGGATACATTGGGAACGAATAGGCCGAGGATAACTCCGATGGTCATTCCGATCCCTATTCTTTTGATCAGATTTGTTTTATTCCAAGCACGAATGATTCTTTTCATAGAGTTCTCCTTACTGTGTATTGTTTATGATTATAGTATAAATATGCTTGAAAAAGCAAGTTAGTTGTAAATTTACATAAAAACAAATGAATATTTATGAAAAATAATAGCCTGGTAGATTTATGGTATAATGGATAGAAAAGGAGTTTTATATGCAAGAATTTTTTCAACGATATCTGGATAAATTAGATCTAACAACTATTTTAGAGAATCTCTTGACCAAGGTGATTTCACTTCTACTTCTCATTCTTCTATTTTACATAGCTAAAAAAAGTTCCTCCATGTTGCTGTAGGAAAGATTGTTAAACCGTCACTTAAGTTTTCAAATCGTGATGCAGGTAGACAAAAGACCATTTCTCGTTTGCTTGAAAACATTTTTAACTACACACTTTATTTCTTTTTGATTTATTGTATTTTATCCATTCTAGGTTTACCTGTCTCTAGCTTGCTTGCAGGTGCAGGGATTGCTGGGGTAGCTATCGGTATGGGAGCACAAGGCTTTCTATCAGACGTCATCAATGGCTTCTTTATTCTCTTTGAGCGCCAGTTGGATGTAGGAGATGAAGTTGTTTTGACCAATGGCCCGATTACCGTATCAGGGGAAAGTCGTTAGTGTCGGCATTCGGACAACTCAATTGCGAAGTGATGACCAAGCCCTTCACTTTGTTCCTAACCGCAATATCACCGTCGTTAGCAATTTTTCAAGGAAAGAAGAGAACTGAAATTTTACTTGATTTATGGTACAATAGAAAGAGTTTGGTAAAGGAGAAACGATGTTTTTAGATAAGCAGTTAGGGAATGGTTGCACCTGGATTAATCTAGATGTGGAAATCATCAAAAATCTTGAAGATTTGTCTGAAATCTACGGATTGGATAAAGAAACCATCGAATATGCGCTGGATAGAAACGAACGAGCCCACATGGATTATAACCGTGAAAAGGGACAGTGACCTTTATCTACAACGTTCTTGACTTAGAAAGGGACAAGGAATACTATGAAGCCATTCCTATGACCTTTATCGTGGAAAAACAACGAATGATTACCATCAGCAATCATAAGAATGCTTATGTCACTGATCAGATGCTAGGCTATCTCGAAAGTCATGATTCTCTTTCAATATATAAATTTCTCTTTGCCAGTCTAGAAATCATTAGTAACGCCTATTATCCAATTATTGAAAAGATGGATAAGAGTAAGGATGAGGTCAATGGCCTTCTCCGTCAGAGAACGACCAAGAAAAATCTCTTTGCCCTCTCCGACTTGGAGACAGGTATGGTTTATCTAACGGCAGCTGCCAAGCAAAACCGTATCTTGCTTGAACATATCCAAGGTCATGCCCTCTATCGTCGTTTGAATGAAATAGAAAAAGAGCAGTTTGATGATGCCATGATTGAGGCTCATCAGCTGGTATCCATGACAGACTTGATTTCTCAAGTTCTCCAACAACTGTCAGGGTCCTACAACAACATCCTAAACAACAATCTGAATGATAACTTGACAACCTTGACCATCATCTCGGTTTTGTTAGCTGTACTTGCGGTTATCACAGGATTTTTCGGGATGAACGTCCCTCTTCCTTTTATGGAGGACAAGCATGCTTGGATCTATATCACCTTGGCTAGTGCTCTTTTATGGATTGTCCTAGCCCAGTTTCTCAAACAAATTGCGAAAATAAGTTAAGAAAAGGAGCCAGAATGGCGATTGAAAACTACATGCCAGATTTTGCTGTGGAAGCAGTTTATGATCTGACAGTCCAAAGCCTGCAGGAGCAGGGGATCAAGGCTGTTTTGGTTGATTTGGATAATACCCTGATTGCTTGGAATAATCCAGATGGAACAGCAGAGATGAAGCAATGGTTACATGACCTTCGTGATGCTGGAATTCGTATCATTGTAGTATCCAATAACACACCCAAACGTGTCAAACGAGCAGTTGAAAAAAATTTGACATTGATTATGTTTACTGGGCACTGAAGCCCTTTACTTTAGGAATTAACCGTGCCATGAAACATTTCCACTATGAAAAAAAGACCAAGTGGTCATGGTTGGCGACCAACTGATGACAGATATTCGAGCAGCCCATCGAGCCGGCATTCGTTCGATTTTTGGTCAAACCCTTGGTCCAGCACGACTCTATTAAGACTCAGATTAACCGAGCTCGCGAGCGCCGTGTTATGAAGCAAATAACTGAAAAAGTACGGACCGATTACATATAAAAAAGGAATCTAACTATGGAAGAAATTCTCTGTATTGGTTGTGGAGCAATCATTCAGACGACAGACAAGGCTGGTCTTGGATTTACTCCCCAGTCGGCACTCGAAAAAGGTTTGGAGACTGGCGAAGTCTATTGCCAACGCTGTTTCCGTCTCCGTCATTACAATGAAATCACAGATGTCCAGTTGACGGACGATGATTTCCTCAAGCTCTTGCACGAGGTGGGAGACAGTGACGCCTTGGTGGTCAATGTCATTGATATCTTTGACTTTAATGGCTCTGTCATCCCAGGCTTGCCACGCTTTGTATCGGGCAATGATGTTCTTTTGGTTGGAAATAAAAAAGATATCCTGCCCAAGTCTGTTAAACCCGGCAAGATTAGCCAGTGGCTCATGGAACGTGCTCACGAAGAAGGGCTTCGTCCAGTCGATGTCGTCCTGACTTCAGCCCAAAACAAGCATGCCATTAAGGAAGTCATTGACAAAATCGAGCACTACCGCAAGGGACGTGATGTCTATGTAGTCGGTGTGACCAACGTTGGAAAATCAACTCTAATCAATGCTATTATCCAAGAAATCACGGGTGACCAGAATGTCATTACGACTTCGCGCTTCCCAGGGACAACCTTGGATAAGATTGAGATTCCGCTTGACGACGGATCTTATATCTACGATACGCCGGGAATCATCCACCGCCACCAGATGGCCCACTACTTGACGGCTAAAAACCTCAAGTATGTCAGCCCTAAAAAGGAAATTAAGCCTAAAACCTACCAGCTCAATCCTGAACAAACCCTGTTTTTAGGTGGTCTCGGACGCTTTGACTTCATTGCAGGAGAAAAGCAAGGTTTCACAGCCTTCTTTGACAATGAACTCAAATTGCATCGTACCAAGCTTGAAGGCGCGAGTGACTTTTACGATAAGCACCTTGGAACCCTCCTTACACCACCGAACAGCAAGGAAAAAGAAGATTTTCCAAAACTGGTCCAACATGTCTTTAATATTAAAGACAAGACAGACCTAGTTATCTCAGGACTAGGCTGGATCCGTGTAACAGGAACTGCCAAAGTCGCAGTCTGGGCACCAGAAGGCGTCGCCGTCGTCACACGAAAAGCAATTATTTAAACACAGAAAGGAAAGAGTTGTCTTTATAAAGGTGAGCATTACGAGCCCATAGAAGATACTTTTCGCCGTGGTGTTAGTTGGTACAAGTGATTGTACCAACTGCGGAAAATTTGAGACCTTAGGCTCAAATTTTAGTCATGAAAGTCCGAAGGACTTTGCTGACGTCCGTCACCACTTCAGAAAAAGTATAAAAAAAGAAACTCTCTTAAATGAATTATGTCATTAACATCTAAACAACGTGCCTTCCTCAACAGCCAGGCACATACCCTCAAACCTATCATCCAAATCGGGAAAAATGGACTCAACGACCAAATCAAAACCAGCGTTCGTCAGGCACTTGATGCCCGTGAATTGATCAAGGTTACTCTCTTACAAAACACAGATGAAAACATCCACGAAGTAGCTGAAATTTTGGAAGAAGAAATTGGTGTGGATACTGTCCAAAAAATCGGACGCATCTTGATCTTATTTAAACAATCCAGCAAGAAAGAAAATCGTAAGATTTCCAAGAAAGTTAAAGAAATCTAAAACCTTACTCCAAACAACTGTTTTTACAGAGAATTAAAGGAAGACGAGCCTATGGCAATCGAATTATTGACTCCCTTTACCAAGGTAGAGTTGGAGCCAGAAATCAAGGAGAAAAAACGCAAACAAGTTGGGATTTTAGGGGGGAATTTTAACCCCGTTCACCATGCCCATCTTGTTGTGGCGGACCAAGTACGACAACAGTTAGGACTGGACCAGGTCCTGCTCATGCCTGAATACCAACCACCTCATGTAGATAAAAAAGAAACCATCCCTGAACACCACCGTCTCAAGATGCTTGAATTGGCGATTGAGGGGATCGAAGGTCTGGACATTGAAACCATTGAGCTGGAACGTAAGGGCATTTCTTATACCTACGATACCATGAAGATTTTGACAGAGCAACATCCAGATACGGATTATTACTTCATTATCGGAGCTGATATGGTGGACTATCTGCCTAAGTGGTACCGAATTGATGAGCTGGTTGACATGGTTCAGTTTGTGGGGGTTCAACGCCCACGCTACAAGGCAGGAACTTCCTATCCAGTTATCTGGGTGGATGTGCCTCTCATGGATATCTCATCCAGCATGGTGCGTGACTTCATTGCCCAAGGTCGGAAACCCAACTTTCTCCTACCTCAGCCAGTGCTAGACTACATTGAGAAGGAGGGACTCTACTGATGGCCTATCAAGACTATATCAACTGCTCCCGTGAGGCTTTGTTGGAAAAAATGGCAGAGCTTCTACCTGAAAAACGCTTAACCCATTGCTTGGGTGTGGAGCGTGCAGCCATAGAACTGGCTCAGCGCTTTGGTGTGGATAGTGAGAAAGCGGGCCTAGCAGGCCTTCTCCACGACTATGCCAAGAAGCTGTCAGATCAGGAATTTCTAAACTTGATTGACCGTTATCAGCTAGACCCTGACCTCAAAAACTGGGGCAATAATGTCTGGCATGGGATGGTTGGCATCTACAAGATTCAGGAAGATTTGGATTTGTGTGATCCGGAGATCCTAAGAGCTATCGAAATCCATACAGTCGGGGCTGGTCAGATGACGGACTTAGACAAGGTCATCTATGTAGCAGACTATATCGAGCACAATCGTGCCTTTCCTGGTGTGGACCAGGCGCGTGAGATTGCAAGTCTGTCGCTCAATAAGGCAGTGGCCTACGAAACAGCTCGTACTGTGGAGCATTTGGCTCATAAGGGATTGCCTATCTATCCCCAAACCCTTGAAACCTATAACGCCTATGTGCACTATTTGAAAGAGGACTAAATGAAGGAAAAAGAATTACTAGAACTAGTCGTGAAAGCGGCTGATGAGAAACGTGCGGAGGATATCCTTGCACTTGATGTACAAGATTTGACCAGTGTGACAGACTACTTTGTTATCACTAGCTCGATGAATAGCCGTCAGTTGGACGCAATCGCTGACAACATTCGTGAAAAAGTAGCAGAAGCTGGTGTTAAAGGCAGTCATGTCGAAGGCGATGCAGCTGGAGGCTGGGTCTTGCTAGACCTCGGTGGGGTCGTCGTGCATATCTTCTCAGAAGAAATGCGTGCCCACTATAACCTTGAAAAACTATGGCATGAGGCGGATTCTGTAGATTTATCTGAAACTTTGGCCTAGTAGATGAACTCAGTTGTAGTCAACTGGGTTTCTTTGCTTATTTTAGAAAGGATTAGAACCCGTCCTGTAATTCTCGGAAAATAGACAGCTTTCCTTGGAGCTCGGCTCCATCGTCAGGCTCCTAATTTTCTATCGCATTACGGGCGGACTGATTATAGAAATAGAAAGGTAAGAGTGTGGTGTTTTGTTCATTTCAGAACTGAACACGAGCTCAAGCAGTGAGAAAAAAAGAGTAACTTCCCTTGTATCTGACGCTAGGTCGGTAAGATTCCTATTTTCTCTTAGCTTTTAACACTCTTTGTATCTTAATTATGGCGACTTATGAAACCTTTGCGGCTGTTTACGATGCTGTGATGGACGATAGTTTATACGACAAATGGACGGATTTTTCTTTACGACATTTGCCTAAGACCAAGGAGAGAAAGAAACTCTTGGAATTGGCTTGTGGGACAGGCATCCAGTCTGTGCGCTTTTCTCAGGCTGGTTTTGATGTAACTGGACTGGATTTGAGCGCGGATATGCTGAAGATTGCGGAGAAGAGAGCTGCTTCAGCCAAGCAAAAGATTGATTTTATTGAAGGCAACATGCTGGATTTGTCCAAGACAGGTCAATATGATTTTGTCACGTGTTATTCAGACTCTATCTGCTACATGCAGGATGAGGTGGAAGTAGGGGATGTCTTTAAGGAAGTATACAACGCCCTCAAGGAAGATGGTGTTTTTATCTTTGATGTACATTCGACCTACCAGACTGACGAGGTTTTTTTCCAGACTACTCCTATCATGAAAAATGCCGAAGATTTTGCCATGCTCTGGGATACCTACGAGGATGCAGCCCCTCACTCCATCGTGCATGAGTTGACCTTCTTTATCAAGGAGGCTGACGGTTCCTTTAGTCGTCACGATGAAGTGCATGAGGAGCGAACTTATGAAGTCTTGACCTATGATATTTTACTGGAACAGGCTGGATTTAAGTCCTTCAAACTCTATGCGGACTTTGAGGACAAGGAGCCAACAGAAACCAGTAGACGTTGGTTTTTTTCGTCGCGCAGAAGTAGGAGATGTAGTTTATAATGGTTTGGATGTTTTTTTGGGATATTTTTTTTATTTTATTTAGTGAAATTTTTATTATAAAAACATTGAATATTAAAAAAAGTTAGTGTTATTTTTTTAATTCAATAAATAAAAAAATTTAAAGGAAATGTATTCAAGCGACTGGGAATTTTTTTAGCAATCAGTCATCGTCAGTAAAACTAATCAAAAATTTTTATTGCTAGTGCTAGGAGTGATAATTGTAGTCATCTTATGTTGTTTATACATAATCAGATTGCTATTGAAATATCCAATTTCATTTCTTATTTCATTTCTTAATAAGATATTAGATACAGAGAAAGAAAATGGTTTTGAATTTTTTTAAAAATACGTTATATTTCCAAGTATTTCAGCTTTTTTTCTTTTGTAAAAATACTCGCAATCAGTAAAAAAACTCATAGTAATGTGTTGGATTTAATTATAAAAATTTTTATTGTGGAATTTCAAAAAAACAATATCGGATTATCAATTAATAGTATTAATTATGATTTTGTTTTTTTATTTGCACCCTATCTGTTAAAGTTTATTACAAAGAGAGAACCTAAGATAACAAAAAGATGTTTTCAATTATTTTTTTCTAAATGGCTTCAATTTATTACAATTATGCTTTTGTTTATTTTTAATAGTTGGAACTTATTTTCTTTTTATTGGAAGATTTAAACAATAGTCAGATTGATTCGTATACAATAATCCCTATATTTATTGCAGGATGTATGACTTGTTCAAAAATTATTATAAAAATTTCTAACTACTATAAACAAAGGTGTTGCAAGTAGAAAACCTAAACGTTATCCGTATAGCGGAAGGAATTATTAGATATTGTTAACGGAGGTAATACAGATGACCATCACGGGTATTATCGCGGAGTTCAATCCTTTTCATAATGGGCACAAATATCTGCTTAAGCAGGCGAAGGGGCTGAAAATTGTTGCCATGTCTGGGAATTTCATGCAGAGAGGCGAGCCCGCAATCGTTGATAAGTGGACACGGGCCCAGATGGCACTGGAAAATGGCGCAGACTTGGTAGTGGAATTGCCCTTTTTAGTCAGTGTTCAGGCAGCAGATTTCTTTGGCAAAGGAGCTGTGGATATCTTGGCTCGGTTGGGCATTGATAGCCTCGCTTTTGGGACAGAAGAAGTCTTAGATTATCAAAAAATCGCTGACTTATACACAGAGCAAGGTGCTGAGATGGAGAATTTTGTGGAAAATCTGCCTGATTCTCTCTCCTATCCTCAGAAAACCCAAGCCATGTGGAAGGAATTTGCTGGTCTTGATTTTTCAGGCAATACGCCCAATCATGTCCTTGCTCTGGCCTATGCCAAGGCGGTTGCAGGACGCAACATCAAACTCCAGCCGATTCAGCGTCAGGGAGCGAGTTACCATTCTGTGGACAAGAATGTGGACTTTGCCTCGGCGACAGCCCTCCGTCAGCACCAGAGGGACAAAGATTTCTTAGAACGCTTTATGCCTTCTGTAGAGCTTTTTGAAAATGCTAGTAAGGTGAACTGGGATGATTATTTTCCCTTGCTCCACTATCAAATCTTGTCAAATCCAGACCTAACCACCATCTATCAGGTCAATCAAGAAATGGCAGTGCGCATCAAGGAAGCTATCAAGACAGCACAGTCTGTGGAAGAATTGGTGAAGGCTGTTGCGACCAAACGCTATACCAAGGCGCGTGTCAGACGCCTCTTGACCTACATCCTAGTGCAGGCCAGAGAAAGTGACTTGCCAGAAGCCATTCATGTCCTTGGTTTTACCGAAAAAGGTAGACAACACCTTAAATCCTTGAAAGTCCAAGTCCAGCTAGTTAGCCGAATCGGCAAAGAGCCTTGGGATGCTATAACTCAAAAGGCAGACCAAATTTATCAACTGGGACACCCAAGTATCGCAGAACAAAATTTTGGTCGAGTGCCAATCAGAATCGAAACAAACTAAGTCTACTGAAAGGTAGGCTTTTTTTAGTTTTTTCGAATAACTAGATAGAAATGGAAAAACTTGTACAAGTTCTTGACAACTTTTTTCTTTTCGTGTATAGTGTATAATAGTGGAAAAGAGGTAAAACGAGGTATGGTTATGGAAGCAGTTCTTTACTCAACATTCCGAAATCATTTAAAGGACTATATGAAGAAGGTAAACGATGAGTTTGAACCTTTGACTGTGGTCAATAAAAATCCTGACGAGGACATTGTAGTTCTTTCAAGGAGTGAGTGGGATAGTATTCAAGAAACGCTGAGGGTTGCTCAAAACAAGGAGCTTTCTGACAAGGTCTTGCGAGGGATGGCTCAAGTTCGAGCAGGGCAGGCCAAAGTTCATAATATTGAGGAGTAATGGATGCTACTCAAGTTTACAGAAGATACCTGGGCGGATTATTGCTATTGGCAGAACCAAGATAAGAAAAACACTAAAAAAAGAATCAATAAACTAATCAAGGATATTCAACGCGATCCTTTTTTTCAGGAATTGGTAAACCAGAACCACTCAAATATGATTACCAAGGAGCTTGCTCACGTCGTATTGATGCAGAAAAATCGCTTGATATATATGATGGATGGAGATGGCATCGCTTTCTTGTCCTTTAAAGATCACTACTAAGTCTACTGAGAGGTAGACTTTTTCTA
>BNJT01000266.1_pt1 | contig 38987 bp, 58 predicted proteins | sample 8540491 | NCBI WGS metagenome assembly BNJT01 (sample SAMD00202455, study PRJDB9452) | human saliva metagenome | host: Homo sapiens | reverse complement strand
TTTCTATCCTTAGAAAATGATAGAAACAATATACTGAAAATGATGTAATAAACTATCATTTCTAAAAGAAAATAATTTCATTCCGAGATTATATAATGCATGATAAATGAATAAACCAGTATATGCATGCATATAATTTAATATGAAATACAATATCGATAACAATGAATGATTATTTGTATTTCATCAATTTTTCACGATATTTCAAATATATCTGTTGTATGATATCCGCATGGAGAAGGTATAACAATATGAATAGACTACTCACAAGAGAAGAAATATTTGAAGGAAATATCTTACATGTATATAAAGATACTGTTGAAATAGAAGATAACCTAACGGTTGAAAGAGAAGTTGTACAGCACATTGTGGTTGTGGAACTCCTGAGGATACAGATGGTAAATTCTTCTTTGTTAAACAGTGAGATATGCACAACAAGAAGAAACGTTGGAATTTCCGGCTGGTAAAAAGAAGAAGGGAGATGCCCTTACAACAGCGAAAAGAGAGACTCAAGAAGAAACAGGTTATACAGGAAAAGATTGGATATACATGGGTAAAATATATCCAACACCTGCTTATGATAGAAGTTATCGACTTGTATTATGAGGTAGATCAGTATAGGTCAACACTTAGATGAAGATGAAAAGATTCAAATCTATAAATATCGTTTAGAGGAACTGATAGAACTCATTATGGAAGGAAAATTCTGATGCGAAGACAGTTTCAATGGCGATGTTTCTTCAAGAGATGAAAACAGAAAAAATCTAAAGAAAGGAAATTAAGAGGTGAACATAATGATACAGAAACATGTACCACTCGCTATGACTACGTAGGTTTTCACGACCTGAGGAACTCAAGGTCGCAAGAGAAAAGTTCCAAATAACGAAATTACAAAAGAAGAGTTAAAGAAAGTAGAAGATTACTACATTCTCGATCTCATTGCGAAACAAAAGAAAGCGGGATACCATGCAATTACAGATGGTGAATTCCGTCGTGGTTGGTGGCACTTAGATTTCTTCTGGGATTAAATGGAATCTCTTATCATAAGTCTAGCTGTGGACTACGTTTCCACGATGAAGAAACAAAGGCTGAAATAGCTGTCGGTAGGAAAGACTGGTGAAAACCATCCTTTGTAGAACATTTAAGTTTAGTGCACAGGAAGATGAAACACAATTGCGAAACAAACGATTCCATCACCAGCACAGTTATTAATTCAATTACGCTACCTGAGTTTATTGAGACAAGAAAGTTCTATCCAACAGATGAAGAATTAAAGGCTGATATTGTAAAACATATCAAACAGTCATTCAGAACTATATCAAGCAGGTTGTCGTAACCTGCAGTTAGATGATTGTATGGACACTTTACGCAGACCGCATTTTGGAAGATTTTAATATTACAGAAGAAAGCTTAACGACTTATTGCGAAGAAGAAATTACGATTAACAATGCGGCTATCGCAAATCATCCAGAAGATATGGTTATTACAACACATGTATGTCGTGGTAACTTCCATAGCACTTATGCTGAAGGTGCCTATGATCCAATCGCACCATATCTTCGCAAAGAAAATGTAGATGCTTTCTACTTAGAATATGATGATGCTCGTTCGGGTGATTTGAACCACTGAAATATATTCCAGAAGGAAAGAAAGAATGCAGGGCCTTATCACAACAAAGTCTGCAGAACTTGAGGATAAGAATCGTATCATCAGACGTATTCACGATGCGGCTAGATATGTACCATTAGAGAACTTATTTCTCCACAGTGTGGATTTGCGTCAACAGAAGAAGGTATAAGTTAACTGAAGATGAACAATGGGCAAAATTAGCTCTTGTTAAAGAGATTGCCGAAAGCGTTTGGAGTAACTTAAAGAATCATGCACGCATGTTAAGATGCTATCGAAAAGATAGTATTAAAATAAATAACTGGATATAATCCCGTCAGTAGTGCTACCTGACGTTAAATGAAAATAAGGAGATGATATTTTAAGGAAATGAAGACCTTAACTAGGGTTGGAAGATTGGTGTAATCTATACTGTCGTATCATTAGTACTAGCACCATTTATATACACAAGTAAGAATCGCAGAGGCTTTAACACTCATCCATTGATTTACAAACCATCTATTTGGGGTGTAACACTTGGTTGTTTCCAACAAACCTAATCGGTGCGATGTTAGGAATTAATCCAACTGATTCTTAGATGCGATCATCGGAACAATCGCAACATCTGCATGCACGTACATGGGTATTAAAGATAAGAAAGTAAATGGTATCCCAGTACTTGCTTGCTTAATGCCTGTAATCTTTAACTTCTTCTTCGTAGGTGCAGAACTTACATTTATTTATGCCGAATGAAATTGTATTAGGAACACTAATCAATGGTTCATTCGTCGCAATCGGAGAACTAATCTCAGGTCATCATTGTCTTTTAATCAAAGCATTAGATAAAACAAAGTTATTCAGAATAAAAACAAAAACCAATGCCGTACGGGATTTTTTTTGTTATATATTTTCTTTGTGCTAATATAAAAACTGTAATTAGTACAAAAGAAAATATATGAATCAAAAATTAAAAATCAAAAATTATACATATAAACTCTACAAAAACAAGGCAAAAATGAACTGTATAGATTTATTGAGCAGAATCAGTACGAAAAAGTTGACCATGGTATTTATGTACTTCCGAATATTTGGATAGATGAAAGAGTTATTCTAAGTTACAAAACATCCACAAGCTGTTTTTTCTCATGATGAAGCACTGTATTTTCATGGACTAATTGATAGAGAACCAAATCGTCATACCATCACAATCTATTCAGGATATGTATCGAAATTAAATCAATCTGGTGTATTTACAGTAAGTAAAGAATTACTTGAAGTTGAAGAGAATATATAAAACAGATACTGAAATGCAAATACCTATCTATAATCTTGAACGTACAATCTGTGATTTAACACGCCTCATGATTGAAATACAGGATTTTAAAAACTAGCTCTTAAGACGATATTCAGAAATGATAGATTTAAATCGACTGATGGAGCATGCAAAATTATTCCATGCAGACTCAGATAGAGAGGGTATTTGGAGGTGATAAGTTAGTACAGTATTTACTGCCGTACTGTAGTTAAAAAGGGAAAAATAAAACATTTTGCGAAACAAAAAGAATCTAGATGCACGAGTACATATATAAGAATTTATATGATGGAGCTTCTTGGAGAGAATAACTAACTCAAATTATGATAAGGAAATTGTATATTTATACAAATTACGTAGTACAAATAGTAATTTTCAGACTATATTTATGAAAATAGATAAACGTAGTATAAAAATTTCTTTATTTGTGATACTATTAAACGATAAGTACACATGGGCACACTATTAAAGGTAGGATGTATGATAAATATTATTATAAATACTGACTTAGAACCAATTCTTACGAACAAATTGAAAATCAGATAAAAAACAAATTGTGGATGAAAAATTGAAAACTGGAAGATTCTATACCGTCTATGAGAGCGCAATAGAAATCTTAAGGTTGCCGTAATAACAGTTCAAAAGGCTTATGAAAATTTACAAAAAGATGGATTTATTGAGACACATATATAAAGGTAGTTTTATATCAGCAAGAAATATAGAATTACAAAAATAGAAAGATATAAAGAAGTGAAGATTTAGCCAAAAGATTATTAAGAGTATACAATCAAGTTTATATCAATAGATGATTTGATAGATTTAATAAGAAAGATATATGAGGAGAGGCAATGATGGATTTATATAAAAGGCATAGTATTTTCAAAGGTATCCGGATTAAATAAAACAAATAAAACAAGTGACTTTTCTTTAAAAATATAAATATTGAAGCAATTATACGGCTCTATTGTGGGAAATATAGGAAGAAATGGAGCGAAAAGTACAACCATTTCTTGTATGCTTGGTATGTTTCAAAAGATGAGGCAAAGGGATATTCGTCTTCAGAGTATTGTAATCAAACAAATATTAAAAAAAGCACATAGGTGTTGTTTTGGATGAACCAAATTTTTTCTTTGTTGTTAATTAATTTAATGAGATAAATAAGGGTAATGAAACATAATTATAATAATTGGGAGGAAGATAGTTTCAAATTACTTGAATCGGTTTAAATTACCAACAGACAAAAAATCCAAGCAATTTTCATTTGGAATGAAAAAAGTTATCGTTAGCTATAGCATTATCTCATGAAACAAACTTCTCATATTAGATGAAATTACTTCCAGGATTAGATCCAGTAAGTAGAGACGAAATATTATTGTATATTATTGAATTTATAGAAAATCCAGAACATTCTGTATATATATCATCACATATTACATCAGATTTGGAGAAAATAGCTGATTATGTAGTTTTATGGATACGGTAAAGTTGTCCTAAGTGAAGAAAAGGACGAATTACTATATAACTATGGGATACTTCTGTAATGATACAGAGCTAGAAAAAGTGGAAAAACGGACATTATTTCATGTAGGAAAGAATATAGAGTAAATATTCTAGTAAAAAGATATATCAAAGATAAAAAATAAATACAAAGAATTAACAGAATAAGCCAAATTTTGATGAAATATTAATCTTAACAGGGAGGAGGTCTAATCTATGAAAGGGTTGTTGTTAGAAATATATTTTAAAATATCAAAAAATGTATGCATAATGAATGCATTTTAATTTCAGTTTGGATTTTAATAAATCTTTGCTGATCTACATAAATGATTATTTTTGCATATTTTGCAGTTGTAATATTCTAACAGTTTATTAGTGCTCTATCGCAGAGAAAAGATTATGATTTAAAGTTGTATAAATATGAGTTATGTTACCAATAAAAAGGAAAAATATAATTTTATCAAAATATATAAGTCAAATAGTTGTTATTTTCTTTGCTGTATTGATGTTAATAATCTTGAATTATATATCAGTTCATATAGGTAAGAATTATTTTGATTATGGTCTTTGGATTTAATAATTTTGTTAAATATTCTATTGCCTTATTTTGCAATTTGTATCAATATTTTCTTGGCTTTGTACTTTATTGATTTAGAGAAGGGTGATTTGTGATGTTATAGGGTTAATTGGTTCTATATACTGTAGCTATAGAAACATTTGCAATAAAATAATAGACTTGGATTTTCTAAGTCGGGTGGCAATGTTGTACTTTGTGTAATGTATTTAATGCTATTTATAGTATCTTACATTGAACTCAAAAAATGGAAAATTTAAAGTTAGATATTTAGGATCTAATCATAGATAAAAATAGTTAAGGACAAGTATTTATTAAATTTATGGGTTTTATATCATATGAGTATGCACAGTATATAAAAATATGAAAAATGTGATGCATAGTATTTCAGTGTTATATAAGATAGTAACATTTTAAGCATTTATAGAACTACCGATAAAAGTTGAGGCTAGATGCCTCTTTTATTATGTTTTAAAAGATATTTTAAAACATGAAATGTTTATAAATATGCGAGGGTTAGATTATAATAGGTTCATTCGATTTTTACGAAGGAGGTACTATTTCCATGAAACTGAAAGCATTCAAAGCAGCGTTTCCGTATACTTTGCCAATTTTTACTGGCTTTGTATTCTTGGGATTTGCATATGGAATTTATATGAATGCGAATGGATTTTCATTTATATATCCGATGTTAACGAGTCTTTTGGTATATGGAGGTTCTTTGGAGTTTGTGACGGTAGAAATGTTACTGAGTCCGTTTGCGCCAATGCAAGTACTGATTATGACACTTCTGATTCAGGCTAGACATATCTTCTATGGTATTTCCATGTTGGAACGTTATAAAGGTATGGGGTGGAAAAATACTATTTGATTTTTTTGGTATGTGTGATGAGTCTTTTTCAATCAACTATACAGCGAATATCCCTGAGGATGTAGATAAAGGCTGGTTTATGTTTTTTTGTTACATTGCTAAATCAATTATATTGGTGTATCAGTGCGGCTCTTGGTGGTCTTCTTGGATCGGTTCTAAATTTTAATACGAAGGGAGTTAGTTTTTGTGATGACTGCGATGTTTGTTGTAATCTTCTTAGAACAATGGTTAAAAGAAGAACATCATATCGCTTCCTTAATCGGTATTGTGGCATCAGTAATTTGCCTCATTATTTTTGGCTCCAATTCCTTTATGATACCTACGATGGTAGTCATCGTTATCACGCTAATGTTATCAAAAAAAGAAAAATGGAATCGTTGGAGGTGCAGAAATGACAATCTCGCAACAGGTTATAACAATCACACTATGTATATTTGGCACGATGTTAACAAGGTTTTTGCCGTTTATTATTTTTAGTGAAAAAGAGAAAAACACCTGAATTTGTAAATTATATTGGTAGATATCTTCCATCCGCCGTATTTGGAATGTTGGTTGTGTACTGCCTAAAGGACGTTCAGTTTTTTTAGGTGGAAATTATGGAATTCCTGAAATGGTTTCTATTTTAGTTACTACAATCCTACATGTATGGAAGCGTAATATGTTAATTTCAATTGCGGCTGGAACGATTTGTTATATGGTTTTCATTCAACTTATATTTTTAATGCATTCAAAAAAGGTAAGTGTATTCGTTTGCACTTACCTTTTAAATTTATTTCTTTCAATTAAGAATTACTCTTTTCGTAGTCTCCACCTTTTAGGCCAAAGAATTCTTCAAATGTTGTGTTTTCTCCAGCTTCGTGAATCTGCTCTGCTGTCTCTTTTCCAACGTAACGATAATGCCAAGGCATGTAGGAATATCCAGTAATAGAGTCTTTGTTTTCTGGATAACGTAAGATAAAAACCATACTTATACGCATTTTCTTGGAGCCACTTATATTCATCAGATTTCGCAAAACTGATATTGAAATCAGTAGTAGTATCTGCACCAAGTATCGCAGCTGCTAAACCGGTCTGTAGTTCAGAATAGCCAGCTTTTGCGGTTGTTTTATTTGTGCTTGTTTCACCAATACGCTCAACACTGGACTGGTACAACTGCCCCTGGTAGGAGCCAGAACGATACCCATTTCCTAGGGCGTAAAGTAATGCCATCTTCTTTTGCGGCCTTGAATAAGTCTTCAAGAGCTTTTGGCAGCTTCTTTACGTAGAGTCCACTCAGTACCATTCGTACTAACATTAACAGTTGTTAGGTCAGATGGAACATATGTTTCCTCTAGTTTATGCTTTTTGTTTTACAAGAAGTAGGATACTGTTTGTATCGCTGAAGCGTGTATCTGTTTCTGGATCAACTTCAGGTTTAGGCGTTTCCTTCTTCTCTTCTTCTTTTTATCCTCTGTTGTAGTAACGACAGGCTCTTTTTCAGGATTTAAGAAGTCATTTTTTTGATTAATGTACTACCAATTAAAGTAGCGATAATCAGAAACATGAGCAGTGCTGCTACAGCTAGTTTCTTTTGTCATATAACACCTCTTTACTTTAAAAATGTTACCATATATCGCGTAATTAGGGCATTAATTTCAATATTTAGGGTAAATGAAAACCTCGACGAATAGTCGAGGTTATGTGTTTATGCAAGAGGTTGTTGTTTAGGTAATCTCCACATTTCACTGAAACTGAGAATATCAATTTCTTCAGAATTCATCTTTGCTTGATTTCTCTGTTTTTTAATATTGTTTTCGTGAACGCTAGATAAGATATTCTTATTTACCATGTATTGAACATAGAGAACCTTCTTTAAAAGGAACCAGTTTGTTACATAGTGATAGATAGCGTGTGTACGATCTTCTAATGCAGGAAGTTTTTCCATTGCTTCAAGTTTTAATACATTCGCAGCGTCTTTGGATGCGGCCTTTAACTCTTCATAATCGTGGAAAAGTTCATGGTCAATGCTGCGTTGAATAGAACCTGCTTTCACAGTGAATAATTGATTAAGAACTTTTTAAGATTGTTTCCTGTTTGGAAGAAATCGCAACGATTTCATTCTTGCAGTCAATAAATTCGCCAGCTGGCTCTGTCATACAGTAGTAAAAGGCCCTTTGCGTAGATATATCCGTACTGCTTGCAGTCATAAATGATAATAGCTCTATCTTCATCGTCATGTTGAAAAATACAAGATGTAAGGAATCACAAGTGGTTTTCCATTAAGCTTGCAGATATCTTTATAGCGGATGATTTGGTTACTAATTGCTTCAACGTTGACGGCGCAGTGTAAGTCCACACAAATTTTTGTGTCAGGATCTGTTTCTAATACTTTTTTTCAAATGTTTCTTTTTAAATTGTCATCAATCTCATTTTCCCTAAGGCTGAGATAATCTTCTAAATAACCGTTAAATAGACAGTCGTCTCCGTCTTTCCTACTGTCTAACTTCTGGCCTAGAATAGCACAAATTGCCATGATAAATACTTCCCTCCGAGTAATTGTATTAAGTTTTATATTGTTCGTTGATGCTTATGTAGTGTTTGTCAATGTAATTATAGGCACGCGGATTTTTGAAAAAAATCCAGTAACTATGCACAATTTTTGTATAAAATAGGATATTTTAACAAATATGCAGGATTGCCTATGATAAAATCTAATTATGAAAACAATTTTATGTTCGAATTATCAAAAAGAGTACATTTACGAAGATCTCGCAAAACATAATCATGGAGTAGTCGCGGATGTTTTAGCGGTTCCACTTTCTGTAGCGTTAGGAGAAAAACATACAGATAAATTTACGGCACTGTTAAAGATTTCTCATACTTTAAAAAAGAGAAGTAATGAGTTTCCAATTTATCAAAAGATGTTTGATTATCCTGCATTCATTCAGGAGATTTTTCAGTTTGTATTAGAGTGTATTCAACGCAACATTCAAGTTGATGCTCTACCTGAGACAAAATGAACAAGAAAAAGGAATTAAAAAGAAATTATCCGCATTCTACTAGAAATATCATTTGTGGAAAAAGAGAATGTAGAAAAATAAGGAAACTGCAATTCAGAAATTACAACAAGATGATGTAGAAGTATATCCTTTCTTTGAGGCAGATCCATACTATGTGGAAATCCTAGAACAACTCAAAGACAAAATGAAACCAACTGACAAAACAACAAGTCAAAAACACTTACGTTATGCATTGAGTACACGTCGAGAGATTGAAGCGATAGCACAGGATATCGCAAACCTATCGAAGACCATGTAATTTGGTACTTACTTCATGGAAGACACAATATCCAGTTGTACAACAAGTGTTCGCAAGATATGAAATACCATTTTCAACAGTACATCATGATGTATCTGCTAGAATGATTCAACGCTTTGTTGCATTAGTCAATCTTGCATATCGAAAAAATAAAGAAGCTTTGATGAAGGCTTTATATATTGATGCTTTTGGTGTAGATGATCAAAAACAGAATCATTCTTTATTTACTGTTTTAAAAATATCTAGACCAAGTATTGGTTGATGTTGAGTGTCCAAAAACATTTATCACAGTATCTAGAAACCTCAGATGTATTTAAAAAGGAATCTGCACGTTATGCTTACTTTGAAGAGCGAGCAGATGATTTATTCAACAATGTCCAACAAGATTTAGATAACTTAATGAAAGCATCTACAGTTGAAGAAATGTTGATGAATGCATTTGAGATTATTCGTCACCAAAAGATTTTACAGAATAAACATGAACTGAAAGAGGGTAGACAGCTACGCAATGTTCTACAGTCTATTTTGACAAGTGAGAAACATGATGTGGAGAACATCCCTTTTATCATGCATATGCTAGAGGGTATTCATTCAGATAGTGCTATATTTACAGACGCAATCTGTACAGTAACAGACTTAACACATCCAGTGAAAAAACAAGAACGGACTTACGTGATTGGGTGTAGTGGAAAGAATTATCCAGGATTCCCAGTTCATAATGGCTTGTTTGATGAAGATTACCTTGCAAAGATATCATCTTATCCAAGTATGAATCAGCGTTATGGTTACTATATGAATGCATTACAATGGATTGATTCTTCGGCGGAAGAAATCTACTATTCCTACTCCACAAATGATTACCAAGGAAAAGAAATGCAACTAGCTTTATGAAGTGCAATCCAAAGTGGACATGAAGAAAGAAAATAAACCCATGGCCAATTTTGATTGTGGATAATCATGCAGAAGTAAAACATGAATTAACACCAGAGACTGCACAACAATTATTCCTAGATGAAAAAAAGGACGATTAAATGGTTCTGTTAGTACGGTAGAGTCATACTACCGTAATCCATATGGATACTTTTATCCAAAAAGGGACTAGGAATTATGGACCAAGAATTCTCGGAACTTGATCCAATCACGATTGGTAATATTCAACATCATTTCATGTATACGTTATTAACTTCTTATAAAAAAATAAATATATGCATGAAAGCGCAAAGCGTAAACAATACGCATTACAAGAAGATGGAATAAAATGTTTTAACAACGCTTGAAATTAAAGAATTACTCAGACCATATTTTTGATATACTCAAATTAACGCACCCAAATGAACAATATCTCTATGATATTTCTTTAGAAAGATTAGCAAATTCATTATCTAAGTTTATGACATTCATGCATGATTTAGAAAAAAAGATTCTAGTTTTTATTCCAGAGCACTTTGAATATCGTTTACCTGAGACAATGATTGGTAATGTAAACATCCGTGGTATTATTGATCGCATTGATTTATATCAAGATTTAATTCGGATCATTGATTACAAATCATCTGTACTATCAATTAGTGAAGATGAAGTAAAGCAGGGATTACGTCTACAGATGTTAACGTACATGATGATAGTCGCAAACAATCTTCAAGGAAAGAAATACAATCCAACTGCAGTACAGTATATCTCTATGAAGGATGAAACGATCGATTTAAATCGTATCTACAATAAATGTGGAGATATGCCAAAACAAGCATTACTAAATAGCTTAGAGGAAGATTTCATCAAGAGTAGAAAGTGTGCTGTATGGATTTTTAACGAACATCGCGATGTTGTAGATATAGACGCAAGGCATATCAAGAGTCCAAAAGAATATTTACGATTTTGATAAGATTCAAGCATATATCGAAGGAATCTACGCAAATTTCCATGAGCAAGTTCTAAGTGGAAATATTGAACTATCGCCAATTGAAAATACAACATTACCATATATGGCAATGTATCACTTTAATGGTGAATATCGTATCCCAACAGCAGTGGAAGTGGAGGGTATTCCAGCAGATATTCCATTTAAGTTAGATAAGGAAGAAATTGCAGCAAAGGGGGCAAAAGAAGATGAGAATCTCTGAGAAAAATCAACTATCTGCAGAACAGTCTGTTGCCTGTAATTCTTCTGGGATGGGTATTGTCGTTTCCGCATCTGCTGGTGCCGGTAAGACAAAAAGTACTTGTATCCCGTTTGGTAAAAAGATGTATCGAAGATAATCCACGTGTACCTTTATCACGTATTCTTGCGTTAACTTTCACGGAAGCAGCCGCAAGTGAGATGAAGAAGCGTGTTGCTCAAGAATTAAATGAAATTAAACAGTTAGCGGAAAAAGAAGAAGTTGTAGATCAAGAGCTGATTCAGTATATTGATGATCAGATTATCGCACTTGCAAGTGCAAATATCACAACCATCGACTCTTTCTGTTTGTCTATTATCAAAAAGTACTACAACATTATTGGTTTAGATCCAGCAACGACAGAGAATATTCTCTCAAGTGGACAGAATGAAAATATCCAACGGGATGCATTCATGAAAGCATTAGAGTATTCATATAAGACAAATCCACAGGAAACAGTTGCACTCGCTTCCTATTTTTCTAGTCGTGCGGATGATTATAATGGACTATATGATGCGGTTGTAAAAATCAATCGTCATGCGGAATCATCCGTAGATCCAGATGAATGGTATAACCGTGCTCTTAAGATGTATCCAGAAAAGTTTGATTCAACGAGTTCAAATAATTTCACATCATTTGATGCATTTGATATTAATATACGTAAGTATTTCTTTGCGTCCTTATATGGACAACTAGCGGTATTACAACGTGATATAGAAATCTTGCAAGAGCTACCGGAAGCTATTAATGGACGTGGAAAAAGTAATTGATAATTCTGCGGCCTTTGATACTTTCTTAAATATGATTCAAACATTACAAGCTGACTTAATGCCAGAAGATGAAAGTTCTGCCTATACTTTTGCAATTTATCAAAACTATAAGCAACAAATTCAAATGATGGAAGACATAAAAACTTTCTAGCTATAAGAAAGAAAAACTATCCAGAACATGCACGTGCAATGGATCATTTGAAAAAACACTCAAGAATATGTCAGAGGGAAAGACTGAACGAAGATGATTTTTGTCTCAGACGCAAGAGATGCCTCGATCATCAATACAGCCCTCATCAATCTAGCAAAAGAATACATATCAAAAATTGTGTACGTATCAAACAAGAAAAATACTGCGATGTATTTCTCGGATATGGAACGATATGCATATGAAATTCTAAAACACGAAAATGTAGCGAAGGTTATCCGTGATAACTTACAAGAAGTCATGATTGATGAATTCCAAGATACAAGTAAATTACAGGATACAATCATTGAGATGATTGCTAACCCTAACTGCATCTTCCGTGTAGGTGATACAAAACAATCTATCTATCGTTTCCGTCAGGCGAAGCCTGCGCTAATGCGTTCAAAATTAAATGAGTCAGAAAAGATTGTTGAAGAAACAATTGATTCATCGATGCAATCAGCGAAGATTATCCTATCGAGAAACTATCGTTCAGATGCACGTATTATTCAGTTTACAAATATACTCTTTCAAAAAGATTATGAATGTAAAAGAGAGTACAGAAAAGTATGGTGAGGATGATATCGTAGACTGGTTCCCAAAGAATGATAGTCCAGATGCACTCATTGAGTTTGCAAGTTATACTCCGAAGAATCAAACGGCGATTGTCAGTGATGATGACGAAGATGAGGATATCAAGATGATTAAGGCAAATTGGATTGCCAATAAGATTATTGATACCTATAACCAAGAACTTCAACTTGCAAAGAAGAATGATACAAAGTTACCATCTTTCCATGACTTTGCGATACTCTTACGAAGTCATGGTGATAAAGCATATCTGAAAGCAGCCTTCGAAGCAAAGGGAATTCCATATAGCATTGATACACGTGAAGGATTCTATCGCTCAGAATTATGCCAAACCGTTATTGCATTATGTACTGCAATGTTAGATGAAGAAGCAGATTCAGCTTTATTTGCATGCATGGTTTCTAATCTCTATAACTATAGTGATGAAGAGATTGCCAAGGCAAAGATACGACTTGGTTCAATCAAAGCGGTCGCCAAAGAGTTTGGTATCTATGATGATTTACAGATGTATAAAGAAATTGCAGATACCTATGGTATTCCAAGAATGTTATCAGAACTTGCAAATCATAATACGTACTTTAATCGTCTAAATATCAGTCAACAGTCAAACTTTTGATTATCTGTTTGAAATGACAGTATCTGCGAAGTATCACTCGGTTGCGGAGTTCTTAAATGCATTAAAAAGCAGTTGAAGATGAAGTGTCTAATGAAGCGGTCTCAAAAAGGCTCAGCAGATGATATCGTTACTGTCACAACAATTCACCACTCAAAGGGATTGCAGTATAAGTATGTATTCCTATGGAGTAATGCAACAAATCAGTTTAGAGATAGTGCAGAAGTAGTCAATGTCGATGATGATTTATATTTAGGATTAAACTTCTTATGTACAAATCCATATCGTGCAAAAACGAAAGACAATCCATAAACGTGCGATTGAGTACAAAGCAAACCTTGAGGATGCGGAAGAATTTATTCGTATTTTATATGTTGCTGTTACACGTGCGGTACGTAGACTATATATCGTAGACGCATTACCAAAACCAATTCCATATCGTGGGAAGAAGTTCATGCTAGGTGATTTACTTATCCGTAATGGTATGTCTGGATTGATTCTTAGTACAATGGCAAATGAACCAATTATGAAACAGGTTGATATTGATCCATCATGGAATGTATTCCTACAGCATAAAGAAACAGAGACGGTTACAGAACTTCCACACTATGGATATACAAGTATAGAAGAGAAGGAAGTATTAACCCCAAGTTCTACAGAGTTTGGTAGTAGCTTACCAGCATTAGACCTAACAGAAACAAATGCTGGAAGAGAATATGGCACACGCATTCATGCATGTTTTGAACAACTACCACCAAGATTATTTAATGAAGATGATTTAGTATTCTTAAATCTCTCTTCAACAGAACGAAAACATCTATTGGCATTCGGTGATTCAGAGATTTACCATCAAGCAGTAGAAGGTGAAATTCATCATGAGTATCCTTTCTATGTACAAACAGAAAAAGAAAAGATACATGGTATTATGGACTTTGTGTCAATCTTAGAAGATAGAATAATTCTGATTGATTTTAAAACAGATAATGCAGAATTATCTAAGATTAAATCATTGTATACAGAACAAATCAACACATACAGAAAAAGCATTACAGTTGATTTACCCAAATAAAAAAATTGATGCGTATGCATGGTCTGTACATCATGATCAAGCAATCAACATTGAATAAGAGAAAAAGATGGAGAATAGTGTAATCTCCATCTTTACTTTTATAGGATTAATTAGAATCTGTTGTAGAATTCTTCTTTGTGATTTCTTCTGGTTTTGCGGCCAAAATAATGTTTTGTTCTAAAGAGGTCGCCATCAATAACGATGTTGAAATGACCGTTTTGTAGGTTTACCAAGTTCTCTACAATATTAAGACCCTAAACCACTACCTTCACTATGACGTGATTCATCACCACGAACAAATCGCTGTGTTAACTCTTCGGCAGAAATGTTGAGAGCTTCACGACTGACATTCTTAATCGAAATCATAATATTGTTGTCGATTGTACGAATACTATTGATATAGACTCTGGTTTCTGGTTGAGCATATTTTACTAAGTTAGAGAATAAATTAGAGAATACACGCCATAAGAGTCTTCCATCAGCCATAATGGAACGAGCATTATCTGGAATGTTTGTCACAATCTCTAGTTTACAAGCTTCGAAACGATCAGAGTATTCACCGATAGCTTGTTCTAATAATTCATGTAAGTCATTTGGCATAATATTTACGGTAATATTACCAGTACTTGCCTTAGAGGCTTCGATGAGATCTTCTGTTAATTTTTTTGAAGGCGTTTTGATTGTTTCTCTAATACTGCTAGGTATTTTTTTAGCTTGTTCGGGATCATCTACATGTTGTAAAAGATGAACATAGTTAATAATTGAAGTAAGAGGTGTCTTAATATCATGACTGACATTAGTAATCAATTCATTCTGCAAATGTTCAGCACGAATGGATTTTCTAGCGGCTGCTTCCGCAAAGTCTTTGATTTTTATATAGGTCATTTGCTTGTACTTTAAAAGAAATGGGAAAGTTTTTGAAGTACTAAATGAGAAATCAGTTTCTCCATTTGCGAACTTATGAATAGCCTTCTTTAAGAGTACCGACTCATATGCACGCCAGAATAGGGCATATGATGCGATAAATAAGAAGATACCTAGTAATACATATAACTGGAGTTTTACTAAGAAGTAGAATACTACCCAGAATACGAAGGAACCTAATAAGAAAGCAGGGAAATATCCTCCAATCTGTAGAAGGTTTGAGATAATCGTTCCAATATAGTAGATTAATGTATTCTTATACCAATCACCATATTTGATACGTGCCGCAAGACTTAAGAAGAATAACAATGTAAATTGTAAGAATGGGATTACACCACCAACAATTACCATGATGTACTTAATGATACTAGCTTTCGCAAAACCGTAATAATATCCTTGCTGGTAGAAGTTAATTGCGATATCAGGGAAGCCATGATTATAAACATAGTAACTAGCGTTTGTCCAAACGGCTAAGACAACAAAGGCAAAAGATATCAAGAGGAACCTTATCAATCCATGCTAAAGTAATTCCTGGTTTATCATCTACATGTCCTGATCCATAGAATAGGAATACAACAGAACCAATGAGGATGATGATACTTAAAAATTCAATCGGGAATACAATGTAGCGGAATTTATACTGAATATTATAGACTGTATCACAATAGTAGAAGTCATCTTTTGCGCTTAAATCTTTCGCAAGAGCATACTCAATCCGATAGGTTGGTTCGCTATTCTTATCGATATAGTCTTGGAAAATAACCGTCAGCTGTATTGCCATAGAAATAGGCAGTACCATGTAATGTAGATTCTTCAACATCAAAAATTTTTATAGATTAACTGATTCGTAGAGAATTCATAGATTTCTACCGCAAGATTAGAGTTTTTCACGGTCAAAAACTTTCGATCTCGTATCACTAATATAAAAATGAATTAATACTTAATGCATATAAAACACAGTTATTGGCAGTGGCTGCAGCACGTGCTTTTTGCATCAGCTGTATCACTATATCTGGAGATTCCATCATAGGCTCCAGCAGTAGATAAGTATGAAATTGCATTCATACCAATTAAATCTAGCGTAGCCGCAAGCGCAAAAAGAAGGAAAGCAATTACTTTCCATAGATAACTTGAGCGTAATCTTTTTACTGCGCTCTTTCATGACTGTCCTCCATCTTATAGCCTTGTCCCCAAACTACTTTTGATATATCTTGGCTCAGATGGATCAATCTCAATCTTTTTCACGTAAGTGACGGATATGAACAGCGATAACAGATTCGCTACCAATTGGTTCATCATTCCATACATTTTTATAAATTTCAGCGGAAGTAAATACTTTTTCCTGGCTGTTTCATCAACATCTTTAAAAATACCAAATTCCATAGGTGTTAGTGCAACTTCGTTATCATCAACAGTTACTATCTTTGTGGAGTCATCTAGAACAATTCCACCAATCACAAGTTCATTTGAATCAGCACTAACACCACCGAGTTGATGATATCTTCTTAGTTGTGAGTTGACACGTGCTAAAAACTTCGGATGGGTTAAAATGGTTTTGTGATATAGTCATCTGCGCCACCGTTTAATCCTTCAACTTTATCATTATCTTCACTCTTTGCAGTTAGTAAGATAATTGGGATATTTGTAAGTTTACGAATTTCTTCGGTTGCTTTAATGCCATCCATGATAGGCATCATAATATCCATTAATACCAAATCCACAGTTTCTGCTTTAACGATATCGACTGCATCTTTTCCATTTCGAGCAGTTAATAAACGATACTCGTCTTTAGACAAATAGATTTTAAGCGCTTCTAAAATATCAATATCATCATCCACAATTAAAATTGTATGTGTTGTTTTCATATGTTCCTCACGATTTCTACAATACAAAATGTATCACAAAGAAAAAATAAATCCACTATTTATCGTATTTTTAGTGTTATACTAGGCGTTTTTGGTATCCTCCAGATACAGAAACACGCGTATGAGCGATTACGAAGGCATTTGGATCAAGTTTTCGAATCTCTCTTTGAACGGAAGAAACCTCACTCTTTGCGACAATTGTGACAAGTACTTCGGTGTGATTATTAGTATAAGCACCTTTACCATCCCAACAAGTAACGCCTCTAGCGTATTCATGCATGATCATCTGTTTTACTTCAGGCACATGTGTAAAAATCATAAGCTCAACTTCAATGTTTTGATAATGCCAACGATCAATTGTCACAGAGAATACAACAATATAGATAATAGAGTATAGTGCAGTTGATACATCGAATAGTACTGCCATTAATGTATATAGAATAATATTGTAAATAACATTAAAGATTCCTACAGAAATCTTCTTTGACTTATGACTTAGATATAGACCCAATAAATCTAGGCCTCCTGCACTTGCACTATTGGTAAGTATCAATCCACATCCAACACCCCCTAGTAGTCCAGCAATAACAATACATGCAAGTTTATCATCGAGGATAGGTGCACTAGGGGCGATGATATATGTAAAGATAATTGTTTGTAAGGCAACAGATAGCACTGTTCCTACAACCATGCGTTTCTTCATCTTCTTTAAAGCGAGAAGGAAGAGTGGAATATTAAACGCAAGGTTGATCAGACCTGCAGTATCTACATTATGTACATTAGTAAAGAATAATGTTCTTAACATCTGGGCTGTACCAGGAACTCCACCAGAGTAAAGTTTTAAAGGTACTAAGAAGAAGTTAACTGATAATGCATATAAGGATGATCCTATTAGAATAAGTAGGATATTTAAGGCTGTAACTTTCTTGGGTTTCACATAGATTTCTTGTGACATATGATATTCCTCTTTTTCACTAACATAATCATAAAGAAAAAAAGATGGTATTTTCAAACCGCTTTTTATGAAATATCTTCTGTTATATTCATGCTAGAGATATTAAGGATATAGTATTTTTGATTTAGTAAAAGATAACGCAAATGAATAATTTTGACAAAATAGTAAATGTGTATTAATGTGATAAAAAATAAGCAAGTATTTTTAAAGACAATTCAATTGACAGAGAAATATAGAATTAGTATCACCGAATAATTACGTAAAGGGGATATTTATGCTAAAAAATTTAAGATAAAGAAACATACTAAATATGAAATTATTTCTTATATATGTTTAATGATTTCATATGCTATTGTTACATACATTCTTTCAATCAAGAATAATCCTAACAAAACCAAGTTATTTCACACGAGAAAAATGATGTTAATATTTCTTTTTGAGCTTTTTGTGCAACAATCATTCTGTTAATGATTTTTAATGTATGAGTATAAGTGAGTTTATGACATAGAATGATGCTTTATCATGAACACTAAATAGGTAGTATCAGAATTAAAAAAACATTATTTTTTTAAACGAATGAGTAGTTACGACTGTAATGAAAAATTCGTTTTTGGTTGGTAAATGCTAAATTTTATATAGTTTGGCTTAAGAATAATGGTTAATAGTGTATTGTTTTCGTTGATAATAATATTTTTTTGATGATAATATATACCGGCAAATATATAAATTTGCTTTTTTTATATGGAGGATATCAATGACAAAAAAATTGACAGGATTAATTTTGGCTTTGATTTTAGGGATGAGTAGTATCCTATCTTTTACGCTCAGCGTAAGTGCATTAGAGACTGGTAAGATTTGGCTAAATGATGATGATACTGTAACGTATGCAACGATTAATGATGCAGTAGCTGCTGGAAATACAGGTGATACAATCCGAATTAGCGGCCTTTTTGATACTACAAACGCTGCGTTTAGAGATGCAGTGGTGAATAATGATATGACTTTAGAAGTTGTGTCAGATACTACAATTTTGAATAACGATGATGACCAGAACGGAATTACAATTGCGAGTGGTTCACATATTAAAACTGTTAATGGTTCTACTTTAAATATGCAAGGTTTCAAGAAAGCTTTAGATTTACAAACTGGAGCTGAAATGAATGATGGTAATTATGTATTCAAAGACAATCATCATGTCACTTTAGATGGTAATGTAAAGGGTACATCAAGAGAATCTTTGGTAGTAGACATTACAGCATATAAATTTAACAAATTGCATACAGAAGATTTAAAATTGGAAAATGCAACACTCAAATTAACTACATCTACCATTAAGACTTGGGATGAGGTACCTGGAGATGGTGGTGATCTTCCCATTTAGAGAAGTTTTTAAATGGATATACTTGGAACTTTAAAAATGTATCATTTGTAGGAACAGGGTTAGCAACTACTCAGATAAATAACATGTTGGTTGATAACTCTGATATTTCGATTGATTATCTACATGGCTATGCAAGAAATTTCCGAACTAGTTTTGATCTATATACTTATGGAAACGCTTTAGCGTCTGAGATTAGAAACTCTACTTTCTCCTTATACAATACTTTATACGGTATTGTAACTGACGGGAGAAGCTAATTTAAATATCATCAATTCCAAGATCAATCTTAATATTTCCAAGGATGAGTCAACTTTTCAAAATGATGATAGTTCAGGACTCATACTTTGATAGTGGTCAGTGTTACAGGGATTGAGAATCTCAGAGCTTAACATTACAAGAGATAATACATTTCAAAAATCCGGTTCTTGTTGAGTCCTACAGCAACTTTAGAAATTAGAGCAAATACCGTAATCAATACGCCTGCAACTAATGATTCATCAGATATAATGGGGTATTTGATTGATACTATTGTGGCGATGGATGCAACACCTACATCCTATGTTGTAACAGGTGGTTCGTTCTTAGTGAAGTATCATACGGACACAGGTACAGATTTTAGTACTACACCAACCAATGGTGCAGCAAATGGCGATGAAAAACTAACGTACTTCCAGTTAGCAGATCCTTCTGTAACTTCTCTATCGCCATTAAATAAAAATGGTCAACGTTATACATACGGAGTAGCAAATCCATCAAGTGATGGTAATAAATATGTATGGGTACCAAGTGAGAAGGTTACATTTAGCTTTAGGTGATAATCCTAGTGCTACATTTGCGGATGGTACAAACGCAAAGTAAAGAAACGGTAGTGATGCGTGGTCATACGATTGGTATGGCAGTTCGTGCAAATGGTGAAGTGATACCAACATTTAATACAACTCCAATCAGTAATGATTCACGTAAGCAATTCAAAGGGTTGGTTCTATAGAGATGCAACAGGCAATGTTCTTCCATTCGATCCAAATACAACAGAAGTACTTGAAAACAATGAATGTATTTGCAATGTGGGAAGAAGTACCACAACTAATCGTTACACCAACACAACCAACTACATCAGTAACACCAAAGACAAGTGATAATACAAACATTGGATATCAGATTGGTGTATTGCTAATGAGTTTAAGTGCTGTATTGATTTTTATGGAAAAGCACGTAATCTAGTTACAAAAGTAATCATCCTCTATATTTAAAGCTATTTAAGAGTAAAGACAATAGGATAACACTATATAGGTGCTAATATGAGCAATCTGGTAGTGTTATCCTTAAAATAAAAGGAAGCTTAACGCTATATGCGATTGGCTTCCTTTTATTTTAGTAATTTTCCTTCTTAACTTCGAAGAAGCTTTCCTTGTAGCTGCATAGTGGGCAAATCTTAGGAGCCTTCTTGGACTCAATTGTATAACCACAGATTTCGCACTGCCATACTACTGGCTCGTCCTTTTCGAATACTTGTGAGTTTAAGACATTAGCCTTTAACTTCTCGTATCTTTCTTCGTGGTCCTTTTCAACCTTAGCTACCATGTCCATCTGAGCTGCGATACGTGTGAATCCTTCTTCACGAGCTTCTGCAGCCATTCTCTTGTACATGTCTGTCCACTCGTAGTTTTTCACCATCAGCACCCATCTGTAAGCATTCATGAGTTGTTGGGATAGCGCCACCGCATAATGCGATGAACCATTGCTTAGCGTGTTCCTGTTCGTTACGTGCTGTTTCTAAGAAGATGTTTGCGATTTGTTCGTAACCTTCTTCACGAGCCTTCTCAGCGAAGAAAGTGTACTTGTTGCGAGCCATTGACTCGCCAGCGAATGCATCATTTAAATTCTTTTTCAGTTTTTGAACCCTTTAATTCCATTGCTTGTGTCCTCCTCATTTAGACAATCTTTGCAAATTCCCTCAAAAAAATAGTGACATGACTGAAATACTTTTCCACCGGTGAAATTTTTTTCTACCTTTTTCATCTGGGCAAGAATCATAAGGCATTTCACCAAGATCGATCATCTTTCCGCACTTTTGTGCAGCGTAAGTGATCGTGTGGAGCAGGATTACCATCATAGAAGTTGTAGCCTTCACCTGTATACTTACGAATTACACCTTCTTGGACGAGAAGATTGAGATTGCGATATACAGTCGCTAAAACCAATGCCGGTCTCCTTTTGATCCAAAAGCAGACTTAACTTCTTCCGCAGTCATATGCGTTCCAATTCCTTGAATAATATTTAATATTTCTTGTTTTTGATAAGTCTGTCTTCTTTTTCATAATCACCACTTAATGAGAACCATTATCATTATAGAATGATTTTATTTTGAATTCAACACCTTTTGCTCAAAGAAGTTTGTGATTTTTTTCGCATGTTAGAAATAACTAACCTGAAAAATCTTTCATTTTTTTGTGAAAGTTAGACACATTTAGACAATAAAAACGGCATTTTCAGCCGTTTTTAAGAGAGTGGGATCAAGGATGTGTATAGCCTTCTTCCTTACATTGTTCGATTGTTTCTGCGTTTGCGACAATGCAGGATGTTGGTTCTTGTAGTGCTTTTTCAAAGAGTTCTACGTATCTTGCAAGATCTTCTCTTGTCATAGAAAGAATTTTCTTACGTGCAGCACACAAGTTTTTCGTATGTGGTATTACGGAAGTAACGAATATCTGCTAGTCGTACTTTCGCAGCTGGTGGTAAGAGTGGCTCTGCAGCCGCAATTGTACCAATGATATAACCTGCTACATCAGTATGTTCATCTTCTGCGAGTTGCTTGATACGTTTGTATGTGTCTCGGTAGACTTCGATAGAATGAAGAGGGCTTGGATCACGATAGGAGTATGCGGCGATATTTCCATTTGGATTTGCACTAAAGCCTGTACCATATGCGTTACCTTTCACACGTACTTCGGTCCATAGATAATCGTAGGTCAATAGATGAGCGATTACCTGCAAGCATGGATCATATTCAAAGTCGAAGGATTTGATGTTAGTACCTGCAGCAGAGTAGGAGATACCTGCTGGAATTTGAAGTGCTTCCTTAGCCTCTTGTAAGAGAGGGTAGTGTACAACGTTACCCTGTGCTTCAATGCGATTGATACCAGCGATGAATTCTTCTACAACATCCAAATGATCACCAGTTACACTCGCAATCAGAGCGGTCTTTAGAGAATAATACTTCCTGATACATCTCAAACTCATTGATGACTTCATCAATCATCTCATCGTAGTTATCTTCTAACTTCTTACTGAATAATGCATTTTCATATCCACCGATGTATTCACGGAATACACCTTCTGCACTATGGTGTGCAGATACACGACGCATTGCAAAGGAATGTCCATTCATAATAATGGATTGTCTAGCGCCTTCATTACCTTGTTTGAGAATAGGTAAGATTTCTTCCTTTGTAAACTTTGTATCTTTGATTACTTCTAAGATAAGTGGTACAACCTTATCTACATTTCTTTCTAGTACCGAACATGATACCGCAAGGACTGGAATGCATGCATCAGAACGGTTATCTGGTGAATATACGTCTGTAACAATATTCAATGACCCAAGGTCCTTGCGTACAGCACGTTGTAACTGGCGAACTGTTTTCTTGGTAGTTGGTAAGTTCATGAGTAAATCAGTAAACAGACCAACTGCAGGTAAATGCTTGATTGTAATTCCTGCAAGTGAGAAGTAGAAGAAGAGGTATACAATACCTGATTCTTGTGCAGGGTGAACCAGTGTCTTAACAGACTGCACTTTTTCAATTTGAAGTGGTAAATCTTTCTGGCTTTTCATCAATCTCTGAAAGATGAATCTTTGGTAGGGGTATCTAATTGTTCCTTTGTATCAGTGGATTGTTGCCAGAGGTCTAGTGCCTTGTTTTGTTCGATATACTTTAGAACATTCTCTTGGCTAGAAGCCTTGATATCTGCAAGACGTTTCTTTTCATCTGCGATACGCTTAGCTCCCATTGTTGTGTCTGGCACAACTGTAAGAGAGTTTAGATGTTCCTCATCTAATAAGAAGGATGATAGAAGTTCTTCGAAATATCCTTGTTCAATCTTCTCACGTAAGATATCGAATATCTTTCCATTGGATAATGGTTCTGATGGATCACCACCATATAACCAACTATCCATTGCACGTTGTCCATACATTAAACCTGCTGGTTCATGACTTTCACGGTAACGGAATTCCATCTGGTTGATTGTTGCGTGTAATTCTTCATGGTCTAGTCCACTCTTAACAAGCTCGCTTGTGGTAGAGCGTAATGTTTCGCGGATAGCGTCATACTTTTCTGCGTCTGTGTTACGAATGGTTAAGACGAGCCATGGTTGTTGGATGCCATCATATAAGTCTAAGTCAACATCTTCACCGAGCTTGTTATCGAGGATAGCCTTCTTTAGTGGCGATTCATTGTTGGCCACAAGTGTGGAAGATAGTGCAGACCATGCGATATTCTGTACATAAGAGTCGTATGTAGAAATAATCTTTGCAAAAAGAGATATGAGAGCGATTTTTCTGTAGGTTCATTTTTCACTGACTTCATAAAAAGATACGATTGTGTACAGCTGGTAGAACCTTCTGCATAGGTATTGCAAAATCCATCTCTTCCTTTTGATAATTAACAAAATATTCTTCATGGATAAAGCGAAGTACTTCATCGATATCTAAGCTACCATCTATCCAAACACGTGCGTTGGATGGATGATAGAACTTTGGTGTGTTTCAATAAATTGTTCGTATGTTAAATCTGTAATGTAGCGTGGGTCACCACCAGATACATACTTATAGCAGTTATCAGGGAATAACATACGATTGAGTTCATCTACGATTGTTTCATCAACAGAGGAGAAAGCACCCTTCATCTCGTTGAGAACTACACCACTGTATTCCATCTCTTCATTTACATCATGAATCTGATAATGCCAACCTTCTTGTAAGAAGATATTTTGGTTTGTATAGATTGCTGGTTGGAATACCGCATCCATATATACAGAAATGAGGTTCATGTAGTCTTTATCGTTGCGGCTACTTACCGGATACATTGTCTTATCTGGATACGTAAAAGCATTTAAGAATGTTTGTAAACTACTCTTTAATAGTTCTACAAATGGTTCACGTACAGGATATTTCTTTGAACCATTTAAAACACTGTGTTCAAGAATGTGGAAAACACCTGTATCGTTATCAGGGATTGTTTTAAAAGTAATCGCAAAAGTCTTATTGTTGTCATCACGTTTTAACCAGCAGAGTTCTGCGTTTGTTTGTTCGTGACGGAACATATATAAAGTTCCTTTTGCGTCTTCAATATCTTTGATTTGTTCAAGGACAAATCCATGCAGCTTGTTATTTAGTTCTAAATTCATAGTGAACCTCCATACCTGTTAATCATACATCATTATTGTATAGAATCAGAAAAAAAGATGCTTGTAAGCATCTTTAGTCAATAATTTGATTGATGACGATTTCTGCACGGCCTAGGTTGATATGATCTCCCTCGTGGATACGAGCCTTACCAAGTGGTGGTAGTTTAATTCCGTTTAGATATGTTCCGTTATGTTCGGAAACATCTGCTAAATAGAATGTATCACTTTCAATTAATATGCGTGCATGTTTTGCGACTGATTGCTGGTTCGTTGATGACAAGGTCACAACTTGTGGCTTCACGACCAATCAAGCATGGTAATGTACTGATTGTATGATCTTTTGCTTGTCCTGCTACTTTGATTGTAACGAGAATCTTAGGATCAGCTTCATCTAGGTTTGTTGTAGAGAAGATTTCTTCAAATAATGTTGCGGAATCATCATTATTCTTTTCACGAATTGGTGTATCTAATGAATCAACCTTTAGAGGACTGATTGTTGGAGATACTGGTGTCACAGGTCTTTCTAGATCAGTAAGAACTGTAGTCGCAGCAAGTTTATCTTCTACGTTCTGCTTTGGCTGTTGTACTGGTTCTGGTTTTGGAACGACTGGTGTAGCTTGTACAGCTTTTCTTAGCCTGTGGCTTTTTTGTTGTACTAATATCATTTCCATCCGCATCTACATAATATGTATTCTTCTTAAATGCCAAATAGATAACAGCTAGAAGTAGAACAACGTTTGTACCTACTAGGCCCATGATAATCAATTTGACAATTGTTGGATCACTTAACATAAATTACTCCTCTTATTAATATCGTTAACCTTATAATACAACAAACATTACATTTTTTCACGTTCACTTACATTGTCTGTCATTTCAACGATTGGTGAAGGGCGTGATAATTGTGTCTCTGCGTAAATATCTTCCTCTGTTGGTGGGACGATAGGAATATCATTCTTAGACTCGAAGCGTATTGTACGATATACTACAATATCTAAGATGATAACGAAGATAAAGAAGATAATAAGTCCAATGTCTGATTCAACCATAAGTGTTGCGTCAAAGATTGTATGTAGTAATACTGCAAATGCATAAGCTGCTTTTAGATTGAGTGCCTTTGCGTCTGGGTTATTGACAGCTTCAGATACCTTTGCGTGACCGTAGTATAAGCCCATGTATACCGCAAAACTCATGTGTCCTGGAATTGTGAGAAGTGCACGCTGTAAAGCAACACCTGTTCCATAATTAAATACATAGAAGACGTTTTCTAATGCTGCAAATCCAAGTGATACGAAATACAGCGTATACAATACCGTCAAAAGCGGTAGTTAAATTCTTTGTCTTTCCAAGTAAATTTATAGAGGAAGAAGAACTTCGCACCTTCTTCAATGAGACCGACAAAGATTGCAGTTAGAACGCCATAGTTTACTCTTGTGGCAGATACTACATTTTCTAATAAATAGATGACAACAGCTTCGGCTATCATTTCTAATATAATTGCGATTGGTACAGAGAGTAGACCACCAATAATACACTTTAGTAATAAGAGTGGTGGTTCTTTTTCTTTATCATCATTGCGATAGATATAAATCATGAAGAAGATTGCAGGAAAAATCGCAATCGCAAGATAGAACAGTGTTTGTTCTAATGATAATTGACTATATTGATTATACATTCGTTAGCACACACCTTTCTGATCAGTTTTACCATGAACTAAATCATAGATCTGATTTTTTGAGATACCTGTCTGTTTGGCAACTTCTTTGATTGCGGCACTTGTAGACATTCCACTTTCAATAGAAGTATTTACCATATTGAGAATCTGCCCCATATCGATATCTTTTTCATAGTCATCTTGATTGCCTTCAATCACAACAACCATTTCACCTTTTAATTCTGAGGCAATTGGCAGGATCTCAGAAATTGTACCACGGATGAATTCTTCATGTACTTTTGTTAATTCACGAGCGATACAGATATGACGATCACCTAATACATCTAAGCAACTTTGAAGCATCTTCTCTATGCGATGGGGTGCTTCATACATAATGAGTGTCATTGGATATGACTGGTACAGACGTAGTTTCTTAACACAATCATGTGTGGAAGGTGGTAAGAAACCAATGAAGATAAATGGTTGCGCAATTAATCCAGATGCAACAAGTGCATTCAAGAAAGCACTGCAGCCTGAAATTGGCACAACATTGTATCCAAGTGCTGTCACTTCACTGACAACTCTTTGTCCTGGATCATTAATTAATGGATATCCAGCATCAGATATTAAGGCAACGTTATTTCCTTGTGATAGTAAGTTGATAATACCTTTTGTACTGGATGCTTCATTAAAGTTCTGATAAGCAATCAATCGTTTTGAAATACCAAAATGCTTTAGTAACTGTCCACTATTCCGGGTATCTTCACATGCGATTACATCAACGCTATTTAAGACATCGATAGCACGTGGAGTCATCTCATTGAGATTTCCAATTGGAGTAGGTACTAAATAAAGTGTTGGTTTTTCATTTTCGAAGGATTTTTGGCGGTTCATGCGTTATCGCCCTCATCTTTTTTCTTACGTCCAAACGTACGCACAGTTACATTCTTGCGTTCAGCAGTATTCTTTTCCACATTTGGACGTGGCTGACTCTTGCTTGTTTGAATGATTTCTGTTTGGCTTCTTATTGTTGTTGTTTGGACGGTTGTTTTTGTGGTTTCGATGCTTCAACCTTTACTGTTGGTAAGTCTGTTGATACATGTACAGCCTTATCTTTATTCACTGGTGCAGCTACACCTTCATGAACAGTTGTACGATGTACTGGTTTATCACTCTTCTGGTTGTTGTTCTGTTGAACAAAAGCCTTTACGATGGGATCGCTTTCTCACGTAAGTTTTCCAGGAAATAAAGAGTACTTGTTCGCGGTTTTCTAACTTTGCTTCTTGCTTCATGACGTTCATGTTTTGCTAGACGATAAATCATACCGTCATATTCAACTTGAGAACCCATCTTAGGAAGTCCAGCTGTGAGTTCCTTATAGTCATTTTCTTCGTACTTCAAGCAGCACATTAACTTACCACATACCTGAGAGTTTCTCTACGTTTAGGGCAAGCTGTTGTGTCTTAGCCATATTGATGGAAATGACATCAAAGTGATTCTTAAATCGGCTGCAGCATGTTTCCATACCACACATACCAATACCACCGACCATCTTAGCCTTATCACGTTCACCGATCTGACGTAATTCAATACGGCAGTGTAGACGTGTTCCTAAAACCTTTAAAAGTTCGCGGAAATCGACACGTTGGTCAGCGAGATATACAAATAGAACCTTTGAGCGATCAAGTGTATATTGTGCACTCATTAGATTCATATCGAGATTTAAACTTTTGAATTTCTTCGTTACAGATACGATACGCTTCACTTTCCGCAATGGCATTTTCAGCGTACATCTTTTGGTCTTTCTCTGTAGCGATACGAATAATTGGTTTTGTAGGCATATGTAGATTGTATCTATCAATAGATAGAGCATCTGCATCTACCTCACCCATTTCAATTCCTTGTGCTGTTTCTACAACAACCCAGCTTCCTTTTTTGATATCTGCAGTATCGCAGCCAAAAGAATACGGTTTTGTAGCATTCTTAAATCGTACAGCAACGGAATAGTCATATTTCACTGTCGGTTGTTCCTGCTCTTGATGCATAGGGACAACCGCATGAACCGTGTTCACATTCCATGTTCATGGTTGAATTCCTCCAATCTATAGAAGGTTTGATCCATTAATAGATTTAAATCAATAAATCGATTAATCTTATCTTTTTGTTCTTGTAAGATAATGATCAATTCTCCATATTCTTTCTGTTTGTGTATTTCTTGTTGTAATAATTCTTTGTACCAATGTGGTCCTTCAATATGCTTGCATACAACATCATGTGCAAATAATGACATGAGGTCGAAGAAGCTGTTGAGTAATAAAATATTTTCTTTCTTTGCTTTTGCACTATCTTTTTCGCTTGAACGATAGGAGATATCATAATCTACCAATAATTCTTCGCGACTTCCTTCAAGATTAAAGTATTGTTTGAACATCATCTTGCAGGTTTCAAAGATTGAACTGTCCGCATATTCCTTCATCTGATTAATATCTTTTACGAGATGAGAGATAAAGTAAGCATCTACGTCTTGTACTCCAACTTCTTTCGCTTTGGAAAGTAGGTAGTCTTCTGATAATGGTGAGAAAGGAATTAGCGTACAGCGTGAAACGATAGTAGGTAAGATACGGTCAATGTTGTCTGTTGTAAGAATTGCGACAACACCAGATGCTGGCTCTTCCAAAAACTTTAACATATTGTTTTGTGCAGAGATACTTGCGTTCTCTACGTTTTCTAGAATGTATACACGAGAGCCATCTCCATCTTCTAATGCAGTCTTTGAGAATTTCTCTTGGATTGCATCTACATCATCCTTGGAGATTGCACTCTTAGAGCCATCTAATAAAACCATGTCCGCATACAAGCCTTCTTCTACACGTCGGCATGTATTGCATTCTTCACAAGCAACTCCTTGGTGTTGCTCGCAAAAGATACTCTTTGCGAATAAAAGAGCAGCTTCATGTTTTAGGGTTCCGTGAGGACCTGATAAAAGATAAGCATTCGCAACTCTATGATTCATGCATGCATTTTCTAACGCATGATAAAACAGAGGTTGTTGTTGCTGTAACTCATCCTTGCGCATCTAATAATCCTTTCACGATTTCATAAGACTTTTGAATCACAGTGTCGACATCTGCAGTCGCATCCACGATAATCATACGGTCAGCATATTTCTCAATCACCTTTTGATAACCTTCGTGAACACGCTCGTGGAATTCAACACTTTCTTGATCAAGTCTATCCAATACTTCTCTTCCTTTGCGGATTCGCTTTAAACCTGTTTCTGCATCAATCTGTAGGAAGATAGTCTTATCAGGCATATGGTTTTCAATCGCAAATTGGTTGATTTCATAAACTTCATCCATGCCAATCTCACGACCACAACCTTGATACGCTAGCGAGCTATCCACGAAACGATCACTGATGACATGTACACCTTGTGCAAGGACAGGTAAAACCTTATCTACAAGGTGCTGTCTTCTGCTTGCGGCATAGAGTAACGCTTCTGTTCTAGCATCCATCTCTGTATTCTTAGGGTCTAAGATCACTTGACGAATCTGTTCGGCAATATTAGAACCACCTGGTTCTCTTGTATAACGTACCTGATAGCCATCTACTTCTAACATCTTTGTTACGGCAGTACTTACGGTTGTCTTACCGCTTCCATCAGGTCCTTCAAATGTAATAAATAATCCAGTTTTCATAAGCTTTATTATACCATTCTTCTACTGCCCTGCATATACGCTCAACTGGGCAGATAAACGAAAAAAGTCGCCAATAAAGCGACTCTTTGTTACTTTCGACGTAGTTTCAGTGCAATTTGTGTTCCGTTTTTTGAACTTTGTACAACATACACATCACCACCGTGTTGACGGGCAATCTCTTTTACAAGGGCAAGACCAAGACCTGCACCACCCATGTCACGGCTGCGTGATTTATCAATTCTAAAGAACGGTTCAAAGATATGTTGCCAATCTTCTTGTTGGATACCTGGACCATTATCGCTGATGACAACAGTCGCAAATTCACTATCCTCTTTGATGGATACAGTTACGTTTCCGCCGACGTTATTATATTTGATGGCATTTTCCACAAGATTGTAGATTGCACGATAGACGAGGGTATCGTTACCGATGATTTCGGCAGTCCCAGGATTTTTGAGAGATTGTAATATTCTTTTTTTATCAGCGAGTGCTGTTAAATCGCAAATAACTTCTTCTGCCATATCTGCTAGGGGAGATATGGTCTTGTTTTTAGTGCGGATTGTAAATCTGTCATCTCGAGAAGAATATCAATGACATGTGACAGGCGTGATGTTTGCATACGAATCATGTTGACTGTTTCTTGATAGTCTGTGTCACTTAGCTTTTTGTTTTTCTCAAACACTTCTAATTTTGTACGCATTACCGCAAGAGGAGTACGTAACTCGTGTGCAGCATTTGCGGAGAATTGTCGTTGTGCAGCGAAGGTATTACTTAAGCGTTCTAACATTTCATTGAAGGCATTTGTAAGTCGTTCAATTTCAATAGAACTTTGATCTGTTAAAACAAGATGTTTTAAATTTTTGGCTTGAATATCTTCAATCTGTTCACCGAGATTCTTAAGGGGTTTTTAATGCGTATCCAATAAAGAAGTACATCATAGAACTACTTGCGACTGTAATGATAATTGTGATTAGTAAGCTACTTTTCCAGAAGTCTGCTTGGATACCTTTTGCCATATCAGAAATGACATCTTTGGTTGAAATCTGTAATTGTACAACTTCGCCTGTCGTATCTGTTGCTGGATTGGCTGGTAAAATTGCGACCGCAGAATTTTCAATCTTACTCATAGACGCAATCGCAGATTTACTGATGGCATAACTAATCGCAAGACAGGATAAAATGACAATAATCGCGGTAATGACAGTAAGTTTCCATTGCAGAGAACGACGCTTACTCATCCTGTTGTCCTCCGATCACGTAACCTTGTCCAATACGATTTGCGATAGGATCATATCCAAGCGCTGCACGCAATTTCTTGCGTAAAAGCAGAGATGTGTACACGGATGGAATTACTGAAGCTATCAACACTACTATCCCACACGTGTTGGATGAGTTCCTCTTGTGGGACTGGGCGTTCTTGATGTAGCAACAAGTACTCCAATAAACCCAACTCTTTACGTGTTAATGGAAGTTTTTCACCTCTAGCCATAACTGTACGACTCTTTGTATCTAATGAAAGTTCTCCACAGGAGAGAATGACATTATTTTGTACGGTGCGCCGTCTAGTTAGACTACGTACACGTGCTTCCAACTCTTCAAAGTGGAATGGCTTTGCACAGGTGAGTCATTAGCACCACTATCGAGGGCCGTCAATCTTATCTTGTAAATGTCCACGTGCAGATAGAATCAATACAGCTGTTTCGGAATCCTCTTTACGAATGTTACGGAGTACCTCCATACCATCCATGACTGGCAAGTTTAAATCTAGGGATGATCAAGTCATAACTTTCATCCATAGCCATATTCCAAGCAGTCCCACCATCAAAAACATGTGTCCACTTCATATCCATCAAGACGTAAACCCTTTTGCGATTGTTTCACAAAGGGTGATTTCATCTTCAACCACTAATATTCTCATTTGCAAAAATGTTCCTTTCATACGATTACAAAACTGTCAGAAACTGAGTATATCTGAACTCAGTATAGCACATCCATATTGAAACAAAAATAAGTAACTTATGGATCAGGTACGTGCATTTATGCACGTATGAATCGATATAAAAAACGAAAAAATAAATTGTTAAATTTCTTAACACAAATTTTATATTAACTTTGTTATATTTTTTTCACGTCAGATAGAAATTGAGTGTTAAGGAGGACTTATCAATGGATTTTATTCACAAATACCCAACACAAATAAGAATCGCAACACAAGCATTCTAGTTGTATTATCAGTTGTGTTTATTCTGATTGGTGCTTCTCGTGGAGAAGTAGAAAGTGTATTCGGTAAAGCGATTCGTCTTTGCTTGGAGTGTGTAGGAATTGGATAGTTATGACTTCAGCTAAATCAAGAGCGTTTCTAAAATTCCTGAAGAGACGTAATACAATTCAGATGTTTGCGACATTCCTAACAAACATGCATATACCTAACTTTTTCAAAGGTGTTCTCTATAATGGAAAAAAATCAAGCAGGTATGTGTACCAGGTTTAAATTGTTATTCATGCCCAGCTGCTACAGGAGCGTGCCCAGTAGGTTCCTTCCAAGCAGTTGTAGGTTCATCAAAGTATAACTTCTCATATTACATCAGTGGAATTCTCATTTTCTTTGGTGTGATGATTGGAAGATTAATCTGTGGATTTATGTGCCCATTTGGTTGGTATCAAGATTTATTACACAAGATTCCAACAAAGAAGTTTAGTACTAAGAATTTAAGATTCTTAACATATACAAAGTTTATTATTCTTGCGGTTGCAGTGATATTACTTCCAATCATTATGACAAATAAAGCAGGTATTGCATTACCTTACTTCTGCAAATACATTTTGTCCGCAAGGGATCTTGGAAGGTGGTATTCCACTCTCTATCGTAGATAAAAATATTCGTGCAACATTAGGTAAATTATTTACCTGGAAGTTTACAATTCTCATTACGATTACAACATTATCAATATTTGTATATCGTCCATTCTGTAAATGGATTTGTCCACTTGGTGCATTCTATGCATTATTCAACAAGATCGCAATCTTCAACTACAACGTTGATAAGAACAAGTGTGTATCCTGTGGTAAGTGTGCAAAAGTTTGTAAGATGGATGTCGATATTACAAAGAATACTGGTGACTTGGAATGTATCCGTTGTGGAGAATGCATTACTGCATGTCCAACCAAAGCAATCAGTACTTACTTAGCACTTAAGAAAAAGAGTGAAGCTAAGAATCAAAAAGTAGCAAATAAGAATTTACAAAAGGCATAAAACAGAAAGAGGAAAAAGAAAATGAATTTGTTCAAGAGATTTACCCTAGTTGGTGTAGCAGCAGTTATGGCAGTTACATTAGCAGCATGCAACAACAAGAAAGAAGACAACGCAACGACAACAACTTCTACAACAGAAACAGCTGATGCACAAATGTTCCCTAAGTTTAAGGGAAAGGACTTTGATGGTAAGGATGTTGATGAATCCTTTATTCAGCAAGAATGAAGTAACACTTGTTAATTTCTGGTTCAATGGATGTGCAGCATGCGTAAACGAAATGCCAGCACTTGAAAAAGTTTAACAAGAAGTTAAAGGAGCATGGTGCTGAACTCATCGGTGCAAATGTTGAAGCATCAGACGAAGCAACACTTAAGGATGCAAAGGATATCTTATCTAAACAGGGTGCTACATATAGAAACATTGTCATCAATGGTGGTGATGATGCGAAGGCTTACCTAGCTAAGATCTTCAGTTTCCCTACAACAGTTATGGTTGATAAGAATGGTAACATCGTTGGTGATCCAATCGTTGGTAACTTAGAAGATGAAAAAGAAACAAGAAGAAATCATCAAGATGATTGAAGAAGTGAAATCTGGAAGTGGTGTTACAACAACAGTAACTGAAGGACAGTCTGCAGGAGCAAATGATGAATTAACAAATCTTTATGCAAAGGAAAGTGAAATTTTTGGTAAGCATCAAGATATCTGGAATAAAGTATTCGCAACAATGTCCAAGGATCAGATTGAGCAAACACAGAGTAAGCCATATGACGAAGTATTAAAAGGCACAAGTTGAAGCAAACAAGGCTTCCTTCTCCGAAGATGAATTAAAAGACACTTGAAGAAGATATCAAGATGATTTCCGAGATTGAAAAAACAAATCGCAGAAGCAAGCGCAAAAAGCTAGCAAATAACATTAATAATATATTGTGGTTTTTCCCCATCTTTTTCCCTGGGCATTTGCCCCAGGGTTTTATTATGGGGGTAGTGCTATAATGTAATTACAGTTAAACTCATAGGACTTTTGCGGATTTGTCAGTAAATGAAGAATCATTTGAGGTGACTATGAAAAAGACGATTCCGATTATAATTACATCAATTACATGTGTGCTAGCAGGTTGTTCTACTCGAAGACAAGTAAGTCAGGAAGTAACTTCGAGTAATGAAGTAACACAAGTTGAAGAAGAATCTGGATATGCATACAAATTGTCCGACTTACATGAAATTAATCAGAATGATTTAGTATCTTCTGATACATCACAGTTTTTATGATATGGAATGCAATCCGATTAATCCGAGTGAGTTATCATTAAAAACTTTATGTAAATTATTTTATTGATGATCAACAAATTTCTCTTAACGAAGTAATACTATCACCAATCCAAATTACGCCACATTTTAGAGTAAAGACGGGTGAAGTGATTACAATATTTGGTACAGACGATACGACAAATCTTGAAAATGATAACGTTCAAATGCAGCCAATATTACAGAAGATTATTGGCTTTAATACCAAACTACAAATATCCCTCGATTTAGAAAGAATACAATATGTACCAGAAAGTGATCGAATAATTACTTACTACTTTTATCCTATCTGTTATAAGGTAGAAACATTCAATAATAAAGCTCAAAAAAATCCATCAGATACCTTCTATACATTAAAAAGGTGGACATCAAGTGAATGGATTATTCTGTGATGGAATCTATGAAGTACGTACAGTAGAAGATATTCAATAACATTGAAAGAGTGGATAATTATGGTTCTTTTATTTACATTTAAACCATTAATTCTATTGGTACCCATCAAGACAAAAATTGAATTAGAATATTTGTCTATTTTTAGAAATAAGAGTATTCAAAATGAAAATAAAGGCAAAAAGAGAGCACTAAATTATGTAAGTACTCTCTTTTCTATTTTCAGACTATTTCAGACGTACAGCGGCGGGGAGGAATCCCTACCACTGTTTTTTTGTATTCTTGGCAAATTGGATTTTAAGCTTTCGTTATTGGAATCCATAACTCCATTTTGTAATCAGGACTATGCATATCACCTTCATAGTAATATTCAATATCAGGCTTTCCTGAGTGAACATAGCCATGCTCGGGAAAGAATACTTCCATCGCATATTTCCATCCGGTATGAATGCAATCTGGAACACTTCCTGTTAACTCTACAACGGCATACTCTGCTTCATCAACTTCTAAAACATCTAAGCCCATGCTTCTTGCTTTGTCTATATCATTAACAATATAGCCTGCCATATAGTTTATTGTGCTTGGGTTTTCCACATCATGGCAAACGCCAACACTTTGACCGTTTCCCAAACTTGCAAGTTCATTGTGGCTATATTTTTTTCATAGAGCTTATCCCAAACACTTGGACATAATGATGAATTGATGCTTTGTTCATTTACCCCTGCGACTGTAAAGGCTTGTTTCTTTTGAATTGTAATATTCATGCTTCTTCCTCCTCTTACACTGAGTGCTAATTGCACTCGTGAAACTAATTTAAATGGTTTCCCATTTCTCACCTCTGAAGGAGTAAATCCATGAAAATTTTTAAACGCTGTTCCAAATGAATCTGATGACTCGTATCCGAATTTGAATGCAACATCAATAATCTTTTTCGTTCGTATCTTTTAATATCAAGGCTGCTTCCGTCAATCTTCTGCTTCTCAAATAGTCTGAGAGTGTTATTTCGGTTAGAATAGAAAAACAAGCGGCTGAACATCGAATAAGAGTATCCGGATAACTGAGTTACTTTCTTTTCGTCAATTTCATCATCAAGAACTGTTTCAAGATAATCAATCGTATTGTTAAACGACTTAATAATATTCATTTTGATTCCCTCTTTCGTTCGGCATATTTTTAGTATAGAGAAAGACTTCTTTTCTTACCCTACAGTATTCGTACGAATATTGTAGGTTTCATTTTATAGAAATTTATATCTTGCTAAGTTCGACAAACTGAAGCTTGTTTGCCTCATTTAGCTTTCTTAGGGTTTCTTTTCGAGCAATTCCGTATACATACCTTCTAGTAGTTCTGTAATCAAATCCGTATCCTCAAATCTGTCGAATACATGCATCAATGTCTTTGAACCCTCATACGGATAACGCAATTCTGAGTCTGCAAGAAGTTTGTCCGATGTCGGCGTTCTCTTTAAAAAATAGTTCATTATCGCAAATGTCACCTATCAGCTTACCGTTAAAATATATAAGATATCCGCCCATCATGGATCTTATGACAATATCACCTGCTGCGGAAAAAAATCGCACGAACAAATTCATTAAATTCATTCACCATTATTACCTCCTTCAAAAATCAAATATTCCTTACTTTATGGCATACTCTTTCCCTATTTATCCTCAAAAATTTCAGCAATCCATTTTTATCAAATTGAAAAATTCGGTCCCCATGAAACTTCCCAATAGTATCCATCTAAACTCGAAAAAATATGCGTGATATCCACCCCAAAAAAACTTCCTGTGGCTCTTTTACAATTTTTTTCCACCTGCTTTTTCTTACTAATGCAATTACAGTCTCTACATCTTCTTTATGTTCAACATTGTAGGCTAATGTAATTCCTGAAAATCCATTCCCTTTTGGTGGATTATTTTTTTATCAATATCTTTTGCTAATTGTTCCAAAGGAAATAGTTCAAACTTTGTTCCCGGAGTATCAAAAAAAGCATACTGACGGATTATTTTTCTCTGCAATCAGTCTTATATCCTAAAACCATCTCTATAAAACTTTATTGACCTTTCCATATCTTTCACACCTAAACAAATACAAGTAATCTTGTTCATCGTTACCTCCTATGAATTCTTATTTGTCATACAATCAATTTACTTGCCAACTTGTAAACTTGTTTTTATCTCTTTACTTTCTAATTTCCAGCTATCAAGCTCAATTTTAATCAACTCCGGGAATTTCTTACTAATATCCCTTAAAGCATTTCCAACTGATTTTCTCACATATTCGCTTGCATCTTCTTTTTAAGTTGGCAATCCTTTTCAATAGCTTCATTCGGATTTTCCTTGAAATATGGTCTACTTGTCCATATTCTTAGTCCCTCCGTAGCAGCTCTCCTTGTATTAGGATTATTGTTTTTTTAACCATTCATCAATTATTGGAAGTGCTTTTTCATATCCTTTTTTTCTTGCAGAATTCATCAAATGCCTTTTGCCAACACTTCCTGAACTCTCCAATTATCATCTTTGGAAACTTCATCTCTCATAAATGCTAAAAATATCATCTTGTTCTGATAAATATCCAAAAAGAAATACACTGTACATCCTTACTTGATAAGTAACAGATTTATATGCTAAAAATGCCAAATTCTTAGCATATTCATTATCATTAGATTTATAATCGGTTAACGCTCTTTTCTCTTCCTCTTTGAAACCATTTTCTATCAAAGAAAATTCTTTTTTTCTAAACTCGCAATATATTCTTTCAAGTTGCCTCGCCTCCTCATAAAAATATCTATTTTCCTACAACGCTTTAATCTTCTCATTTATCAATTCAATAAATGCTATCACAGTCGCTCCTATCATCGGAAGCCCATAAGGACTAAATAAAAAACCAATGACCAAGCCCGATATACCTATTCCGACTTCTCCTTGAATAAAAGAAGCTAATGCTCCAAATACGCAGAACACCATAACGATATACAGTAATGCTGTTTCAATACCAAGCAAGAATGTCAAGAAAGCTATCAAAATTGTTAAGACAAGACTAATCGGAAATAAGATAATTTTTAATATCCATCACATACACTACCTCTTTTTCTCTTTCGCTTATGTGCTGCTTACACCATTATTTTTTTATGGATAATGACTCTAAGCAACACATAAACTATCAGTTTCTTCAGTTTTTAACTTTGGTAGAAGCTTCAAAACCTTTTGATTTTACTGAACTATTTGCCTCTGTCATTATTATGATACGAAACCCATCGGTTCAGTCACTTTTTATACACATGCATTTTCTTTGCGTATATCGAAAGATTCTGTAGGTTTTTTGTTGGTGTGCCAGACATGGTATATATCTTGGAGGTTGAAAGGTACCTCTTACCAAGGAATGTAGTCCCTAAGGTTTAGCTGAATTCAAGGATGTCCATCGTGAGGTAGAATCTTAAGAAAGAACTAGGTAAACTGCTGGTTCGAGGGTCATGAATCTCAATTGAGACGGTAGATGGTAGGAAAGATGTATGTCTTACTTTTGGGGTCTTATCAGTGCCGAAAAGTACATAGTTATTAAGCTGATTGTTTAACCATAATTATAGTTTAAATAAGATTCCAATAATTG